>WOR8_10005163_pt1 | contig 12633 bp, 9 predicted proteins | sample DeeMarSeWOR38_10_FD_19890 | JGI IMG/M metagenome (IMG submission 19890) | reverse complement strand
TTATGAAATCTACCTCACGAGTATCTTTGGGGCCCTCGTTAAAGGCGCGGAAACCAGCCTTGGCTTCGGTCATCATATTCAGCGCCAGCCAGTCTCGATTGCTTTCCTTATTTTTGTCCCAATGCTCCAATTTCTTTTTGCGCAGCGAATTAATGGTTTTGCTCAGGCAATTCGGAAAGGTGTACATTAATTTGGTTGCAAGTATCTCTGTTGCTTTATCTAATAGCGAAAGATCTACTTCACCCGATTTTATGATTTCTTTTGCCTTGTCCCGTTCTTCTCCTTTTTTGGGCATGCCGTAAATGATTTCCCCTTTTTCATTCACCCATTTATCGGTATAAACCAGAGGATTGGGGATAAATTCGCCATTTACTTTCAGGGCTGGAGCGATCTCGGTTAGCAGGCCGTAACGAAAAGCCTCATGCGCGCTCCACGGATCGCAAACCGTGCAGGAGAACATGGCTCTTTCAATTCCCACAAAAAGGTGCAAAAAATCAGTAGAGCCGCCGTCCGGTGCGCTGCCGTGCCGAGGCCCTGCCTGACCAAACCGGGCTAAGTCCTGCGCGATGGAAAAATCACAAGCCATGCCGATCTCTTGCCCACCACCGATGCGCATTCCATTGACGCGGTTAATGACCGGTTTGTCGCACATTAATATGCTGGAAACCATATCATTAAAGAGCCGCATGTATTGCTTGTATTCCTGAGGATTCCCGGCATAATATTCGGCATATTCTTTGGTATTGCCACCAGTGCAGAAAGCTTTGTCGCCCACCGCCGTAAATATCACCGCATTCACTGATCGGTCGTTGGACGCTTCACGGAATGCCAAGATAACTTCCTTAACCATCTGGGTGGTATAGGAATTGTATTGGTTGGGATTATTCAAGATAATCCAGGCATTATGGATACCCTTAACCGGCTTCCCGTTTTTATCCAGGCAGGGACGTTTCTCAAAGATTATTTCAGAATAATCCACTTTTACCAGATCATGATTTTTTAATGTATTCATAACTCAATCCACTATTTTTTGAAATTAAGATTTTGGCAGTTTGAACTATCCCGCGCAGAGATCGCAGAGTACGCTGAGATTTTAAAGACCAACAAAGCATACCAGTTTTTAATCATAATTGCTGAAACCTTTCGCAAAATTTCTCTGCGAACTCCTCGTTCTCTGCGGTTAACCAATTAATCAAAATCCGGGATTAAAATTGGACGTTTTAAATATTTGTGCTCGAGAGTATTTTGAAAAACTTCATTTATTTTGGACATGGGAAACGTCTCGATAAATGGCTTTATTTTGATTTTTCCTTTGCCTACCAAATTAACGATTTCGGGATACAATTCCGCTTTACAGCCCCAGGTTCCTATGGTTTTTGCGTCAAACGCCATTAGATTACTTAATCGGACTTCCACCTTGTCCATTGTGAAACCGACGATTGACAGGGTTCCACCAAATGTCAGCAGGTTAAAAGCGAGCTCCTGCCCCGTTTTGGTACCGGACATTTCAAAAACTTTCCACCCGGCTGATGATGTTCCCAATTCTTTAGCAATTTCTTTGACGTTTCCTTTTAGTGACTTAGCGTCCAAATTCTTTACATTCAAAGCAGAATCGATGCCTACATCTTTTATCATTTTTAATTTTTCATCACTGATATCGAGAGCCAGAACTTTAGCGCCTTTTATTTTCGTAATTTGAGCGCCATAAGTGCCAATACCGCCAACACCAATAGCAATGGCAAGATCACCAGGTTCTAATTCCGATTTTTCTATTACCTGATAAGGTGTGGAAACGGCATCGGCGATAACAGACAGTTCTTCCAATGAATAATTGCCAAGCACTTCATTCGGCACCGGACATAGAAATCTTGCCTGCACTTTGACATGGGAAGCAAAACCACCATCAAAATCATTACCGGGCATCAATTGATTGCGGCAGATATTGCTTCTCCCCTTTTTACAGAAGGTGCATTCTCCGCAAGGCAGAACTGCCGGGACAATAACATTCTTGCCTATCCAATCATCTTCTCCATCGATCACTGTACCGCTTATTTCATGCCCGAGGGTAAGTGGTAATTCATGCCGTGTTTTGACGCCAAAATACCAGAAACTCAGGTCGGTATGACATACTCCGCAGCCAGCAACTTTAACAAGAACCTCACCTCTTTCCAAAGCTGGAATGGGTTTTTCTGACAATTGAAAAGGCTCTTTGGCATCGGTCATCTGCCAGAAATAGATTTTATCATTCTTCATAATGAATCATCATTTATTGTGAATAAAATATTTTAATCCAATACAAAGAAAGTAAGAATAAAGTATTTTGGCAATGGATTTTTAAAATTTAATACCGGATAAAAAAATGTGTTTTGCAGAATAGCCGGGTAACCAAAATTTTTATTCTGAAATAATTCAATCCTTTCTCATTCCTCGTATAAGACATAAGATATACCACACATCGTATACTTTCTATGCTTTAATTGTGGAGCCAACTCCTTCCTTCTCTACTTTTTCTCCATTATTTTTGTCATATTTCTGAGCTATTAATGCTGCCCCAAGCGATACAACATAGATGGGATTTTCTGTGATATTAATTTCCTGCTTAAATTTTTCTGCTAAAATAACTTTAAGATGAGGATGGTAAGCTGCCACTCCGCCGACCAGGAAGACAGGATCAATAAGATCCATTCGTAGTTTTCCCACTCGATTGGCAATAGAAATATAGATACCCCTGGAAATATCCTCCTTGGCGATTCCGTCAAATAGCCATCCCATAATTTCGGTTTTTGCAAAAACGGTACAGAAGCTGTTGATCTCCTTATTGAACTGAGATTTACCGGCCAGATTACTCATCTCCCCAATTTCCAGTCCGGCGCGCTCTGAAATTTCGGTGATAAAGGAACCGGTACCAGCAGCACATTTATCGTTTAAGTAAAAATTCTCAACAATATCGTCCTTATTACAGCGAATGACTTTAATATCCTCACCACCGATGTCTATAATGCTTTTTTTCCCGGGGAAGTAATGAGCCACACCTGCGGCCGCACAGTTGATTTCGGTTTTGATGATTTCTGCATCAGGGAAATGCTTCCTTCCGTAGCCGGTTGCGCAGCTATTTTGTATATTGAAATCCGAATGGATAGCCTGCATGACGTGCTTAAGTGCCAGACGATCTCGGTTGACAGTGCGCAGTAGGGATTGAAATGCCACATTCGCGTCTTCATCAATTACGGTGAATTTGGTATACGCAGATCCAAGGTCGATCCCTAAGAAATGATTTCCATCCTTATTATATGCCGTTTTCTTGCCTTTGGAAACAAGATTTGATTTTTCATTTTTTTGAGGGGGAGCGACTGATGCCGATTCAGGTAAAAGTTCGATGAGCTTCTTATGAGTGATTGCACTTACCATATTAGTAAAAGCAAGATTCAGAGGTGTTCGGATGTAATGTTTTCTACCATACTCAACAATTTTTCCGTTAAAGTAGTCTATTTCTGTAGGTCGATTGTTAATCAGATCCACCGCTAGGGAAGGAAAATGGCTGCCGGCTTTTCTCAGGTAGCGGAGACATTTCCTGATAAAATCATCTTCGAATTTGATTTTCTCTGTTTCCGATACTTCAATAGCTTCGATGATAATCTGCTCCACGATTTCAACCGTGTCAGGAATTTCCATTGCCTCTTTCATGGTTAATCTTCCGATTCCGCATAAGGCGCTTAATGCCGAGTTCAGAATGGTTTTTTCCCAAATTCGTTTTAAGATTTCAAAAGAATTGACTGATTTGGTTTGCAATTCCACACCATTCAACCACTCGGCAAATTGTTCAGCTAATAGGGTCTGGCTGTCATCAATAGACGCAATATAATTAGGCGGATTAAAAAAGGTAACTTTTACCACATTCGGCGCATTCATATTGCCGGCGTAGTTAATAACCATTCGGAGGGTCTTGGATTCGCCAAATACATCAGCAAGAATTTGTTCCACATCGATACCATTTTGAGCGCTGATGACACGCAGTTTTTCGCTCTTAAGTGCTGCGGCTTCTTCCAAAGCGCGGGGAAGCTGATGGGCTTTTACGGAAAAGATTAACAGATCCAGATCCAGTTCTTTTAAATCGCTAAGGGAAGTGTAAATCTGTTTGAAATAACAATGCTTGTTGATGACGCCTTCAAGTCGGATACCTTCCTGCCGGATCTGGTTTATTTTTAACTTATCCATGTCACAGATGGCAATATCACAGCCGGCTTCTTTGAGATGTACAGCTAAAATCATTCCTACCGGCCCCAAGCCAACCAGTCCCATTCTTAATGCTTGTTGCGGACTCTTTTGATTTGACTTACTCATGGCTTTTCACTTTTTATTTGATATTCAAAACCTAATGATTTTCAAATTATGCCAGAACTTTCTGATTTTCAATTTGCTCAATGAACGTTTCAATTTTGGTAACGGTCTGCCCTTCAGAGAAAAAACGTAAATCACACAAATCACCTTCAATCACCAAAGTCGGGATACCGGTTTCTTCTTTAAGCCGAGAGGGCAACCCAAAGCGTGTGTTTGAATTATTGAAGCAAGTTTTCGAATCGTGGAACAGGACTCCGTCTATCCGGTATTCCTCAATCCATGATTTTAAAATGTTCATTTTTGCCTTTTCACTGCGGTTGATGAAAATCTGAGTATAGGCCAATGCAGAAGACTCAAATGGTTTCTTTTCCTCAAAATTGTCGAATATCCAGCTACTGCAATAGGTGGACGCGACTAGTGCAGTATTATTCTGGATGAACAAATCAGACATGGCCCGCAGCTTACCCCAAATAGGCATCCCATCCCAAAACAGCCGGCAATCTTCCTGTTCCAAAAAACCACGACCAGCTTTTACATTCTTTTCCAATTCATTAAGAAGTGTTTGGTAATATTCTTTTGCTTCCACAGTGCCTCGCAAGACCACAATGGGACCCATATGAATCGAACCATCAAAAAAACTAAACGGAGCCGGAGAAGCTTTGGCGGTCTTTAATACCGCTTGCCACAATAAAGTTGCCTGATGACTCAATTTTAGAGTTTCTTTGAATTTGGCGATGTCAAATTTTTTTCCGCTCACTTCCTCACAGACTGGTATCATCTTTTTGAACTGGCGAACCACCAAATCAATTTCATCTTTGCTCACTTCATCGAGATGTCGAGGAGGATGAATACCAACAATAGGACATTTGTAATGATCAGCATAAAAAGAGAACCAATCTTCCACTTCACGGCACTGGTTGGTATTGTAAGCTATCAGATCAGGTTCAGGGACAGATTTTAGTCCATAGTGTTTTTGGAGGGGCGTCTCATTGCTTAGAAAAGCACCGATGTCACCGGTGGTGTAGGAACAGACATGGCCGGAGTAGCCATTTTTGATCGCGACCGGTATATAATCACCTGCAGTTCTGGTGGACCCCAACAAAGCACCATGATTTTCGGGAAAATACACTTCAAATCCAAAAGCGCGTAATAGTTCAGCGGGCCCGACACTGGTACACCAGGCAATGGGAGATTTTCTCTCCTCCATTTTTTGAAAATAATCCCGCATCACTTTTTTCAATAATTCTGTGGACTGAATTCGATATGCTTTCATGTTGTAAACACGCTTGAAGGTTAATCGAGTTTAATGATATATACTTTTTCTTTGACTGGTTCTTGTTCTTCATAAAGATTTTCAAGATGTGCTTTATAAACATTTAAAACACGTTTAGGGACAACCTTCATTGAGGGAGTGAGTGTCTGCTTATCCAGGGAGAGTTCATCATCAATCAAGACCGCAGCTTTGATTTTGGCAAAGTCCTGACCAATTCCACAATTAGCATCATTTAAGCACCCATGTAAACATTTACTAAGTTCTGCCAGGTTTCTTGGACACACACAACCCTCAATCAGAGGATTATTGGGGTCGGAATGATCCAGTAATCCATGATTGGGGAAGAGCAGCGCAACCGGATATTCTTTGCCACTCCCTTCAACCAACGCGTATGAGACATAATGGCACCTCTTCTGAATAAGGGCTTCTAATTCGGTAGGCACAACCTTTTCGCCATTGGAAAGCTTGAATATGCGGTCTTTTCGCGTAATCAATTTCAATCCCTGTGGGGTAATTTCACCCACATCCCCGGTTCGGAACCATCCATCTTCGGTAAAAATATCTTTGTTCGCTTCCTCATTTTTGTAATAACCTACCATTACGTTTGGTCCCTTAACCTGAATTTCATTCATAGCGTCTACTCGAATACTGACGCCGGGTATTGGTTTGCCGACAATTCCCGGTTCTCTCTTAACTTTTGGATCAGTGATGGTACAGCATGGCGAAGTTTCAGTTAATCCCCACCCCTCCAGAACGGGAATATTTCTTTTTTCAAATTCCTGAGATAATCTTTCCGGTAAAGGTGCCGCAGCCGTAAAAATGAACTTTAATTCCGGGTGGAAAAATACCTTTTCCGTCTCAGGATTTTCCTTGGTTAGATCAAACAACGCCTGATAAACTTTAGGGACGCTAAAAAATACTGTGGGTTGAACCAGCTTCCAGTTTTCGAATATTATCTTTGGATCCTTCCCGTAACTTGATTCCAGGTGAAGTGTGGCGCCATGATAAAGCGCACTGAATAGCTCATAGATTCCTCCAAAACTATGATGCCAGGGCAAGTAAGATAGGAATCGGTCATTTTCATTGATATCCCACAATTCTTCCATCGCGGTGCGTTGTGACAAAATATTTTTATGGGCTAACTGGACACATTTGGGTATACCCGTAGTGCCTGAGGTGTACATGTTCAAGCAAATGTCTTCAGGTGCTGCATCAAGTTTTAAACTTGATTTGGATTCCGGATTGGCTTTTAACAATTTATTGAAAGGGATCAGATTTGGAAAGCAGTTACTATGAATATCATCAAAAATAAATATGTATTCTACTGGTAAAGTTGGACTAATATTTCTTAACTGCTGCTCACCAGATACGGCTAAAAGCTTTGCGTCAGAATGTTTTATCAATAATTCAGCGGTTTCTTGATTGTAGTTTGCAAAGATTGGAACAGCGATTCCACCGGATGCCATCACCGCCAACTCCAGCTCCAGCATTTCCAACCGATTGCGAGAAAAGATGACCATTTTATCACCGGTGGAAAAGCCGTATTCTCTTAGAGTAGCTGCAATATTTAATAGATTCGTGTAAAATTCACTCCATGAGATGCCTTGATATGTATTTCCAGTTCTCTCCTTATAAATAGAATGTTTTCCAAATTTAGATGCATTTTGTCGCAACATCTGGGCGAGGTTGGGAATCACTTCCCCTAATTTCTTTTCTGAATCCAAGAATTTCATACAATTCTCTTTACTATTTCATAAATCATCCAGATTAACAATCAATTGGTTGACAACGCTTCTTCTTTTGCCAGTTTAATATGGCGATACCCACCCCATAATGCTGCTCCAATTGCGCCGGCATAAATTGCATCCTGGTGGACTTTAATCTCAAGATCGAATTTACTGCTTTTTAACGTTTCATCAATAGCTTGAACCAGCCCTCTGTTAAGCGCCATTCCCCCGGTTAATACGATAGGCGATTCTGCTTTTAGTGATGTTAACAACCGGATAACCCTTCCCGCAACAGACAGGTGGATTCCTTTAATAATATTGGGAATAGCAATGCCCCTGGAAACCATATTGATCACGTCAGTTTCGGCTAAAACGGCGCAAATTCCGGAGGGTGTTTCCGGAGTGGTTGCGTCTAATGAAATATCACCAACTTCTTCAATTGCCAGCCCAAGGTAGCGGGAAATGTTTTCCACGAATTGTCCGCTTCCCGAAGCGCATTGTCCGGTCATTTTATAATTCATCACTCTGGCATTTTCACCTAACATAATTGCTTTCACATGAAAGGCACCGATATCCAAAACCGTTTTTGCCTCGGGAAAAAAGAAATGCCCTCCTCGGGCATGGGTGGTCATACTGTAAAAATGGCCTCTCTTTCGGGAAACCATTTCGCCTTCACCTGTGGAGGCCAAATAGTTGATATCGTTATATTGAAGCTGGTTCCTGCCTAACAGATAATCAATGGTTTCTTCAGCCACGTCTGCCGGATTGCGCTTTCGAATTTTTTCGCAATGTTTGTCTATCAGAGCGGGTTTGTCGGAATAATCCATTAATACAGCTTTTATATAACTGCCGCCGACATCAACTCCCATGGTGTAAAATTGTTTTTCCATATTTGTAATAGCCCATAATATAATTTTTACTAAGCCTGAGGTAAATCGACCTCAATATTTCTTCTGGCAAACATGGCTGCACCAAGCGAACCCATAAAAATTGAATCAGGATGCATGTTAATCGTGAGATCGTTCCCGTAATTTTGTCGAATCATCTCAGTAAGATATTTTAATGCTGCTTGATTTCTGGCAACCCCACCCGTGAAAGTAAACTCGTTATGAACCCCGCCGGAACGGGCCAATAAAGACAATGCCCGCATAACGATTGCCTTGTGTAAACCGGCAAGAATATCTTCGCGTTTTTCTCCAAGGTTTAACAATTCCCGCAACTCTGCTCCGGCAAAGACGGTGCAGGTAGAACATATATTTACCTCTTTCTGAGCTTCCAATGCCAAGGGTCCCAATTCGTTGAGAGAAATACTCAACTCATCGGCGATATAACCAAGGTAACGTCCGCACCCGGCGGCACAGCGGTCGTTCATATGAAAGCTAGTCACTAATCCGTATTTATCGACCTGGATGGCTTTAGTATCCTGTCCCCCGATATCCAATACGGTTCTGGTATTGGGAAACAGTGCATGCGCGCCAAATGCGTGGCAGAGAATTTCAGATTTGATGCAATCTTCAGGAAAAGGAAGTAGCGCTCTGCCATAACCCGTGCCTGTCATATTGGAGATGTGAATATCCAGTTCGGCTATTTGGTCAATATGTTCTCTTAAGGATTCCGAAACTTTTTTGTAATTTCCCTTTAACAAATTCAATTCGGCATCAAAATGGAAGCTTTTGTTCCCAGGAGTTGAGTCGGGCATATCAGCATATTTTTCATTTAAGAGTCCCATGGCTTGATGAACCAATTCCTTGAAGTTATGCTTCACCAATTCGTTTTCTACAGGCGTGATACTTTTATCAAAAGTAACCATTAAAGGCTCAAAATAGTCTTTATCGAACTCTGCAACTTCCTCATGGTATTTTTCACTGACTATATCCCGGAAAAACTGGCTTTTGGCTCCTAAATCTCCGTCTAAAAATTCTTGCCTAATTAAGGGGGAAATGTTTTTAACAATCGTATCAATATAATCGGTTATTTTTTTTTGTATTTCTCCAGCAAAAGCCTGCTTTGCGGTTTTTTGTAACTGGACATGGAGCATATCCAGCCGCGTTTTGAATTGTAAGTATTGAAAGGCGTCCTCTATATACTCAATATATTTTTTGTATAGGGATTCGAAATCTTTTTCCTGCTCTATTTTTCTCTTTAAGAGGGAGAATCGGGCATTGTAAATCGATTCCAGTCGGGCAATTTCGGCAGCTACCTCATAGTTTGCTCGAGTGTTGGTTATTCCTCGACCAATAATCTCATCCTGCTCGTTAATGATCACCGCTTTTGAGGTCGTTGAGCCTAAATCAACCCCTAAATAATACTTTTTCATGTAGCTATTTCTTGTTGTTTTTGAATTATCTTACGCTGATCTAACATTTGAAAGAAAGAATCCAATCTATTCTTGATGTTTGAATAAGAAAAATATCTCGGATCAACAAGATCGGATTCAATAAATCCCACCGGGATCCCCAGTTTGTCTTCCAATATTCGCATCATAAAAAGCTGGCCGGCAGAGAATGAATTGCAGCTTTTGATTGAATTAATTAAGAAGCCATCCGCCTGGTAGTCCTTAATACATTTTTCCAGTAGATCAATTCGCTGAGTCAAATTCAAATTTGTATAGCAGTTCATACAATATTCTGCCAGACTTTCCAGAGGCTTTTGAGGATTATGGCGGAATCCCCAGTCATAAACGCCGCCGACTTTGGTATAAGAGGAAGCCACGATGACTGCTCCCATATTGTAAAACAAGCTCCAAAACTCCCGAAAATGCGTCCAATTGGGAGGTCCTTCCACAACCAGTCTGAATCGTTCCTCCTCTATTTCACCTTCAGGTGTCACCGGACCTAATCCTTTCTCAACTCTGTTCTGGACCTCATTATATAATTCCTGATAATATTCAACCGCTTCAACTGTCCCTCTAAAACCAACATTGATTGGTCCTATGTAGTAAACGCCGGCAAAATAGGCATCAATCGGCGACGGCTTGTTCTTGGTACTGTCAAAAATCTGAGTAATAAGGTCCTGTGATTTACGGGAATTCTCCAAAATTTCAGCGAGCTTAGTTTGGTCAAACTTTTTCCCGGAAACCTTTTCCATTTTTGGGATGACTTCTTCCTTGAGTTGCTTAACCATGTACTGCACCATCTCGGGGGTAATCTTGCCACCTTCTTGATAAGGCGTGTGCAGCATGGCAACTTGAACACCGGGGTATAATCGTTCCAGATTTTCAAACCATTTCATAAACGTAAAGCAACCCGTGTAGCTCAATAAAAGCAAATCCGGATCAGGGAGTTTTTCGCCAGTAGGTCCGATATTTCCATTCAGCATCATTCCGATATCACACTTTACATAAGTGCATACATCTTCGGAGTGACCGGCTTTTTCGGCATCGCGGATGAAATCACGGGATTTTTTGCGCATCCCCGATTGTAATGCATTGATTTCCGGGTATACGGGCAGCATATCAAAGGCAAGTATCAATTCGGAAAGGTTTCCGGGTACGAATGTATAAACCACTTTTTTGCCGGTTCCTTTCGCGGTACTGAGTTCTTTAAAAAGACGAGCGAGCATATTCTTTTGCAGGATCATGCTCTGTTCTTTGGCGACTTGTTTATCCGGCATGGCTTAGTCCACTCTATATATTCGTGTTTTTTTCACTCAAATTACGTACCTCCGCCACCGGCTCTTCCCATAGTTTAATGGAATCGGAAAAAGCGCCCACTTGTTCTTTAATTACTTTAAATTGTCCGATGTTCTCGTGGTATTGGAAATTGATGTGTCTTATTCCGGCTTCATCACAGGCTTTCTGTAGAGTCGGCCGATCCAATAACGCGGGATCACAAAAACTGGGTGCGGCAAAGATGATTCCATCGGCATTTCTTTTTTTAACCTGCTGAACTAATCTCTTCCCCTTAGGATTGTCCACATCATATATTGTCGAAGAAAAAGTGCTCTTATTCAAATAAGCTTCCACCAGAGCTTTCAGCGGATCGTCGGTATTTTCCTCAACATTTTCCTCCATCCATCTGGAACCCAGCATAAAATCATCATCGACGATGTAGCATCCCGCCATTTCGATGGTTTTGATGAGTCCGATGGGCGGTTGTTCACAAAAAGCACCGGAAACCACCACTTTGATATTATCCATGGGTTCGCCAATATCCTCCTGGAGAAACCGGAAAGTATCTTCGAGAATTTGATTATGTTGTTCGACCGGTATAAACAAACCTGTCCGTAAAATATAATAGAAATCTTCAGTAGTGATCCTCCAGGGGAACTCTTGCTTTAAATCGCAAATCTGCACGATGAGATTTCGGTTTTTATTGTAAAGCTGAATTGCTTTATTTAATTGTTCCGGTCTAATCTTAATCCCGTTTATTTTATGCATCTGGTCAATAACATGGTGTAACTCATTGTGGTAAAATTCCCCACCAATGTGTGAACTAAAATTTTGTGGAAAGTCCAGATATTTAACAAATTTTCCTTTACCTAATAACTGGAACATACCGGAAAGATTTCGTATGACATCGCAAATTGAAGGGAAGATGAAGCCGTCAAACTCATCTAAATTACCATTCAGCGCCATTTCAATAACCCCTCGAGGCATGTGGCAAATATAGGATTGATAGTATGCGTCACCCTTTATGATTTGCAATCTATCACCGGCTCCCATGATTCCCACTGCTAATCCATTAGCTGCGTGGGCGATTTCTCGTGGAAAGTAAACGGGGAGAAAACCTAAGAGGATTCGAGAAGGATCTTCAGACCTCCATTTTTTTGCGGAAGCGAAGTTTAAATCAAATGCTGCTAGTTTGGAATATTGGATTATTTCATCTAATGAATTCATTTAATAACCGGATTTTGAAAAATCTTTCCTAACCCGACGGACTTTATAAGGTCATTTTGTATGTTTCGCCGAGGATTGCGGAACAAATGTGCGAAATAATTATCTACAGTGACCTTATCTTATGATCGCATTACGTTTATAAAATATTAGCTTACCATATCATTTTAAAAAATGACCTTTATCATCCATAGATATGATTTTTATCATGTTTATTTAATCAAGACAATCGATATAATACACAAGGTAATCATGAAAAAAGTTTTCAGACTTTAATGTCTTTTTTCTTGATCTAAAGATAAAAATTATTTTAATTGTCAACAAGTAATTATTATTTTTTATAGAATTCAACATTCTAAATATATGCAATCCCAAGCTATCCAAATGCTGGTCGATGAACATGATGTGATCCTGAATGCCATTAAACAGATGAACACCGTTCTTCAATCGGAAGATTTATC
>WOR8_10005161_pt1 | contig 12634 bp, 8 predicted proteins | sample DeeMarSeWOR38_10_FD_19890 | JGI IMG/M metagenome (IMG submission 19890) | reverse complement strand
TCCTCTTCGAGAATTTGTTTCAACTCCCCCAGCACCCGCCGTCCGCTGAGACCCTGAAAAAAGTTCATGTTGACCGCATTTTTGATCAGTCCCTTGGTCAATTTGCCGATCGTAAAACCAAAGCGCTGCTCAAAACGAATCGCCCGAAACACACGGGTCGGGTCTTCCACAAAACTGAGGTTGTGCAGCACCCGGATGATTTTTTCCTTGATATCTTTGCGGGCTGAGAAAAAATCGATCAGCATGCCAAATTTTTCACTGTTGAGCTGAATGGCCAACGTGTTGATGGTAAAATCTCGCCGGAAAAGATCGAGTTTAATGGAGCTCATTTCAACAATCGGAAGCGCGGCCGGGGATTGGTACTATTCCAATCGGGCGGAAGCGACATCGATTGTGAATCCGTCCGCAAAAATAATCACGGCGGTGCCAAACTTTTCATAGGTATGGATGCGCGCGCCCTCCAGCTTGGCATATTTCCTGGCAAAAGCGATCCCGTCACCTTCGATGACAATATCAACGTCCTCGTCTGACCGGTAAAGAAACAGGTCGCGCACAAATCCGCCAACCACATAAGCGCCATAGCCGCATTCATCGGCAACTTCGCCGATGCGTTTGAGCGTTCTCAATAATTGCCTGGGCAGCCGCTCTTTTAAAAATTTGACGACATTGCGCGTTCGGGCGCTCGCAGGTTCCTTCAATGGGTCTGGAAAATCAGCGGGATCTTTTTGAGACTGCCGCACCAGAATGTTGAGCAAGTCGGTGCGGGTAATGACACCGGCAATGGCGCCGTTGTCGATCACCGGTAAAACGCGTTGCTTGTTCTCGATAATTTTTTCCTGAACTTCGGACAGGTCGGCTCCGGGTCCCACCGTGGCCAGCTCGGTGGTCATATATTCCCTAACCGGCACATTTTCCAGCTTATGATACAGTGCCTTTTCAATAACCTGCCGGGTGATATAACCGCACAGCCGCTCTTGCGTGTTATGCATTTCAGTCACCAGCAGCGCATTGATATTGTATCGGGTGAGCAGTTCATTCGCCTCCTTGCAGGAGACCTCGCTTCGGACGGTTATGGCGGGAGATGACATCAGGTTCCGGGCCTGTTGCTGGGCTTCGATCTTGCTGTAAAGCAAATCAACTAAATTGTTTTCAACCTGAGCCAGGGTTTTACCTTTTATCGATGCCGAGGCGGCGTAAGCGTGTCCGCCACCGCCCATCGGCGTCAGAATATTGCCGACGTCAACATCATCAATGCGGCTGCGGGCAACCACATAAATTTTATCTTCCATGCGGCCGATGGCAAAAAGGACGTTCAAATTTTCCATTTTTACCATTTTTTGGACGAGAAAGGCAAAATCGGGCATGTATTTTTCGGTTGTGATCGAGGTGACGACCACCTCGACACCGTTGACATTATAACGCTCTGCGGACTGGATCAGGTCATTTAATACACTGACCTGTTCGGGGCTTAACTCCCTGGCAATCAGATCCGAGACGACATTTAAATTGGCCCCTTTGGATAAAAGAAACGCCGCTGCTTTAAAATCTTTCTCGGTGGTCGAAGGAAAGGTAAAGGATCCGGTATCTTCATAGATTCCAAGGCACATGATCGTGGCTTCATCGGCGCTAATCTCGATATCCTTACGGGCAATAATTTCAGTCAGCAGGGTGACATTCGCCCCGCTTAAGCGCTGAACCTCGATGTCTCCCTGAATATCGTTATCGGATGCAGGATGGTGATCATAGATATGAATCTCGATGTCTTTGCGCTTTAACAGCTTGGCGAGCTTGCCGATGCGACCCGGCTGTCGGGTATCTACCAATACCAGGCGTTGAACCTTTGAAAAGTCGATATCTCCGATATCGGCCATGTTAAACAGGTATGCCATCGAATTGATAAAGAAATTTTTTAAGTTTTTTTCCTGTGAACCTGGAAATACCACCAGCGCTTCAGGGTACAGCTTCTGCGCCGCCAGCATGGAAGCCAGTGCGTCAAAATCGGCATTCACATGAGTGGTAATAATGGTCAGACCTTTCGGTCTATGATTTTGTTTTTTTGCCATAAGCTGCTAAAAATGGTAAATTTAACTATTGGGTATTTCGTGGTTGGTTTTCCAGCGGACGAAGATATGCCATACCAAACACCCAACACGACACACCAATTACCAAGCACCTGAAAATAAATTAAATTTTTTATCCAAAAAAAGTATCACAGTTGAGCGAATATTTCCAATAGGTTTCTGGGAATGATGCCAGATTTATTGACAACTATCTGAAATCGTTATAATATTAAAAGGTCTAATAAAAATCTTAAGTTTGTAAAGTCATGCGCCGATATATACTCTACAGTATCTGTGGTTCTTGCCAGCCAAATATGATATCACAGCAGAAAAGGTAAATTTGATTACCCGCGGGCCGGCGAATACCATCTGTTGACCCCCGAGTTGTTTCAAATAATTATGGAGGCTTGATCATGCCAGTTTATCAATGGGTAGGCACCAACCGTAAAAATGAAACTCGTAAAGGCGAAATGCAGGCGGCCAATGAAGCCGCCGTCCGATCCAATCTGGTTCGACTTCGAATAACGCCAAATAAAATTAAAAAGAAACCTAAAGACCTCTTTGAAAATGTTGCTTTCCTTCAACCCAAAGTCGTTGAAAAAGATATCATTCTTTTTGCCCGCCAGTTCTCTACCATGATCGATGCCGGGCTTCCCATTATCCAGTGCCTGGAGATTCTGCACACCCAGCAGCAGAACAAAACCTTCAAGCGAATGATCAAAGAAATAAAAGAGCAGGTTGAAAGCGGCGCCACGCTTGCTGAAGCGCTGAAGCGTTTTCCGAAACATTTTGACGATCTCTTCGTCAACATGATCGCAGCCGGTGAGGCCGGTGGTATTTTAGATGCCATTCTCAGGCGCCTTGCTGCGTATATGGAAAAAGCGGCCAAACTCAAAGCCCAGGTAAAGGGCGCCATGACCTATCCCATTGTCACCTTAATTATCGCGGCGCTCGTGCTTGGGGTTATTCTGGTTTTCGTTATCCCGGTATTTGAAGAAATGTTTGCTGATTTCGGCGGAGAGCTGCCGGTTCCCACTCAAATTGTGGTCAGAGCCAGTGAAATTGTGAAAAGCAAGATTCTCTATATCATCATCGGATTCTTTATCTGTGGATTCGCCCTCCGGAAATTTTACGCTACCGAAAAAGGCCAGGATGTCGTAGATGATTTGCAGTTGAAAATTCCGGTAATCGGTGAATTGTTGCGTAAGGTGGCTGTCGCCAAATTCACCCGCACCATGGGGACCATGCTCGCCAGCGGGGTGGCGATATTAGAAGCGCTTGATATTGTGGCCAAGACGGCCGGAAACCGGACGGTCGAAAAGGCCATTTATGATGTGCGGTCCGGTATCGCTGAAGGCCGCACCATGGCCGATCCGCTGCAGGAAAGCGGCGTTTTCCCCGCGATGGTGTGTCAGATGATTTCGGTGGGCGAATCCACCGGCGCGCTGGACGCCATGCTGGAAAAAATCGCAGACTTTTACGATGAGGAAGTTGATCAGGCCGTTGAAAACATGACCTCATTGATTGAACCGTTTATGCTTGTGTTTTTAGGGACAACGATCGGTGGTCTGGTGGTCGCCATGTATCTGCCGATTTTCAAGATGGCCGGCGCCATTCAGTAAATCCGGCTGTTAACGGATTTTACGGGTTTTATATTATCCGCAGATTTCCGCAGATTAAATTCATAACATAAAAGATCAGCTCAAAGCTCAAGGCTCAAAGCTGAAGGCGCAAAGGGTTGCTATTTTATATCGATTACTTTGAGCCTTGAGCTTTCAGCTTTGAGCTTTTTGGGCTTAACCGTTCAATCGTTTAATAGCAGTTTAGTATTAGCCGGCAGACGAACGCAGATTCACACCGACAAAAAAACCTGTGAAAATTTGTGTAGATCTGTGTCCCTTATTAAGGATCCATTTCGAAGCTTCATTCAAGTTATGAGTCACCTTTCAGCCTTGTCCGAAAAAGATCACAAGACTAAACTAAAGTGGCTGATTTTTTTTCGGATTGTGTTTTCAGCACTGCTGCTGGGCTCTACCATCGTCCGGCAACTGAGCCATTCCGCGACTCACCCGGAACAGTCCTTTGTGATCCTTTACGGCCTTACCATTGCAATCTTTATCATCTCATTGATTTACAGTTTGCTTTTGAAACGCGTTAAAAAAGATTTCATATTTGCCTTTGTTCAAACCGCTGTTGATACATTTTTTGTCACCTTGATTATTTTTATGACCGGCGGCTTTTTAAGCGTTTTTACCTTCCTTTACTTGCTGGTTATCATTTATGGCAGTATGCTGCTTCCCATGCGGGCAACCATGGTAATCGCGGCGCTCTGCAGCCTTCAATTTGGGAGTTTAGTTGAACTGGAATATTTCGGTATTCTCGATCCATTTGACACCTCCGGCAGAACGCTGGCAAGCGTTTATGATTGGTATCAGATATTCTTTAAATTAATGATCACCACAATCGCCTGCTTTGGAGTCGCTTTTTTGAGCAGTTTGCTATCCGAGCAGACTCGCAAGTCCAAGGAAGAACTGCGTGCAATGGAAGAACATGTCAGGCGGGTAGAAAAGATGGCCTCAATCGGGGAAATGGCAGCCGGTCTCGCTCACGAAATAAAAAACCCACTGGCTTCTCTAACAGGATCCATTCAGCTTTTAAAAGAAGATATGCGTTATGATCCTGACCATGCACGCCTGATGCAAATCATTCTGCGTGAAGCCGATCGTTTGAGCTCTCTGGCCAGCAATTTTCTGTATTATGCCCGGCCGCCTGCGGGCAAAGTCAAGCCGATCGAACTTGATCAGGCACTGCTTGAAACCGCGGAACTCTTTGACAAAGATGGTTCGAACAACGGCCGGATTACAACCATTAAAAATGTATCCGCTAATGTGTGGATCGTAATGGATCCCGATCATCTTCACCAAATTTTATGGAATTTACTTTTAAACGCCGCAGAGGCCATTGATGGTGAAGGTCGGATCGTGATCGAAATGTTTCCCTTAAAAAATCGGCATGCCTGTGTCAAAATTATTGACGATGGATGCGGAATAACCCCAGAAACCCTGAAGTCGATTTTTGATCCCTTTTTTACAACCAAAGCCAATGGGACCGGTTTAGGACTGTCCATTGTTCACCGAATCCTTGAGGCCAATGACGCCTGGCTCAACATTGAAAGTGAGCCCAATAAGGGCACCACCGTTACCTTATTTTTTAAACAGATTGTCCCTCCTGCCTGATCCACTGGACCCGCTCTGAACTTGGTCTTGACAGCCACCGGCCAAATGAGATAGCAAAACCACTTTAAACTAACGATCTAAAACGAATTTTCGGCAGGTTGAATCAATTAATAATTTGCGGTACGCTAAAGCGTTAAAGCAACTCTGAAGAAATCGTTCAGCAAATCGATTTGCTTGGAAGGGTTGAAAACTTCAGATCAGGCCAAGGACCCCCGCAAGAAGCAAAATGTCGCACCATTGAGGGGGAGATGGGAGTATGAAACCACTTCTGCCGGGTTTACCGCAACGGGATTGATTATGGAAAAAAACAGCGAGATCATTCAAAAGCGGAAAGATAAAATTGATCAATTAAAGCGACATCATCTGCAACTCTACCCGAACGACTTTAAGGTCTCCCATACCATAAATGACATACTGGCAATCATTGGAAATACGCCGGAAACGCTAAAAGAAGACGAGCCGATTTTTCATGTCGCCGGCCGGATGATGGCCGTCAATCATTTTGGGAAAACAGCGTTTATCCGCTTCAGAGACCGCAGCGGACAGCTCCAGGCCTATATCCGCAAGGACCGGATTGGAGATGAAGCCTATCGCCTTTTCAAACAAATGGATGTGGGGGACTTTGTGGGCCTCAGCGGAGGGGTCTTTAAAACCAAAACCGGCGAATGGACCCTGTTGGTCGTTGAATTGAAACTGCTCTGTAAGAGCATCCGGCCGCTGCCGGAAAAGTTCCACGGTCTTAAAGATCCGGAAAAAAGGTATCGCCAGCGGTATTTGGACCTGTTGATGAACGCCGAGGTTCGGGAACTATTTATCAGGCGCAGCCACATCATTCAGGAAGTCAGGAACTTTTTTCTAGAGCGGGACTTCCTCGAGGTTGAAACACCCATGATGCAACCCATACCCGGCGGTGCTGAAGCCGAACCGTTCAAAACCCATCACAACGCTCTGGGAATGGATCTTTTTCTGCGCATTGCCCCGGAACTGTATTTGAAACGCCTGGTCGTCGGCGGATTTGAAAGAGTTTTTGAAATCAACCGCAATTTCAGAAACGAGGGCATTTCCACCCAGCATAATCCGGAATTTACCATGCTTGAATTCTATCAGGCGTATGCCACCCATACCGACCTCATGGCGTTGACCGAACAGCTGTTTGCCACTGTGGCTAAAAATGTGACCGGATCAACAACCCTATCATATCAGAATCACTCGATTGAGCTGGCAGGTCCCTGGCCTCGCATCACCCTCCAACAAGCGCTGAGCGATATTGGCGGCATTGATCCGGCGATGTTAGATGATAAAAACGCTTTGCTTGATTTTGCCGCCCAAAATGGAATCAAAATTACGAAGACCGGGCGCCTGGGCAAGGTGATTACAAAATTATTTGACGCTCTGGTTGAACCCAAATTGATTCAACCCACCTTTATTACCGGCTATCCGGCGGAAGTTTCACCGTTGTCCCGTCGCAGCGATCGGCAACCGGACATCACCGAGCGCTTTGAGCTCTTTATTGCGGGCCTCGAGATTGCCAACGGTTTCTCCGAGCTGAACGACCCCGTAGACCAGAAAGCAAGATTCAGCGAGCAGGTTGAAAGCCGTGAGGCCGGCGATCAAAAGGCGCATTTGATGGATGATGACTATATTGAAGCGCTGGAGTATGGTATGCCGCCTACGGCTGGCGAGGGCATCGGCATCGATCGGCTGGTGATGCTAGTCACCAATGCGGTGTCCATTCGTGAGGTCATTCTATTCCCGCACATGAAACAAAAATGATGGGGAGATCAATGTCTTTTGAATTTTATATCGGCGGCCGCTATCTGCGAGCGAAACAAAAGCAGGCATTTGTTTCGCTGATTACCCTTCTTTCCATCGCCGGTGTAATGGTTGGGGTGATGGCGTTGATTGTTGTCATCGCTGTAATGACAGGCTTCGATGCCGACCTCAAGGCCCGGATTTTGGGGGGGCAGTCCCAGATTATGCTGATGCGCCATGGCGGCGGGTTTAAGGATTATCGTGCGGTGATGAAAGAGGTCGAGAAAACAAAAGGTGTTGAAGCGGCAACCCCCTTTATCGTTACCCAGGGCATGTTGCGCTCCAAATCCGGGGCGGTGGGCGCGGTTATCCGGGGCATCGATCCATCGACAGCGGGTCGGGTCATGAAAACTCTGGAGCAGCTGTCATTGCCGGATTCAACTGTGGAAAAACCTGCCGGACAAGCGGTATCGGCCGCTCCCGGCATCGTGCTTGGCAGTGAGTTGGCACGCAACCTGGGGCTGATTGAGGGCGACCCGATTTATCTGATGCTTCCCCACGGCATGTTATCACCCATCGGACACTTGCCGGCAATGAAGCAGTTTAAAGTTACCGGTTTTTTTCAATCCGGTATGTATGAATATGATCAAACATTCGCATTTATTCACATCAAAGACGCTCAGCGGATGCTGCGGATGGGCGATGCGGTCAACGGGATTGATATTCGGGTAAGGGACATTTACAAGGCCAGGGATATTGCCGATCAAATTGTTTCTAAACTGGGCTTTCCCTACTGGGCGCGCGACTGGATGCAGATGAATCAAAATTTGTTTCGGGCGTTGAAAATGGAAAGATGGGTGATGGCGATTATTTTAATTCTCATCGTTTTGGTTGCCGCCTTTAACATCGCCAGCAGTCTGATCATGCTGGTCATGGGTAAAACACGGGACATCGCCATCCTGAAGGCTATGGGTGCCACCAACAAAAGCATTCGAAAAATATTTGTTTTTAACGGAATGGTCATTGGTGCCGTTGGTACCGTTCTAGGATTATGCCTGGGCATTGTCCTCTGCATCTTGCTCAAGCACTATGATATTTATGAGCTGACCGGCGACATTTACTACTTTACCACAACGCTTCCGGTAAAAATTGAAATCCACTGGGTTGTGGGGATTGTGACAGCCGCCATGGTCATTTGCTTTCTGGCAACCCTTTATCCGGCGAGGCAAGCAGCCAAACTGGATCCGGTTGAGGCCATTCGATATGGATAATTCTGAACCTTTTCCCAAACCCGGGCATTCTGATCAAATGGTTTCTTCGGCAACGCCGTCCGATCAATGGATCAGAGGCCGAGGTTTATCGAAAAGCTTTCAAAACGGCGGTGTCCGCATTGACGTTTTGAAAGACGTTAATCTGGATCTGGCAATCGGTGAGACCGTGGCAATTGTGGGTGCTTCCGGGATTGGCAAATCAACGTTGCTACACATTCTCGGTACCCTTGATCGGCCGGACAGTGGAACCCTCGAGTTTCAAGGCCAGGATGTTTTCCATTACAACGATGCCCAGCTGGCACAATTTCGCAACAGGACCATTGGATTTGTTTTTCAGTTCCACCACCTGCTGCCCGAGTTTAGCGCCCTGGAAAATGCCATGATGCCGGCTTTAATCAATGGCTTGGACAAGTCGAATGCCAGCAAAGCGGCTGAGGAAATCCTGGTCCGGGTTGGCCTGCAGGACCGGTTGCACCTCCGCGTCGGCAAGCTCTCCGGAGGCGAGCAGCAGCGGGTGGCTTTGGCCAGAGCACTGGTTTTAAAACCAGCGATGCTTCTGGCAGATGAGCCAACCGGCAACCTTGATAATGCCAACAGCAAACAAGTCCATCAACTGGTTATGGAACTCAACCAGGAGCTATCAATGGCCCTGGTTGTCGTGACGCATAATATGGAACTGGCATCTTACATGTCCGGCTGCGTCACTATCGTTGAAGGGCGACTGCGGGACGTTGATTAGACATTCCAAGAATCCATTATTCCATTGTTCCAATTCGGGCAGAGCCCCTGAGTATATAAATGGCTAAACATTATTCAGCTGCTGCCCCAATGCAGCGACTACCGAGGTCACGGACGATTACGCGAATGGGCTGGATCATTTTTGCCATTATGGGACTGTCCCTCCAAATTGCAGCTGCGCAGCCTCCGGCCAGTGTCGTTATTCTACCTTTTGAAATCTTCTCTGAAAAAGACATGTCGTATTTGCAAACCGAAGTTCCGGCGGCTCTGAAAAATTCCTTTGAACAGGCCGGTGCGAGGGTAATTTCGCTGGATCCGCTCATAGCGGCAAAATGGAGAAAACCGGGGAAAAAGATTGAAGAAATTCAACAGCTTGGCATTCAGACCGGAGCAGATTATGTTTTATGGGGCAGTTTCACCTGGATTGAGCAACAGTTCAGTCTGGATTTAAAATTGTTTGAATCCCGGACTGAAGCATCGCCCCGTGCGTTTTCAGCCGAGGGAAGCGGGATCGAAAACCTGCCCTCTGCCGTGGACAAACTTGCCCGGGAGCTGAGCTTAATCATCTTAAAGCGTGAAAAGATCCTGTCTATAGAGGTCACTGGGAACAACCGCATCGAGGCCGACGCCATTAAAAGAGTTGTCAAAACGCAAGCCGGCGACATATATAGTTTAAAAAGCCTGTCGGCGGATTTAAAAGCGATTTACGCAATGGGCTATTTTGACGATATTCGGATTGAAGCTGAAACCCGACCCGACGGCAAAATGGTTACATTCATCGTAAAAGAAAAACCGACGCTGAGAAGCATCCGATTCAGCGGCCTTGGCTATGTGTTCGACAAAGAGGATCTCGAAGAGGTGATCCCAGCGAGAAGGGGTTCAATTTTAAATATCAACGTGATCCGAAATGGTATTGATCGAATCACAGAGATGTACAAGAACAAAAACTACTACAATGTCAAAGTCGGCTATAAAATTTACGATCTTAAAGACAATCAGGCGGATCTCGAATTTGTCATCGAAGAGGGTGAAAAGTTTACGGTTGAAAAAATTCGATTTGAGGGCAACCATGCATTTACAGACAAAGAGCTCAGAAAACATATGGCCACTGCGGAAAAAGGCCTTTTTTCCTGGCTGACGAGCTCCGGTGAACTAAGAGAAGATAAACTTGAACAGGATGTCGCCCTGCTTTCTTCCTTTTACACAAACAATGGATATATGCAGGTTCGGGTGGGAGAACCCCTGATTAAATTCGAGGGCAATCAGATCGAAATTACGATAAAAATCAACGAGGGACCCCGATTTAAGATCGGAACAGTCGATATGACCGGAGATTTGCTGCTGCCCAAAGAAGAATTAATTGCCACATTGAAAATTTCACAAGAAGAGTTTTACAATCGTGAAACCCTGCGCAATGACGTTCTCAAGCTCACCGACCTGTATGCCAATGAAGGCTATGCCTATGCGGATATTGCGCCTAGGACCAAGGAGGATACCGACAAACAGATCGTTGATATTACCCTTGATATCCAAAAAGGCCAGCAGGTTTTTTTTGAGGAAATCATTATTTCCGGTAATACCCGAACACGGGATAAGGTGATCCGCAGAGAACTGCGCGTATACGAACAAGAGCTTTACAGCTCGCAACGACTCAAACGAAGCATCCGCAATATCAATCGCCTGGATTTTTTTGAAGATGTAAAAGTGGACACCGTAAAGGGCAGTGACCCGGAAAAGATGGTCTTAAAAATCGACGTTACCGAAAAAGCAACGGGTGCCTTTAGTGTGGGTGGCGGCTACGGAAACACAGAAAATTTTTTCGGCATGGCATCCATCGCACAGCGGAACCTGTTCGGTCGGGGGCAGAAACTTGAACTTAAAGCCAGATTGAGCAGCAAGGCGCAAAATATCAACTTAAGTTTTACCGAACCCTATATCTATGATATTCCGCTATCCGGAACAATTGATTTTTATAACTGGCAATATGACTATGATGACTATGATAAAAATAGCTTTGGCAGCGGCACCACTTTAAGCTATCCGGTATTTGACTTCACGCGGGGCAGTTTGGGTTATGTCTTCGATCGCGCACACATCACCAATGTCTCGAAAGACGCCCCGGACTCAATCAAGGATCTTCAGGGTCAAAACGTAAAAAGCAGTGTGACAGCAAAGCTGCGCTATGATTCGCGCGACCATGGCTTTGTGCCCACCAGCGGCACCAATCACGCGGTTTCATTTGAATTTGCGGGTCTTGGCGGCAATATCGGATTTATGAAATACATGGCTGAATCCACATGGTATTTCCCGCTATTCTGGGAATTTGTGCTTGCGCCGCACATGGAGGGCGGTTATGTTAACAAAACCAAAGACAAGAAGTTGCCGGATTATGAGAAGTTTTATATGGGCGGCATTGATTCCTTGCGGGGATTTGAGCGTGACGATCTGGCCCCTCAAGATAAAAGCGGCAACTCGATCGGCGGAGATAAATATGTTCAGTTCAATTTGGATCTGCGCTTTCCGCTGTTAAAAAGTCAAGGGTTTTATGGGGTTCTATTTTTTGATACCGGCAGGGTGTATGGGGATCAAGAGGACATTAAATTAGATCCCGCCGATCTGAGACAGAGCGCCGGTCTGGGTATTCGCTGGATGTCGCCCCTGGGTCCCATTCGGATAGAGTACGGTTTTATTCTTGATCGCAAAGATAGCGATCATGGCCCGGGCGCCTGGGAATTTTCGATGGCATCGGCCTTTTAAACGGAATGTTTGAATTTTTCCTAAAGGTTAGGCTTTCATATTCCCATTAGAACAAGAACCTAGTCATAATTTAAATAACCAAGCAGGGGGCAAAGTATGCGAAATCACCATTCCAAGATTATACTGATTGTTTTCTTTTTGAGTTTATTTTGGCTGAATTCAGTGACTGCGGCCGATGTCGCCAAAATTGGCGTTGTTGATGTCCAGCGAATTATGAGCACCTCCAATCAGGGAAAAGCGGCGCAGGCGCAAATCAAGGAACAGAGCGACAAATTGACGCAGGCGCTCAAGGAAAAAGGCGACGAGATCGAAGAGCTTAAAAAACAAATTGAGCGCGAATCAATGGTGATGAGCACTGAGAAACGCGAGGAAAAGGAGAGAGATTTTCGCATCAAGCTCAACGATTTAAAGTCTCTCGAGCAGCGTTATCGGGGCGAGCTTCAAGCTCTGGAAAAAAAGCTGGTCAACGAATTGCGCCAAAAAATATATGCGATGGCTGAGGAAATCGGAAAAAAAGAAGGATATTTGCTGATCATCGCCAACTTTGACGTTATGTATGCACCGGGCTCCATTGATATAACCGATAAACTAATCAAGCAATTGAATGCCGTGTATGATAATAAATCCGGTAATTGATCTGAACGGCAGCGTCACGCCGACCCCCCGGCGTTATTATCGAGATCAAATTCTTAGGAGAAAAAATGGAAAAGACCTATGATGTTCAGGCCATCATGGAATTTTTGCCCCATCGCTATCCGTTCATCCTGGTTGACAGAATTTTGGATCTGGTTCCCGGTGAAAAGATCACGGCCCTTAAAAA
>WOR8_10005156_pt1 | contig 12640 bp, 10 predicted proteins | sample DeeMarSeWOR38_10_FD_19890 | JGI IMG/M metagenome (IMG submission 19890) | reverse complement strand
CATTGAGGCAGAATCCATCCTTGCTTCCGGAGAAAAAGACTATTTGCAATTAAAGCGTCGATTGCTGCATGTCAGAGATGAATCCGCCGCACTGGGTGCAAATGTTCATTTCCACATGGTTTCGCCGGTGAAAAAAGATTTTGCCTGCAGCGAAAATATACCCCGTGCTGTGGTTATCGGATCGGATGGAAGTGTATCACCCTGCGTTATGAAGCAGATACCTGTGAAGGGGGAGAATTATTATTATGTCAGGGGGCAAAAGCACGTTCAACAGAACTTGTATTTTGGCAACATTCAGCAAGAGTCCTTGAAGACCATCTGGCATCGAAAGGAGTACCGGCAATTTATATATGAATTTTGCAGTAGTGAAGCGCCGGCAATTTGTGATCATTGCTTAAAAACACAAATAGATAATCTTGCATAAAATAATCTATGGAAAAGGAAAAGTCGCTAATGCAGAATGTTTTGGTGGCGGTTCGAAGATAAATCAAAGCAGCATGCGCCTTTCATGGACACGAGAATAAGTTGACCATCACTAGAAACTCATGCAGAAAATTCGGAAGAATTTCTAGAATACTGCGATTGGATGGGAATACTTATCCAGCCTTATGCGACGTTTCTTAGAAACAAAGGAGGTATAAAAATGAAAGAATATATGGTCGTACATAAAGAACCGGAGCTTAACTGGGAGATTGTGGAGGAAAACTGGAGGAAATTAGCCCAGGTAGAAACTGCTGAATGGGTCATAACCTATTATAACCAAAAAGAAGGCGTGCGTTATTGTGTATGGCTTGCCCCGGATATGGAAAAGTTGAAAAAAACCTTTTCTGATATCGATGTATCCTGGGAATCAATGCATGAGGTTGAAGAAACGAAACCGGATCTGTGGGGCGAGAAAAAGTGGAAAGAACATCTCGAAGCAGAAGCACAAGCGGATACATTGGGTGATTAATTTCAAACAGCATATTTCATGACATTTTCAATCATTTCCATACCATGGCATAATTTATGCACATTCATAAGCAAATATAGTCAATCAGATTTTACTCAGACACTTTCAAAAGAGCCTATTCAACTATTGCGCCAACACCCAATATTTTGGGCTAAAAAATGGAGTTTTGGAAATGAGCGAGAAATTGCTGACAGAACTCTCCCAAAATGAGAGTGCCGAAATCGTAAGCGTCCATGGAGGCTGGATTATGCAGGCTCGTCTAAGGGATATGGGTTTGGTTAAGGGCAAAATAATAAAAAAAATCTCGCGCGTTGGCCTCAGAGGGCCTGTGATCGTTCTGGTAAATCGCGCCCAGGTAGCCATTGGAGCCGGAATGGCATCCCGCATTCTTGTCAAAGAAAAATCATGATTGAGCGTCTATGCTCAATGGCGGTGGTCCGTTGTAATTGGTCCATTGTTAGGAGCAAGTAAGAATTTGAACCCTGAATTTATATCTGCTTCACAACAAACGAATAACAGCTGACAAATTGGTCTTAAAACAAACAGGGTCGAGTTCTATGGAGGGACTCAAAAGTAAATCTAAAGATAAAAAAGCCATATCTTCAGATATTCTCCTGGTAGGCCATCCCAATGTAGGCAAAAGTGCACTTTTTTCACGACTGACCGGTGTGCGTACCATTGCCTCGAATTATCCCGGAACTACGGTAGGTTACACAAAGGGTCGGATGCGTTTTAACGATCAAAGCTTTACCATTGTTGATGCGCCAGGTACATATTCACTCGATCCCTTGGATGAGGTGGCTAAAGTTGCGGTTGACCTGATTGATGAGGCCAAGCGAATTATCAATGTGGTGGATGCCACCCATCTTGAACGCCATTTGCCGTTGACCCTTGAGCTCTTGTCCCAGAAAAAACCAGTGGTTGTGGCCCTCAACATGAGCGATGAAGCCCGGCACAGAGGCATAGAAATCGAAGTTGATAAACTAGCTGAAAAACTTAGGGTTCCCGTTATTTCTACGGTGGGCCGTACAGGGGTAGGTGTAAAACGATTAATTCAGGCTAGCGTTTCTCTCTTGGAGCACCCGCCAGTCTTTGATCTGGACGAAAGAGGCCAGCCAGGTCACCGCCCGCATATCCAGCGTCATTCCAAACAAGAAGGAAAATATGACCATAAATATCTTGCTGAAGAGGAAGTCTGGCCACAGATAGGCGCTATCATTAACGATGTTCAAACCTTACATGATCATCGGCATACCTTTGGGGAACTGCTCGAAGATATCAGCGTACATCCCGTATGGGGAGGCTTTGCGGTCGCTTTTGTAGTTATTCTCTCCTTTGTTCTTGTCCGTATTATTGGTGAGTTTCTTATCGGGGGCGGCATTGGAATTTTTGGAACATCCTGGATTACGCTGCCATTTGGAACTGAGCTTCTCTTTGACCTCTCCTGGAAGCCGCTGATGATGAAATTATCCGCTTTACTTCGAGAAGATAGCTTTCTGCATCAACTCTTCATTGGAACACTCATCAAGGGCGAAATTGACTTTGATCAATCCTTTGGTCTGTTAACGTCCGGGTTGTTCATACCATTAGGGGTGGTACTGCCCTATATTTTTAGTTTTTATTTCGTTCTTGCCCTTCTTGAAGATACCGGTTACTTGCCGCGTCTGGCAGTTTTCCTGGACACCGCCATGCATCGACTCGGTCTTCATGGCTATGCGATCATTCCTACTCTTTTGGGTTTAGGCTGCAACGTGCCGGGCATAATGGCGACAAGAATTTTAGAAAGTAAGCGCCAGCGATTTATCACAGCCACCCTGATTTCAATTGCCGTTCCCTGTGCAGCCCTTCAGGCAATGATTATCGGCTTTGTCGGACGCCACGGTGTCGCACCGGTTGTTTTGATCTACACCATTCTTTTCCTCACTTGGGTTATCATTGGATTGGTGTTGAAATTTACTACCAAAGGATTCCTGCCCGAATTGCTAATCGAAATTCCACCATATCGAATACCCAGTTTACGAGCTCTCGGATCAAAGTTATGGATGCGGGTTATGGGATTCCTCAAGGAGGCGGTACCGGTTGTCATCGGCGCTGTTTTCATCGTGAACATTTTATATGATCTCAATGTTTTTGAATATATTGCTCAGGTTACAGCGCCTGTTATCACAAAGCTCTGGGGATTGCCGGAGGAAGCCATTGTGCCGCTTCTGATCGGCATTCTTAGAAAAGATGTGGCGATTGGCTTGTTTGGTCCTCTTGAGCTCACGACCCATCAACTGATTACGGGAAGCGTTGTCCTGTCAATGTTTTTTCCCTGCATTGCCACATTTGTTGTGCTGTTCCGCGAATTAAGACTGCACGACGGTCTAAAGGCGATGGGGGTCATGATGTTGTCTGTTCTGATTGTCGGCACCTCCGTAAATTTTTTTCCTTCAAAATTTTTCTAATTCCCTCAGTGTCGAACCATCGACAATTCGATTCTTTTTTGGATATGGGATTTGGTCGGCTGAGAGGATTTCAACAAAAAGCTGGTTTTTTAGATTTTTTTTTTGCATTTTGTGGCAAAATTTTTTATCTCACGCAAAGCTCGCAAAGAAAAAGCATGAAAATCTTGAAGCCATGATTGTTTGCCTTCAAACCGGGTACTTCGCACCCGGTTGCAAACGCAACGATCAGGGCACGGTTGTGCCCTTGTCTTTCCGGCCTATGGCCGAAAATCCAAGCTAACCGCTCTGCGGGTGGTCGTTGACTTCGTTGCGTCTTAGCGCCTTTGCGAGAGACCTTTATCGTTTCGGACCGTCCGGAGTAGGGGGTATGGGCCAAAATCGACATAACATCATCTGCAGCCCTTTTCGGAGGTGGTTGTGCGAAAGCGTCTGATTCTAATCATTTTTCTGACGTTGCTATTCGGTGTAGGGGGGCTGGTCTATTGGGGCCAACGCAAGGAACGCTCCAGTAAATTGTATTACTCCGGGACGATTGAGGCCACCCAGGCCGAACTCGCATTCCAGATCAGTGGTTGTGTTCAAGATGTTCTAGTGGATGAGGGGCAAGGGGTTAAAAGGGGCCAGGTTCTTGCCAGACTCGAGCAGCAAGAGTTTAGGGCACGACGAAATCAGGCCCAGGCCGAATTGAATCGATCACTGGAAAATTGCAAACAACTGGAGACCGTGCTTGAACTAGAACGCGAATTACGTCCGGCAGAGGTCGAACGGGCTGAGGCTGCCGTGAGGGCAGTTCAATCTCAGCTCGCGGAACTGCAAGCGGGTTACCGCTCCCAGGAAGTTGAGCGAGCGCGACTGGCCTTTCAAGAGGCCAGAATCAGGATGGAAGACGCCCGCAAGGACAAGACCCGGTTCGACATGCTATACCAACGGAAGGTTGTCGCCGAAAAAGATAAAGACGCCGCAGATCTCAGGTTTGAAACCGCGTTGCGAGAATATGAACGTGCTAGAAAAGCCTACGAACTGATGCAGGAGGGGTTTCGTAAGGAATCCATAGAGACAGCCAAGGCCAAGCTGGTTGAAAGTCAAGCCGCCCTCAAAGAAGCCCGCAGTAATCTCAAAAAGATCGAAGCCACTGCAAGGCAGGTAGAAGCTGCAAAGGCTCAGGTAAATGTGGCCAGAGCGGCACTTGAACTGACGGAGATACAGCTTTCCTATGCCGAGCTAAAGGCGCCGTTTAATGGAATTCTTGTCAGCCGCAATGTGGAGCCCGGGGAGGTTGTCTCACCGGGACGCGAGGTGTTATCCCTGGCGGATCTCTCCCAGGTCGATTTGAAGGTCTACGTTGATGAAACCGAAATCGGGAAGGTCAGACCCGGACAGGAGGCCAACGTAAAAATCGACACGTTTCCTGAGAAAATCTACAGCGGCTTTGTAGCGTTTATCTCTCCCGAGGCAGAGTTCACGCCCAAGATCATCCAGACCCATAAAGAACGGGTCAAACTCGTTTACCTGGTTAAAGTGGCCATTGCCAATCCGGATTTCGAACTCAAACCAGGAATGCCGGCTGACGCCTGGTTTCGATAAGCCATTATCATCATTGCTAACATGCATACCTCCAACTTGCAATTCGTTCGAGTGGAAGAAGTCACCAAGCGGTTTGGGTCGCTAACGGCCGTATCCAAGGTATCTTTTGAGTTAGAACAAGGCAGCATATTGGGATTGGTGGGCTCAGATGGCGCCGGTAAAACTACTCTGCTGAGATTGATCAGCACCATGATCCAACCCACGTCGGGAACTATCCGTATAGACGGCCTTGACGTGGTCGAGCACAAAAACAAATTAAAGGAATTGATAGGATACATGCCCCAGCGCTTTGGTCTTTATCAGGATTTGACCGTTGCTGAAAATATTGATTTCTTCATGGATATTTATGGAATATTCGGAGCGGAGAGAGTCAAACGGCGCGATTACTATCTGGGTTTTTCCAATTTGCTGCCTTTTGTGGATCGAAAAGCGGGCGACCTCTCCGGTGGTATGAAGCAAAAGCTTGGCCTGGCCAGTGTATTGGTGCACCAGCCCAAGGTTTTGATTTTGGATGAGCCGACCAACGGGGTGGATCCCATATCCCGCCAGGAATTTTGGGATATTCTGGCTGAAATGAGACGCAAGGGAATGACCATTGTGCTATCCACGGTGTATTTGGATGAAGGCGAAAAATGCGATCGTCTAATTCTCATGCACAACGCCAGGGCGTTGGCGGATGAAACACCCGCAGAAATTCAATCCGGCTTTGCCGATTTGGAAACAGCTATGATTCACCGAATTCAGACAATGGATACTTCATTGGCGGAAGATAGTTTTGAAATCTAAGATTGTAGAGGTTACTGACCTGGAAAAGAGATTCGGCCAATTTGTGGCCGTTGATCGAATTTCTTTCGCGGTTCAACAGGGAGAGATATTCGGATTTCTGGGACCCAACGGAGCCGGCAAATCCACTACCATCCGCATGCTTTGCGGCATCATTAAGCCCGGCGCAGGCACCGGTCATGTGGCTGGTTTTGATATATACACTCAGGCCGAGCAGATCAAGCAGACCATCGGCTACATGTCGCAAAAATTTTCTCTGTACCAGGATATGACACCCTATGAAAACATCCGATTTTACTTAGGTATATACGATGTGCCTTCTCATAATTGGCCGGATCGAATCGAATGGATCTTAAAGACCATCCGTTTAAAATCGGTCCGGAACCGCTTAACGCGTGAGTTACCGCCGGGGTGGCGCCAGCGTTTAGCCTTGGGCTGTGCCCTGCTGCACCACCCCAAGATTATTTTTCTGGATGAGCCAACATCTGGCGTCGATCCGATCACCCGTAAACATTTTTGGGATTTCATCAAACAGCTCACCGGGCAGGGAGTCACCGTTTTTGTAACCACCCACTATATGGATGAAGCCCAGCATTGTGATCGTGTGGTTATGATCAACGAAGGCAAAATTGTTGCCGGCGGCGCTCCGCGTGAGATCATTGAGGATTTGTTTCCACATCAACCTGCTGCGAATTTAAACGACGCGTTTGTGCAGCTGATGACCCGGAGATAGCTTTGAGTCCGAAAAAAATTCAAGCCATCGCCCGCAAAGAATATTATCATCTCATCAGAGACTTCAGGAGTCTTTACCTAGCCTTTTTTATACCGCTGCTGTTGATTCTACTATTCGGCTATGCGCTCAGCTTGGATGTCGAAAATGTGACAACGGTCGTTGTCGATCACGATAAAACTGAAAAAAGCCGTGATCTCATACGTAAATTGGACGCCTCAGTCTACTTTAATGTTATCGGGTACCTTCCGGAGGCTGCCAAAGTGTCGGATTATCTGGATCATAATCAAGCCATCATCGGCATTGTGATACCACCTGATTGGACTGAAACGATCAAGTCTGATCGCCAGAGCCCATTGCAGATCATCATCGATGGTAGTGATCCGAATTTTGCAGGGATCACCCGGGCTTATATCACCGCCTTTATATCAGAAGAAAATCAGGATTATCTGGTTCAATTTCTCAACCGACAGGGAATGGAAAAGATAAAAACGCCTGTTGAAGGCCGGTTCCGGGTCTGGTTTAATGAAGATTTGGAAAGCCGCAACTTTATTGTGCCCGGTATTATTGCCATCATTATCATGATTGTGGGCGCGTTGCTGACATCCTTGATCATTGCCAGGGAATTTGAAAACGGAACCATGGAAACCATCCAATCCCTACCCTTAGGGGCGATTGATTTTTTAATCGGAAAGTCGCTTCCCTATTTTTTTATCGGTCTGATTGATGTTCTCATCGCCATATTAATGGGGCAGTTGTTGTTTAATGTGGTTATGAAGTCCAGCTTCTGGCTGATGGTTGCGGCGGCGTCGATCTATTTGGGTGTCGCCCTGAGTGTCGGATTGTTAATTTCCACTCTGACTAAATCCCAGCTGGTGGCCAATCAGATGGCGGTACTTGTAACTTACCTGCCGTCGCTTCTGCTTTCCAATTTTGTGTTTCCGGTAGAAAACATGCCCGCAATCCTTAAGATCGTCACCTATGGCATACCGGCCACCTATTTTATCGATATCCTCAAAGGACTGTATTTACGCAACCTAGCACTGCCTCAACTCTGGACCAGCTATTTGGTTTTGCTAATCATGTTCTTTCTGCTCGGCGTTCTGAATTTGTTCTTTTTAAAAAGGGAAGGTGTATGAGATGAGTTGGCTGAGAGTCCGCGAATTGGTGCGAAAAGAATTTATCCAGCTCTTTCGCGACAAAAAAACAAGGCCATTGCTGGTGATCGCGCCGTTGTTTCAGCTGATCATTTTTGGATATGTGGTGACGACCGACGTGCGCGACATCCGAGTCGGCATTTTGGATCAATCCCGCACGCCGGAAAGCCGCCGTTTCATTGATGCTGTCGACGGAAACAAAACGTTTCGGATTACCCACTGGGCAGAGCATCCACGGGATCTCGACCGTTTGCTTCTGCATGGCAAAGTAAATGTGATCATCAAAATCCCGCCGGATTTCAGTGCCCGCATTCGCCGGGGGAATACAGCCGAAATTCAGATTCTGGTCGACGGCAGCATGAGCAACATGGCCTCGGTGAGAATTTCATACACCACAGCGGTTTTAGAACGGTTTAACAGCCAATTGATCCACGAGCGCTATGCCCGCAAAATTGATTATGGCCAGATCGACGCTCGCATACGAACCTGGTACAATCCGAATCTGGATAGTCGAAACTTTTATGTTCCGGGAATCGTCGCCTTTCTGGTCATGCTGCTGACCTTACTGTTTACTTCGATGGCCATTGTCCGGGAAAAAGAAATCGGTACCATGGAGCAGTTGATCGTAACGCCGTTGAAATCATTTGAACTGATTCTGGGTAAAACCATCCCCTTCATCATCATCGCTCAGGCTCAGATGATCATGGTGATTGGTTTTGCCATGAGTTGGTTTAGAATTCCGATGGCCGGCAGTTTTCTGCTGCTCTTTGCGGCCGCATGTATATTTTTACTGAGTACCCTCGGTATCGGCCTTTTTATTTCCACCATATCCCGTACCCAGCAACAGGCCATGATGACCAACTTTTTTTTCATTCTGCCGTTTTTCATGCTTAGCGGCTTTGTGTTTCCCATCGCCAACATGCCGGAGCCGGTGCAATGGCTCACTTATTTAAATCCGCTGCAATATTTTCTGGTAATTATTCGAGGAATCTTTCTCAAAGGTACGGGGCTGAAGGTGTTGTGGCCGCAATTTGTAGCCTTAACAATTTTGGGTATCATTGTCTTTACGGGGGCCGTCAGACGGTTCAAAAAGCGTTTGGATTAATGAAATTCATTTTAGACAATCTCGCTATCGGTGATTTTCACCCTTGACAATCTTCAATTTTTTTAGCAAACAATTACCCAGGATGTAGTCGCATGGATCTGTAAATATTTCCTTGCCTCTAATCGAATTCGTTGAGGGAGGATACGGAATTTAATTCAAATCAAGCCCTTATCAGGATGGATATGTTTCTCCAGATGCGGGCTTTTTTGTTTCGTTAAATTCTTAACCTTGATGGACAGGAATCAAAGAAAATTAATCCAAAATAGCCAAATCCGCAAACCTGGAGATTGAAAGATGCCGGAGAAGAAACCCGCCCAGGCGAAAGTTGCCAGATTATACAAGCAAGCAGAGAAGACAATGCTTAAGAAGACGCAAGAACTCAACGAGCGTGTCAAGGAACTTAATTGTCTCTTTGAAATCTCACAACTTATGGATAAGCCAAATATTTTGATAGGGGATATCGTTCAGGGGATCGTTGACTGTATTCCTCCAGCTTGGCAGTATCCGGAAATCACCTGTGCCAAAGCTGTTTTAAATGATCAAATCTATACAACCAAGAACTTCAGGGAAACCAGTTGGAAGCAGACCCGCAACATTGCTGTAAATGGCAATAATATTGGTGCCATTGAAGTTTTTTACCTTCAAAAGAAACCAGAAAGATATGAGGGACCTTTCCTCAAAGAAGAGAAAAGACTTCTTAAAAGTATTGCGGAACGGATGGGAAAAATTATAAAACATATGCAAGTAGTGGAAGCGTTGCGGGAAAGTGAAGAAAAATACCGGCTGTTGGTGGAAAATGCAAATGAAGGTATTCTGGTGGCCCAAGATGAAATGCTCAAATTTGTCAATCCCAAGCTCACAGAAATTTCAGGTTATTCAGAGCAAGAGCTGACCTCCAAACCATTTGTTGATTTTGTCCATCCGGATGATCGAGAAATGGTTATGGAACGTCATGTCAGAAAACTCGGCGGCAACGAGAAACCTGGAAGATATATGTTTAGATTTCTTGACAAGGATGGAAATATACGATGGGTGGAAAACAACAGTGTGATAATCACATGGAAGGGCAAACCAGCTACATTAAATTTCCTAAACGACATCACTAAACGCAAGCAGAATGAAGAGGAGATAAAGAAGGCGGAAAGGCTGCTTTCCAGTACTTTTAATGCCCTCCAAGATCTGGTGATTGTGATCGACAAAGATTTGCGCGTAGTAACCTCAAACTGGAAGGATCATCGCCACATTACCGAAATCGAATGCCTGGGTAATCCTTACTGCTATGCTGTCGCCATGCGTCGCAATACCCCCTGTGAACACTGTCCTGCGATGGCGGTATTTGAGACCGGAGAAATTAAGACATTTGAGCACAACAACCCGGTGGATGGACAGATACGCGAGATACAAGTAGCTCCAATCTTTGATGATCTGCAAAATGTTGTCATGGTCGTCGAACATTTTCGCAACATCACAGAGCGAAAGCGAACTGAAGAGGCCTTACGGGAGAGCGAGGCGCGTTTTAAAAGTATTTTTGAGAACTCCCCCATAGGATTTTATCGTACCACCCCTGACGGCAGAATACTTGATGCGAATCCAGCATTAATTCGAATGTTAGGATATGTTTCATTTAAAGACCTGTCTGCCGTTAATCTTGAAACCCATGACTATCATCCGGAATATCCGCGACGCCAGTTCCGAGAACGCATCGAGTGTGACGGTGAAATCAAGGGGATGGAGTCATTCTGGAAAAGATCAGACGGCAAGTTAATGTTTCTGCGTGAAAATGCTCGTGCCATTCGAGATGCTGACGGCAAGATTGTATGCTATGAAGGCACCATTGAAGATATTTCTGATCAGAAGCAGGCCGAAGAACAGATTCGCAACCTATCCCAACAACTTATCAAAGCCCATGAAGATGAAAGGCAAATGATTTCCCGTGAGTTGCATGATCGTGTGGCCCAGGACCTTTCGATCTTAAAAATCGGCCTGGATACCCTTTTTGATAATCAAGCAAGCTTATCCTCCGAAATCCAAAAAAAAGTTCCTGAATTTTCAGGGTTACTTCAAAGAATCATCGGGACGGTACGGGATCTTTCGTATGAGCTGCGCCTACCAGGCCTGGATAACATGGGGCTTATCCCGGCGCTGTCCATGTATTGTGAAGAATTTTCTGAACAAAGCGGGGTGAAGATCGAATTCCAAGCGGCTGGTATGAGTACCTTTAACCTGAATTTTGACACTGAAATGAATCTTTATCGCCTGATACAAGAGGGGTTGAATAACATCAGAAAGCACGCTGCTGCCGCTCAGGCATCCGTCAAACTAATCGGATCATATCCGCATATCATTCTGCGTATCGAAGATGGTGGAAAAGGCTTTGACGTGCAGGAGCGGGCACGTGCCACCGGTAAGGATAGACGGATGGGCCTGCGCAGCATGCAGGAGCGGGTCAGCCTGATGAAAGGTGAAATGACAATTCAATCGCAGCCGATGAAGGGTACGCATATCTTTATAAAATTTCCCTATCAGGAAAAAAAGCATGGTTCAAAAGAAAACCATATTGATCGTTGATGACCATGGTCTTTTCAGGGAGGGACTTAAAGCGATTATCGAACGGAATGCCACCTTTGAAGTGGTTGGGGAAGCCGGAAATGGACGTGAAGCTCTGAAAATGGTTCAAAGATTTAAACCTGATGTGGCGCTTATTGATATGTCCCTGCCGGATCAAAGCGGCATTGAATTGACTCGGGATGTGCTAAAGTTTTCACCAAAGACACGGATCATGATTGTCAGTATGCATTCCAAAATAGACTATATCGTGGGGGCATTTCGCGCCGGAGCCACCGGCTATGTGATTAAGGAATCCGCTTCCGACAAACTGCTGCAAGGGATCAAAACTGTCATAAAAGGTGATTTCTTCATGGACACTTCTGTTTCCCAAAAAGTTGTCAAGAAGTTAGTGGGATTACAGGAAAAGGAGATTAAAATCCCCGATGATGCATATGACACCTTGACCCCCCGTGAACAAGAGGTCATGGCACTGGTGGCCGAAGGGCATTCCACCAATAAAATTGGTGAAATGCTTTTCATCAGCTCCAAAACCGTTGAAAACCACCGTTCCAGCATTATGCGCAAGCTGGACCTCCATAGCACGATCGATATTGCTCGCTATGCCGCCAAACTCGGCCTTATCAACGTCGATCTCTGGAAAGAATAAATGCGCCTTCAACACCCGTGGATGCCCTATATTCGCTTTCAAGCCGTCGACATTATCTTGAAGTCTTATCAATAGATCGTTTGCATTATATTAACCAAAACCAATTATCTTAGTTATTCGTAATTTTTCTAACGGTCCGGGATAATTTCCTACCTATGGGTGCGTTCCCCATTAAAATCAAGTCCATTGTCTCTAAACTGATCGGTTCCAGGTTCAAGGTTTATAACCAATAGATACTGCTCACAATTTTTATCAAGATCTATGTTGGCCCACATAATCTTTTGGGTGAGGTGACTATGGAGCCGTGACGAAGACAGGATTCCTTTGATATGAGGCGGTTAGGGTTATTCAACCCGGAACCCTGAACGCTGAACCCCTCAATCCAGGTTAGACATATTTCCTGCAAATAAGATTCTTTTAAATCAGGATAAATTCCTATTTATAGTGTTTCTCCCATCAAAAATGATGTCTTTCCCCTATGGACAATCCGATTAATTTCGGCAATAAGATACAGTAAGCTTATGGTGTAATAGTCTGAAAGCCGGTAGTTGTCATAACAAAGAAGAAGATGCCCGAGTTGCAAGATAATTCACCTGATTTAACGCACCTCATTCGAAGCGTGCAGCGTCTCGAGGGAAATCCGGATTGCTTCCGCAAGGCAAAAGGAA
>WOR8_10005152_pt1 | contig 12643 bp, 11 predicted proteins | sample DeeMarSeWOR38_10_FD_19890 | JGI IMG/M metagenome (IMG submission 19890) | reverse complement strand
GTCTTAACACCAATATTTCCGAGGGGATCCAATCCAAGTCTATCATGAATAACTGCTTCTCCAAGCAACTGATCTCCAAAATGATCAGCAAAATGACCATAATAACAAGTATGGATATATTTTTTTAAATCCTTAGGAGTCATATTAACAAAATCTGCCGCTGCTGTCAAGGCATCAATACATAATTCTTCAGTTCGAGTTTCAGGAAATGCTCGATCAAATTTTGACATTCCAACTGTAGCTAAATACACAGGACGCATTAATTTGGGTATTTTTAATTGTTTATCACTAAATTTAATCATATTGTTTTCACTTCTTAGAATTTCGATATTTGTATAATTTTAGAATTTTATTTTCTTATAAATTTAATATTTTATGTTTATGTTTTATTTTGATTAAAAGATTTCTAATTACCTGAATTTTAGTGGGAATAAAATCCTACTTCGGATAAAAAGAGAACCTTATAATCAGCTAAATGATCTATCTTAGATTATCAGTCAAATCACTAATCCAAAGATTGGAGTAAACAAGGTAAATGTTTATTTTTAATTCTTTTTTAAATATTATTGTAAAAAATTTCATTAATTTTAAAAGTGAATTGATGATGAGTTATGGATACAAGAATAAGCGAGTTTGAACCCATTCGAATCCAGCGATATGTTCCTGAGTTGGATTTATTAAGCAATCCCGTTTTGAACGTAAAAGAGAAAGAGTTTTTAGCGGATTTATATGATTTTATGGAAAAAGAACTGGATTCTGAGTTAAGAAAACTTGAGAATCTGAATTATTATGTAGAGGAACCAACCCAGGATAAAAAGAAAGAGATAGTAATAGGAATAATGAAAATGTTAGCAGAAAAGGGATATTACTCTACAATCCTTAATACTGAGGATTATGAAGTAGGTAGAATTACTAGAAATGCTCTCATAGCATTTGCAATATGCGGTGGGAGATGGAGTGAGTATAGTGAAAAATACATCGCTGGAAACTATAGTATTGAAATGGGAAGATTGTCAGGAGGTACACTTTATTGTAATCCCGTCAATTATGCTTCTGATGAGATACAAAAAGAAAAGTTTTTAAAACCAGTTGCCATTGATGGTCAAATTGGAGCTTCAGCAATGACAGAATTTAATGCGGGTTCAGATATTCTTAGTATGGAAATGAAATTGTATGAAAGAGATAACAAACTTATTGCAAAGGGTAAGAAATTATTTATTACAAACGGGATGATCGCTGATTATATAGTTCTATATGGTCGGTTGGATAATGGACAATTAGCTGCTGTAGTAGTTGATACTGAAAATCAGAAATTAAAAAATTTCAGAAGTACTAGAGTGAGAACATATGGAATGACTGATGCTTTTGTAAGTCGTTTAATTTTTGATAGAGTTGAGCTCCCAAAAGAAAATATGCTACATGGCAGTGGGGTCGATATTGCATTCCACCAACTAACTGAAGAAAGATTAGTGATTAGCGCTGAAGCTCTCGGTGATGCGATGAAAAAACTCCTTTATTCTCATGCTTATGCTCTTCAGCGTATGCAATTTGAAAAAAGACTGCACCAATATCAAGTTATACGTTTTCCGATTTCTAAAAAAATTCGAGAATTGAACCTGATGTTTTCAGCATTAATTCAATATTCCAGACAAATGGATGAGCATCCAGAATTGGGAAGCTCAAAATTGATGGCTGCTAATGCTATGGGATTAAAAATCAGCTCAACCGAGTTGGGATTTGAGAGTGCTATCCATTGCTTCAGAACCCTGGGAGGACGTGGATTTACTCGTCAATATGCCAATGAAATCGGTTTGTTAGATCCATACTGTATGCTCCATGGCGGGGGCTCAAACTATGTTCTCGAAGATTCAGAATCGCGGCGTTTCTTTAAACTTAAACCTACCAGAAGAAAAACTGAAGATATTATTCCCAAAATAGACTATTAATAATAATTCTTTAAGATTTAAATAAACATTAAGGAAATGTTAAAGCTCCATATTCCAAATCTATTTTAGTTTTATTATAAATCTTAAGAGAATAAATTATTAAATAGTTTAACTTAATAATTTTAGATAATGGTTTCTAACGATACCCAAAGTTTTGATATCACCCATTTAGTGAAACAATATCGAGGAAAGAAATTAGAAGAATTATATCAAGATAATTATCACATAATTAGGAATAATATGGGTGAATTCATGGAATTAATTTGGCAAGAAGATGACTTTCCTTGCGATTTAAAGCTTTATCTCACTAGGAAAAAGCTATTGTATAATCTAAAAACAGTCCATTATATCGGAGAATTTATTGAAAATAGGTTAAAGGGTAGAGGTATAAAAACTCTAAAAGACTTGCGATTTCTAAATATGAAATATAGAGATTCTGCTAATAAAATTTTGGAATTAATAGAGAAAAAAGATTATAAGAATCTCATGGAGAATAAATATATTGATGATTTAGATGTAAGTTTTTGCTTTCAAGTTGAAGATTTACTATTTCTCGATATCGAAACCTTAGGGTTATTTAACAATGCTATTATAATTGTTGGAGTTGGATATTTTAGAAATAAGAAATATGAGATCCATTTACTTTTTGCACGAAGCTTAGAAGAAGAAATCGCGTTTTGTGAACATTTAAAAACGGAAGTTCTTCCTAAATTTAAATGTATTGTTTCTTATAATGGAAAACGATTCGATATTCCTTACATTGCAAGTCGTTTTTTATATTATTTTGATGAAAATCCCATGATTTCTGAAGATGATATTCCCTATGAAATTAGTAATACAAAATATCATCACATAGATCTTTATCGCATTTGCCGTCGAAGATTTAGAGACTTGTTTGAAAGGTATACCCTTACAAACCTTGAGGAACAATTATTAAATATGAAAAGACAAAATGAGCTTCCAAGTCATATGGTTCCTGTATGTTATAAAAAATATCAATCGAATCCAAATAGGTATATCGGTTTGATTAAAGAATGTATCGAACATAATTATTACGATGTTTACTCTATGCCTCTAATCCTACATAAATTATTAAAAATATGAGTAAAATCTTAATAGTCTTTAATAAAAGAAGAAGATTATTTCTTATTTTTTCTTAATAATCTTTCAATTATAATATAAATATCATCATCTTTAAATGGCTTTTTAATATAATCTTTTGCCCCTTTTTCAGTAGCTTCTAAAATAGATAATTCTTGTCCCATAGCAGACACAACTACTATATTTGCAGCCTTATCAAATTTCAATATTTCTTCAATTGCTCGAAGTCCATCATAATTAGGCATAACTAGATCCATGGTTACTAAATCTGGCTTTAAATCTTTATATAACGATATAACATCCTCTCCATTACCCGCTTCTCCAATAACTTCAGCAAAATCCATCTTCCCTACAATTTTTTTAATTCTATTTCTTACAAATGTTGCATCATCAACAATCAATATTTTTGATTTCTTAATTTTAACTCACTTCTTAACTAATTTTAATGAAATACTATAGGTCTTTTATGACTTTAAATTAGTAAAAAAACTTTATTTTAAAGTTACTCTATGATGCTTAATTTCGTTATCATTAATAGTACATCAAGTGACAAATTTGATGGTTCTCCTTTAAAACAGAGGACAAAACAATTTTAAAAAATATTCAAGAAACTTTAATTACCGAATAATCACTTTAAAATTTTGATATACATGACTGAATTAGTTAATAAATTATTTGAACAAAACTGGAATTACAAAAATCGTCAAAAAATAATCAAAAAACTACAGGAAACATATTATGATATTATTATAATAGGTGCAGGTATTACGGGGGCGGGTGTTGCTAGAGAGGCTTCGATGAGAGGATTAAAAGTAGCTGTTATAGATAAACAGGATTTTGCATCGGGGACCTCATCAAGGAGTTCGAAATTAGCGCATGGAGGGATAAGATATTTAGGACTTGGTGAAATGGATATAGTTCGAGAATCAACAACAGAAAGAAATTGGATGAGAGTACATATCCCACATTTAGTAAGACCAATACCTTTTCTCTTCGTCGCATTAGAGGGAGGAAAATATAAAAAGCGAGATATAATCGGTGCCTGTAGGATATATGATTTTTTAGGTGATGATAAATCTGATTTTAAGAATTATAAAAAGCACAAATGGTATTCACCAGAAGAGATTTTTGAAATGGAACCAGAGTTCATTAGAGAAGGAAATATAGGTGGTGCTGTCTACTATGATAATAACGTCGATGATGCCAGGTTAACTATTGAAACATTAAAAGAAGCTATTATTAGAGATGCAGACGTTGTTAATTATTGTAAAGCTACAGGATATATAAAAGATGAAGGAAAAATTGTAGGGGTAGATTGCTTAGATTTAGAAAAAAATTCTGATTTTAAAATAAAGGGGACTTTAGTGGTAAATGCTACAGGAATTTGGATAGATGAATTATTAGAACATTATCCTGATGATGTTCCAAAACCATTAATTCGCCCAACAAAAGGGGTTCATCTACAATTTAAGAGAGAACACGTTAAAAATAATATGGCCACAATTATCCGTTCTATTTCTGATGATAGAGCTTTTTTTGTTCTCCCCAGAGATAATAATTTTACAATAATAGGAACAACTGATACAGATTATAAAGGTGATTTAGCAAATCCATTTTGCAATAAAGATGATGCTGATTACTTAATAAATTCAGTAAAACATTATTTTACTAATGCAGAATTAGATTATAATAATATTTTATCAACATATGCCGGGATAAGACCTTTAGTTATGCAAAAAGGTAAATCTGAGAGTGAAATCTCTCGAAAACATATTATTTTTTTCTCAGATGATGGTTTGTTAACAATAACTGGTGGAAAATTAACGGCATTCAGGAGTATGGCTGAAGACTTATTTAAAGAAATCGAAGGAAAAGAGATATTTCCTAATATAGGTAGAGAGGAGAACTTTTCTAAAAAAAGATATATAATTAGCTTGGATAAAGAAGACTGGCTTGACCATTTAAAAAACTCAGGCATTGGACTAGAAAAAAATGTAGCTGATCATCTATACCAACAATATGGAAAAGGAGCTTTAAAAATTCTTGAAATTATCAGAGATAGTAAATCTTTTAAAGAGAAAATTCTTAAAGATAATGACTTTATTAAAGCAGAAATACTTTATTGTCTGAGAAATGAAATGACTCTGCATTTAATTGATATATTTTGCCGTCGAACAGAGATGTCTCTCTGGATTAGTCATAAAAATGCTAATAAAGCTGCAGAAATAGTCGCTGACATCATAGCAACTGAATATTCATGGGATGAAGATAAAAAAAAGCAAGAAATTGATTCATATATGGATTATATTAAGAGAACTACGTCTTTTATTAATTAGCAACTTAATCTTCTTTTCTTTAATAATTGGACTCCATTATATATTTATATATTTGGAATGATATATTACTCAAAAACAAATCTATATTCAAATCATTGTGTGATATAAATTGATTTTTGCTTGGGATTTTAAGGAGAACCTTTTGATACCCTTAGGTGAATTAGGTGGATTTTTTATGATACTTTTAGGGCTTATATGGCTACTTTATGCCGTTTATGAAACAAAGCGGAGAAAATCCTTCAAAAAGAGGAAAACTGAAACTTGGGACTTTGATATTACAAAATTCTTGAAAGGATTGACCTATATAGGATTTCTCGTTGGTTTGTTATGTATTATTTCCGGAGTTTCTGGATTAATGTTTAAACTTCCTCCAAGTGTGGCGTATAAAAATACAAATCCTGAAGATAGTCGTAATCTTTTTACTTCGATTCTATTAATAGTACTTGGAATTTTAACTTTTGTTAAACCTGCCAATGATCTCCCTCTTGCAAGTATTGTCGGGATGCTAGCAGCTACTTTAGTGGTGGTTTTATTGGCATTACTTATCCCACAAAGCTTAGTTGACGTAATCGCAGTTTTTATAAATCCTAAAATTTTATTAGCAATTATTTTCATCATTATCTTCGCGCTTGTTGCTCTTATTGCGAAATTCTATACTGCAGGATTTATGGCTGTTTCTAAAGCCATTTCATGGCCACCTTTAGCTGTCATTTTTGCCCTTTTCTGCCTGATTCAAGGATTTTTATTAGTAGTAGTAGGCGTTTCAATCTCAGGGTTATTTTAATAAAACATATTTTTTTACTTTTTTACTTTTTTCAGAAAAAACTAAATCTATGAGAAGGATTTTTATTTATTTCTCCAATGATATCATTCTTTAGATCATAAGCACAATTTGGGCAAGTTTTCTTATCACTAACATCTATTTTCTTAAAACTATATCCTCTTCTCTCAAATAATAAATGTCCACAATTTGGGCAATATGTATTACTTCCTTGCTCATGATTTATATTTCCTACATATGGAAAATGTAATCCTGCATCCTTTGCAATTCTGAATGCTAAATCTAAAGTTTCATAGGGTGTTCTCTTTTTAGAGGGAGCCTTGAAATCAGGATGATATGCGGAAAAATGAGTAGGAGTGTTCTTTCCTAAATTTTGTACAATCCAATTACATAATTTTAAAAGATCTTCTTTACTGTCGTTTAAATCAGGGATAATTAAATTTGTAATCTCAACGTGCATTCCATTACTTTTGAAAAATTTTGCTGTATCTAAAACCGGTTTAACAGATGTAACACCACATATTTTCTTATAAAAATTATCTGACATTGCTTTAATATCAATGTTTGCAGCATCAATCCCTACCTCTATTAGTTCTTTAGAAGCTTCCAAAGTAGAGTATCCATTTGTAACCAATATGGTTTTGATATCTTTCTCTTTAAGTAACTTTGCAGTATCTAATATCCATTCATGCCAGATTAAGGGCTCATTATACGTATATGCTAAAGTTTTTGCTCCGCTTTTAATAACCTTTTTTACTAATTGGTCTGGTGTCATTTCCACCAATGACATTCCTCGTCCCTGATAACCCTCAAGATCATAAAATCCATTTCTTCCATTGTCTGTTGGATTAGCTTGAGAAATAGACCAATTTTGGCAATTCTGACACTTAAAAGAGCATCCAATTGAAGCTATTGAATAAGCTGTGGCACCTGGCCAGAAATTATAGAGTGGTTTTTTTTCAATAGGATCTAAACTTCCAGTAGAAATATGGGATCCATAAATTAAGGTGTAAAGTTCTCCATCAAAATTCTTTCTCGTTCGACATATCCCTACTTTTCCAGGTAAAATAATACATTCATTTGCACAAACATGACATTGCGTTTTATTGTAATCTAAACTTTCCCATAACCTTGCCTTTACCTTCACAAATACTCACCTATTCTTTTCGATTTCTATTGAAAAATTTCTCTAAATATATAATAGATAAGAAATTTTATATTTCTTATAGATTTAGTTTATAAGTGTCGAACCAAAAAGAAGAGAATAAAATTGTCAAGAATAGAAGAAGCTGTTGCTTCCTTTAAGGGTAACTTTAATTGTGCTCAATCTATATTAGGTACATATGGTATTGAATACGGAATAAATCGAGATACAGCTCTAAAATTGGCTACAGGTTTCGGAGGTGGGATGGCTCGATATGGGAGAACATGTGGTGCTGTCTCTGCAGCTTTTATGATTATTGGGTTAAAATATGGTATGGGAATAAAGGGGAATACAGAATTGAAAGAAAATACATACCAACTTATACGAGAATTCTCAGACCGATTTCAAAAAATAAATGGCTCAGTAATCTGTAAAGAATTACTAGAGTGTGATATTAATACTCCTGAAGGAAAAAATTATTACGCTCAAAATAATTTATTTGATAAAAAATGTCTTCAGTATGTAATTAGCGTAGCAGAAATTTTAGAAAAAATATTATAATGAGATTAGGTAAAGGAACTAATTTTTGTTTGTAATCTTATGTCAAATAATGAAACTGAGCTTGATAAAGAGGAATTACAAGATTTATTAAATAAAAAGCAGGAAAATCTTGAACATTTAGAAAAAATCGGTAAAGACTCAAATTACATAAAGGAATTAAGCGATATCGCTTTAATTCAATTACAATTAGAACAATTTTCTAATGCAGAGAAAAATTATTTAATCTGCTTAAAACATTTTGAAAAGCAAAAAGATAGGTTAGGCCAAGCTTCTGTTTATGGATTGTTAGGGACCTTATTTTATAAAAAGAGCGAATATCAGAAATCTATCAAGAATTATGAACTAGCATATAATATATATGAGAATTTATTACAAATTCAAGAACAAATTACATGTTTAAAAGGAATAGGTAACAGTCTAATAAAATTAAATAAATTGGATGAAGCATGTGATATTTTTTTGGATTGTAGTGCTATTTGTTCTGATAATAATGATATCTATAATTTGTTAGATTGTCTTGGAAATTTAGTTTACATTTATGAGAAAAATGAAGAATGGGATGTGGTTTTTGAGCTATACAGGAAAACGCTAAAAGCATTTAAAGAAATAAATGATTCTAAAGGAATTATTACATCCTACTACAATCTTGGAATTCTAGAAAAAAGAAGTGGTAATAAAAGAGAAGCTTTAAGGAATTTTAAGAAGGGTACTAACATAGCAATTGAATCTAATTATGTTGAGCTAATTATTAAAGGTTTAGGTTATGTGGGAGAGACTTTGTTTTATTTAGGGGAACTTAAAGAAGCTAAAAATGAATTTATAAAAGCATTACACCTAGCAAATAAAGTTAATGCGAAGAATGCTAAACTTCAATTACATATTTTGCTTCAGTCTCTTGGTTTACAAGATAAACAAATTATGGATGAGTTAAGAATGTATAAAGAAAGGAAAAAATAAAATTTCATGAAAACTTCGAAAAATCTGGTTTTCTTTTTTCGAAAAATGCTTTAAAAGCTTCTTGAGCTTCAGGAGATCTCTGTCTTCTTACAAATTCGGCTCCCTCCTCTGGCATAATTTTTACAAGAACTTCATTATAATACTTTTTGATGTACGCTTTTGTTTGTCGTAAAGCTTCTGGCGGTTTTTCAGCTAATTTTTCTGCTAACAGAGTTACTTCTTTAATTAAATCATTTTCTGGAAAGATTTTATTTACCATTCCCATTTTTTTAGCTTCTTCTGCACTAAACCATTCCCCAAAATAAAATAATTCAGCAGCACGTTGACGACCTACTAATTCTGGTAAATTAAAAGTACTACCAAACTCCGGAATTAGTCCCAAATTGACGAATGGAAATTGGAATTTACATCCTTCAGCAGCATAGACTAAGTCGAAGTGTAGCAACATAGTTACCCCAACACCGATTGCATATCCATGGATGGCTGCTATTATAGGTTTCCTAGCTGCTAAGATCCATTCTGTCCAACTCCTTGATGGTCTAGTGCTTGGTGCCCATTCAAGATCCTGAAAATCTTTTAAATCATTCCCAGCACAAAAACATTTCCCATTTCCGTAAATTAGCATAACTCTAATTTTTGGATCATCTTCACCCATCTCTATACCTTCAGCGATTCTTGCATACATAGCTCTTGTAAGAGCATTCCTCTTCTCTGCTCTGTCAAAAATAATATGAAGTACCCCATTTTCAGATTTGAAACTTATTTGATCATTCATTTTCTCACGTAAATTTTGATAGTTAAATAATAGAATAATAAATATTCCATCATTTTAAAGAAGAAAGATTTTTCATACTTAAGTTTAAAAATTAAAACTTGGTCCTATACTATTGTTAAATAAGATTGCTTTTAGAAAATGTGAATTTGTCGTAACTCTTAGATTTATTTAATGTAATCCTTGTAATCTTCTTTATCTGCCTTTCTTAAAGTATCTGATGCTCCACATTTATCACAGAAATCATACATAGTATGGGCAAATTCTCCACATTTATCGCAAACATAAGGATATGTTTTCTTAAAAAGTTTATAATCCAAAATTTAATCCCTTTTTTCTGATTAATTAAGAAAAAAAAAAAATACGATCAGTAAAAAGTCTTTCTATAGATTTTACTTTCTTTCAATATAAATAGAAAAATATAATCAACTTTAAATCCTTTTAAAAAGACATCCCTATGAACTTTTTGAGAGGAAAATAGGGGGGTTGATACACAATCAACTGTATTAGTTGTTTAGAGTGTTATCCTTACCGTGTTAGACAATTGTCTTAATGAAATTTTGTTTAATTAATTATAAATAAGCTAATTTTTATTTTTTTATATAAGGATTTTTGTATTAAGCAAATTAACTTTTATTATCTATTCTATGAAGATCTGTCCATATTGTAACCAATTTATTGAAGATGATTATCCCTACTGTCCAAATTGTAACAAACCTTTAATCTCAAATCTAGGGGAAGCAGCAAATAGAAGGATAGGATCTGGATTTGGTGATCGAGAGTTGTACACTTCGAAAATAGAAGAAGAGGATGAATATTATGAAGACACTATAATAAAAGACGAAAAAATTGAATATGAAATACAGAAAATTGAAGAACTTTTAGAAAGAAAAGAAGTCTTAGGAGAACCGATACCAGGTTCCTTATTGCTTGAAAAATCAAGTCTGTATTATAAAAAGAGAGATTTAACTAGTGCAATAAAAAATCTTGAATTGGCATTAGTAAATTTTGAAAAGGAAGATGATTTATTTAATATGGCAATTTGCCATAATGAAATTGGGCTTATTCAAGAAGACACGGGTTTTTTTGATCAAGCGATCTACCATTTTAATAGATGTCTTGAAATTCTTAAAGAAGTAAATGACATTCATAAAATTATCAAAGTTTTAAATAATCTAGGAAACATTTATTATTCTGTTAAAGATTTAGAACAATCTTACAAGTTCTATCAAGAAGCACTTGATCTATGTAAACAAGAGAAATTAATGTATGAGGAAGTAAAAACATCTAGCAATTTAGTTGAAGTTCTTTACTTGCTGAAAGATTATAATAGAATTAAAAGAATTTTAGAAAGAAATTCTGAATTTTTTAAGGAAAACGAAGATGCTTACGGTATGATTCAAGTCCATATAAAATTTGGGAAATTACATTACATAACGGGAGAAGATTATGATTTGGCATATGAAAGGCTAAATAATGCATTAGAAATAATAGATAGAGTGAGTGAAAATTTATCTGTATATATGAAAGCGATATTGGAATGGGAATGCTTTCTTTATCTTGGGAAAATATATTTATTGTGGGATAATTTAGTAGATGCTGAAAGATATTTTCTAAAGAGTCTTGAAGCAGTTCGTATTTTCGAGATTGGAGATAATTTTAATCAAGGGATTATCTTAGAAAGCTTAGCAGAGTTATATTTTATAAAAGGAGAAAAAGATAAAACAATTGAATATTACATTTTATCTTGTGAAATCTATCATAAATTCGGAAATAACAAGAAATGTGCTCAAATTAAATTTAAAATTGGTAAAATTTATTTAGATTTTGAAAAAGATAAATCAAGCGCAATAAGAAATTTTAAAGACGCGTTAGATATTTATGAAGATCTGCAATATATAAAAGAAGCTGCAGAAGTTCTTCATAAACTAGGAGATCTCTATATCGATATCAAAATGCCAGATATCGCCAAAGAAAATTTGGAAAAAGCAAGAGATTATTATGAGCAGCTTCAAGATGATTATAATTCTAATTTAATAAAAGAAAAAATTAGATCCTTGAATGATATTTAATTATCATCAATTTCAAAATCTTCTTTTTTATATATTCTTCTTTCATACTCTTCAAATCCGATTCCTTTAATAAAAGAATGTGATACTATATTATCTTTATATACTTCGCACCTAATCTCTTTTACGTGGTGAAAGTGCTCTTTTATATAATTCCATGCAGCCATTCCCAATATGGTACCAACACCTCTTCTTTGAAAACGGGGGATGACTGCTAAGGCGGCAATTATAGCATACTCTTTATTCTCACCTTCAAAATCAAGGAGCACAAATGCAGCATCAATACTGTAGATTTTTCCAATGAGAAATACGGTATCTTTATGTTCAAGTATCGTTAATAAATCAGTTTTTGTAATTGGTCTATAAGGAGTATTACTCGTTAACCAAGCACGATTATATATATTTGTAAGCGTACTAAGATCTGCTTTTGTTGCTTTTCTAATTTTCGCTTGGAGAATATTGTGCTCAATTTTATCTTTTAATTTATCCTCAAATTCTTTAGTAATTTTCTCAACGGGAAGCCTCATCTGAATGTATATCATGCCATCTTGGTACGATTCTTCTGTAGTACTGTCTATTTCTTCCTTTCGTTTCTTTTTAGTTTCTATAGAAAGAAAGAATGCCCTAATCCTTCTTTTTTTGAGATCGAATTTTTTTTGACTCTCAAATTTAGATCTTGACATGATAAAAGTAGGTATGCTAATATTAGGGAAGTAAATCAAGATTTTCCCGAATTTTAGCTTCTATATTTTCGTTAATTAGAGCTTTTTCCTTTAATTTTGAAATACCAAGTTGAATTTTCTTCTTTATATTTATATCATTTATCAAATTTTTTCTTTCTGATGAAAATTCAAAATTAGATCTCACTGCCATATCATTTTCAATTCTCTCCATTAGAATATTTTTTAATTCCTTCACGTGATCTGAGATATATTCATAAAAATTATTTGGATCATTGTTTATATAACCTGGAAAT
>WOR8_10005151_pt1 | contig 12643 bp, 10 predicted proteins | sample DeeMarSeWOR38_10_FD_19890 | JGI IMG/M metagenome (IMG submission 19890) | reverse complement strand
AGATTTTCTTGCTCGCAATGAATTGAACGAAAAAGGGATTAATTTAAAGAAAACAGGTGAAACTTATCGATATTGAAGTATTCAACGAATATAGAAAGGCTGCTAGAGGTAATTGGGGTAAGGATCTTTTTATATGGAAAATGATGTTTACTGCATTATTAAATACCCAAAAAGACGTAGAATTAACACCTTTTAACGAAATGCTACTAAATGTTTTTTTAGATATTCCCAAAGCACGTAAGCAAGGAAATCCAATTATTATGCATCCTTTTAACTATGAGCCTGAATTATTTTTTGCGATGAATTTAACACCATTGATGCAAGAAACAATAAGCGTAGGCTTATCAATCGTCGGTATGAACCAACCTTACATTGACTTTGCCAATAAAATAGGATATGGAGACAACCCGACTCTGTGCAATGCCCAGAGGCCTTTTGTCAGTCTATTAAAACAAGGAGCTGCACCTGTACCCGACCTTCTATTCTATCTTTCAACTCCCTGCAACTCTCTTTCGATGGCTTATCAAGTTTTTGCAAATTTAACTAGCATTCCCTCTTTTCACCTCGATATCCCTTATTGGGCTTATGACCAAGAAGATAATTATTATGATGAGAAAATCCTAGAATATATCATTAGTCAATCTAAAAATGGGATTAATTGGATAGAAAAAAATACAAAAATGACCTTTAACGAGGAAAAATTTCAACAAATTATGCAATTGTGTAATCAAGCACGAGCTTATCTCTTGGAATTTAATGAGCTGTTACAATCAGTTCCCTGTCCAGTGACTAGTGCAACAGGTTTTGCGAATTTCCAAACAATGGTAACTCGTGGAGGTTCGATGGATGCGGTTAAGGTTACCAAATCGACGCGAGACATGGCAGCATATAATGTTAAAAATGGAATTGGGGGTGTCCCTGACGAAAAAATCAGAATTGCTTGGCCCTACACTCATGTATTTTGTGATCCTACTCTTTTGACATGGATAGAAAACTCTTTCAATGCTGTCGTTATTATGGATCTTTTAGGCCATTATAAAGTTCTTCCCCACGACACCTCAACAATTGATAAATGCTTTGAAAGTTTAGCTATGGGAACCTTGGATGCCTCGATGGTCGGAAAATGTAGAGGTCCAATTGAATATTACATTGAATATTTATTAGATTTCATTAAAGACTATAAAATAGACTGTGTTATTATGCCTATGCATTTTGCTTGCAAACATGTCTCTATTATGGGACAAGTAACATCAGAGGCTATAAAAGATGAAATTGGTGTCCCAAGTTTAATATTTGGTTGCGATTCCTATGATTCAAGAGAAGTTACCTCAGAGGTGATTAAAGGCAAGATATCGGATTTTATCTCTCAAGTTGTAATGTAATCAGCTCTTTTTTAACCATTTATGTCTATTCTCTAAAAAAACCATTACTTTTTTAAATCTCAGCAACGTTAATAATAATTAAAATTTTAAATAAATATAAATCCAAGAATTTTTTTATCAATTTGAACATACTTGGGTTTACAAACCAATTTAGAGAGGTTAATTATGCCAATTATTGAAGAATTTAAAAATACTGTTCCTCTTATGAATTCCTGGATAGAGAGCTGGAAAAATGAAGGTAAGAAGGTTTTAGGATATTTTTGTTCATATATACCTGAAGAAATCTTCCACGCGGCAGATCTCCTACCAATTAGAATGAGAGCAAGAGAATGTAGCGATACTCCTATGGGAGATGCATATATGACTCCTACTACTTGTAGTTATACCAGATGCTGTCTTGAATTAGCAAACAGAAAAGAATATAAATTTCTTGATGGGATTGTATCCTGTAATACTTGTGATCAAATTAGACGTCTTTATGATAATATCAGATATAAAGCACCTTTTCCATATCACTATATAATGGGCGTCCCAGGTAATGTAAGTGATACAACAATTGACTGGTTTAAACATGAAATTAGAAAACTTATTGAACATATTGAAAATAATTTTAGTGTTAGCATTACGGATGGCAAATTGAAGAATTCAATTACCGTTTACAACAGATCCCGTAAACTTCTTAGAGATTTATATAATTTGAGAAAACAAGAAAAACCCCCCATAACTGGTACTAATATTTTGAATATTATAACCGCAGGAACTTCGATACCAAGAGAGCAATTTAATGAACTCTTAGAATCACAACTTTCTCAAATTTCAAAAGAAAATAGTAGTTCTGAATATAGAAGTAGGCTTATGATAATTGGGAGTCTATTAGACGAACCTGAATATATTGAAATTATTGAAAATCTAGGGGGATTAGTGGTTACAGACTCATTGTGTCTTGGTACTAGATATTTTTGGGATCTAATTGATGAAACAACGAATCCCATTGATGCATTAGCGGAACGATATTTAACAAAGGTTTCATGTCCTCGGATGACAGATGGATATAACCAAAGGGAGGATTTTATGATGGATATGATTAAGGATTTTAACGTTGATGGTGTTATTTTACAAAGAATGAAGTTTTGTGCATTATGGTGGCCTGAAATCTTTATGCTTAGAAACAAATTAAAGGAAGCGGGGATCCCTTCTCTTGAATTAGAGAGAGAATATATTTTGAGTGGAGCAGGGGCAATGAAAACACGAGTTCAAACTTTTATGGAAATATTAGAGACGAGGTGAAAATAGATGGATATTGAAAAATTTAATGAATATAAGAAACTTACTAGAGGTAATTGGGGTAAAGATTTATCTATGCTAAAAATGATGACAGTTGGTTTACTAAATCAAAATAAAGATGAAGAACTTACCCCAATTATAGAAGGATTATTAAATTATCTCCTTGCCATTCCTAAAGCAAGAAAAGAAGGGAAAAAATTCATTATGCACCCGTTTAATTACGGACCCGAAATTTTTTATGCAATGGATATGGTTCCTTTAATGCAAGAAACATATAGTGTTGGATTAGCACCTTTAGGTCTTAATGAACCATATCTTGATCTCACTAATAAAATAGGATACGGAGATAACCCAACCGTCTGTAACGCTCAAAGACCTTTAATCGGTTCTTATATACAAGGTGTCGCACCAATCCCTGATTTGTTATTCTTTCTATCAACTCCCTGTAATTCTCTTGCAATGACTTATCAAGTTTTTGAGCAGTTAGCAAGTATACCTACATTTAAAATTGATGTCCCATATTGGACGTATAATAAAGTTGGGGAATTTAATGATAATAAAGTCATCGATTACATGGTAGCACAGATAAAAGATTTAATCTCATGGTTAGAGCAAAAAACAGATCAAAAATTAAATTTAGAGAAATTTAGGAAAACAATGGGCAAAGTAAATCAAGCTAGACAATATATCCTAGAATTTAATGAATTATTAAAAACCGTCCCTTGTCCAGTTAATAGCCAAGCAGCTATGGGTAATTTTTTATCAATGGTAGGGTATGGAGGAACTGACATGGCTGTTAATTCTACTAAATACTTAAGAGATACAGCAGCCAACAATGTTAAGGAGGGGATATCTGGTGTACCGGATGAAAAGATAAGGATTGCTTGGCCTTACACCCACATTTTTTTTGATGGGGACTTATTAACATGGATTGAAGAGACATTTCAAGCTGTCGTGATAATGGATTTACTTGGATTCTATCAGGTTTTACCTCATGACGTTTCTACTACTGAAAAATGTTATGAGAGCTTAGCTAAAGGAACTCTGGATTTTTCTATGATAGGAACATGCAGAGGTCCAATTGAGTATTATATTGACTTTCTACTTGATTATGTGAAGGATTATAAAATCGATTGTGTGATTATGCCAATGCAATTTGCTTGTAAACATGCATATTCAATGGCGCGAGTTAGCTCAGAGGCAGTAAGAGAAGAAACTGACGTTCCCGTTTATATCTTTGGTTGTGATCCTTATGATTCTCGAGAGGTAACCTCAGAATCAATAAGGGGAGGGATTTCAGATTTTATTACGCAAGTAGTGTTATAAAGGAGGAGAAATATTGATTGTAGCTGGATGTGATGTAGGTTCCTTAACTGGAAAAGCTGTTATTTTGAAAAATGGTGAGATTTTTTCTTATAGCATAGTCCCAACAACGCCTAAGCCCGCAAGAACCGCTAAAAACGCGATGGATGAGGCTCTTAAGAAAGAAAACTTAAGCTTAGATGACATTAAATATGTTGTAGGTACAGGATATGGGAGAGTGAAAATCCCATTTGCGAATTCTGAAACTTCAGAATTAACTTGCCATGGAAAAGGAGCTCATTCATTTATTCCATCAATTAGAACTATAATTGATGTAGGGGGGCAAGATTGTAAAGTAATAAAAGTAGATAAAAACGGTAAAATATTAGATTTCGCTATGAACGATAAATGTGCAGCAGGTACAGGCAGATTTCTTGAAGTTATGGCTAGAACTTTAGAGTTAGATCTCGAAGAACTTGGTCCCATTTCTTTACAAGCGAAAAATCAAGCTAAGATTACCGCTCAATGCAGTGTTTTTGCTGAAACTGAAGTTGTAAGTCTTATGGCTGATGGAGTGGAAGTATCTGATATAGTTGCGGGAATACACGATGCCATTGCTTCTAGAATAATGTCTCTGGTCTATAGAGTTGGACTTGAAGAAGATTTCACTATAACTGGAGGAGTTGCCAAAAATACAGGAGTTGTTGCATATCTTGAAAAAAGAATTGGGGTTGATGCTAAAAACCTACCTGTTGATCCTCAAATAATTGGGGCTTTAGGAGCAGCTTTAATAGCTCAGGACCAATTAACAGCCTAGAATTATTATTTTTTTTTTATTTTTTTATAAAAATAATGAAAAAGAATAGTTTAGATTGTTTTTCTGATTAATTCAGAAATATCGTATGCTTTAATTTCACCATTTTCAATATTTGATTTGAATTGATTAAGACAAAAGGGACAAGATGACACTATAGCATCAGCCTTAGTTTCTATTGCTTCTTCTATTCGTTCTTTGGCAGCAAAGGAAGACAAATCTTTAAATGAAGATCTAACACCTCCTCCTGACCCACAACACCATGCATTGTGTCTATTTCGAGTCATTTCTACCAATTCGATACCGGGAATAGACTCTAATACATCCCTTGGTGCTTTATACATACCCATATGCCGTCCTAAATGACAGGGATCATGGTAAGTAATCTTCATCTTCACCTGATTCTTAAAGATATTTTCATTACTCTTTGATTCTTTTCTAATAAACTCAGGTAAATGCTGAATTTCTATTCCATGATCTAAATTGAATTTATTGGGATAAGTATCTTTTAAAGTTCTATAACATCCCGCACAAGAAGTAATAATCTTTTCAATTCCGCTTTCTTTAAAGTTTTCAACATTTGCTTTAGCTACTTCAACTGCTTTTTCAGTCTGACCTGTCATATAAACAGGAGAGCCACAACATCCTTCTTTTTCCAAAATTTTAAACTCGATATCTAAATTGTTTAAAATTTCTGCTGTGGCAAAAGCAATGTTTTGCTCTCTATAACTTGCAGTACATCCCACGAAATATGCCAATTTTGCATCTGGTGATTGTTTAATGTGTGAAGGTAACCATTTCAATCGGTCTTCATTTCTTTCCATATAGGGATTTTTTTCCGTCTTTATATGGCCAGAGTACTTCGCTTGTTCTGGCATAGGACCATACCCTGCCTTAACGGCTTCTTCTCTCATGGCCATTAACCATTCTCCCGCATAAGAATGAATTTCAGGTATTTGACATTGCTGTACACAGGCCATACACACAGAACATTGATAAAAGATCTTCGCTAAGGTTTCGCTCCATTTAAGTCTATCTGTAGATAACGCCCAAGTAAGCAAATTTTTCCCACCAAGATAATAGGCTTCAAAATTCCCGAATTCTCCAGATGGACAAACTCTTGACCAATTAGCGTCTTTATAAACTGTCCTGCAGGTTCCACATTTGCCACATTGAAAAAAAGTCTCCTTATAATGCGCTAAATCTTGATATCTTTCAAGCTTTTGGTTTTCATGCGCAAGAGTTATTTTAGAAATTCCTGTTCCCGAAATATATCTAATTCTCCTTTTAGACATATTATTCTTCTCCTCTTCCTTGCCCTGGATTCATTATCTTATTTGGATCAAGAAGTTGCCTAATCTTTTCAATCAGTTCACCTGTAGCGGGGAAAATATTTTCTTTATGCGAGGAATAGGCCCATTTTGGGGATTTATACATTATTGCGCCATCAATTTGTGAAACCTCCTCATGAATTTCTTTTAATAAAGTTCGTGCCATTTCAATCTCATCGGGATCATTCTTGTTAAAATTAATGTTTGTTCGAGCCACACAATAATGTCCACCAAACATTATTCTACTATAAAATTGCGGAGGTTTGTCATGTTTCAAACAAACTTCCCTTGCTGAATTATAATAGTTTACTATGTCCCCTGTCGAACAGTAAGAACCAATCCATTCACCACCACCACCTCTTGAAAAATTCCAGCAACCCCAGACCTGAGTTGGAGGTGCGTCAATAGCTTCTACACCTTGTTCTCTTGACATAAGCTGAATTTTGCCTTCTTTACAAATATCTATGATAGCTTCACATTGAGCCTCATGTTGTTTAGCAGTATAGGCTTGAGTTGCTATAATACACACAAAATCTGGCATACCTCCTTTTATAGCATCCTTGGGAACGTTCTTCTCATTTAAATTTTGAACCGATTGGCTCCATCCCAGATTAACTACCACTATATCAATAATTCCAAGACCCGCTTTCGCAAGTTTAAGCATTACAGGAATCCCGTCTTCCATTCTAAGCGTTGCACCTGTAAAAACCTCATTAAAAGGCAATTTTGGCCATAATTTTATAGCAGCTTTGGTTACAATCCCTGTTGTACCTTCCCAACCTATAAACAACCCGGCTAAATCTGGTAATGGTTGCCTACCATACCAATGTTTAGAGATACTGCAAGAACCTATTTTAACAAGTTCTCCTGATCCTAATACTGCTTCTAAACCGTTTAAAAATTCCGCTCCAGAGCCACCAATCATTCCTAAGTCAAACATCCCGTAACAAAGACATGAGGGAACAACACCTGTACCTGGAGGTGACCATGTTATGCCTGCCCTTAGATTCGGATGATTTTTTTCAAGATACCCTTGCAAATCAGCCCACGTTATCCCACCCTCGACAATGACATACATGTCATTTTCATTTACATCTAAAACTCTATTTAATCTTCTTAGATCAACCACGATTCCTCCTTTTCTAGGTGTAGCAAGAGAACCAAAATTTATACCAGAAACCCATGGAACAATAGGAATTTTATATTTGTTTGCAAGTTTGACGATATCCTGAACCTCCTCTGCAGAATTTGGCATTATTACAATATCACATTTTCCTTCTGGCTCTGCTGTTATAAAATCATAATGATATAGAAATTGCATTTCAGGTTGATCCGAAACATACTTTTCCCCAACAATGTCTGCTAATTCTGTAATAATTTCGTTATCTATCATTTTCATCGACCTTATAAATTATATTAAATCTTAATACTATTTATAGATTAAATGAATTTTCTTAATAACTAATGGATTGCATGGTAACTTGGTAAAAACAATAAAGGTATTTGGTGCATCACTAGATGCTTCAGATTTTCCTCTTAGTCTTCAACTAAAACAGAATTATTTAAACCAATTGGCTCAAAATCTCATAAAAAGCCCTAATTTATTAGATCCCTACGAAGGACTCCTTTTCTTTAGTCAAGAGCTGACTAGAAGTAAGTATGTCAAAACCGGTAAATTTCCTATTGAATCCTGGCTAACTCCTAAACCAAATCTCGAAGATTTACCTTTAATGAATCAACTAGAATTTCAAAAATTTACCAATAAAGGCTCTATTAGGAATTATTCGGAGAAATTAGAAAAATATTTGAAGACTAATATAATCCCCGATTTTCCCTTGATGATCGGAGTAGACCATTCTCTTACGGGAGGAGTCTTAAAAGCATTATCACACATGTATGGTCCTGAAGACTTACTTATCCTAATATTTGACGCCCACTTTGATGGATTACCAGCTAACGTTTCACTGAATATTGCAAAATATATGAATGACCATCCTGAAGAGAAAAATCCCTTGTATTTAGAACATATAGATGAGATTAATCAAAATTCAGAAATTTTTGATACATACAATTGTGCCTCTTTTTTATTTTATTTAATAAAGGAAAAGATAATTTTTCCAGAAAACCTCATAATATTTGGTTGCCAGGATTATCCAGACATAAAATATCGTTCATTAGATGATCCCCGAATAGTAAAATATGTAAAATTTTATGATGATATGGAGCAGAAAGGAATTAAATTCATACCCAAATCTGATACATCAACAATGATTAATCATTTGTCTACAGTTTTGAAAGAGATAGAAAATTCAAACATATACGTCTCATTTGATACAGACGTTGGTGCATTAAAGGAAATAATCGCAACTAGATTTCGGAATGCTATTGGAATCGATCAAAATACTATTTTAAGTGCTGCTAGAATTATAAAAAATGTAATAGAATCAAGAAAACTTGATTTTATAGGATTAGATATAATGGAAATTGAAACTTACTTACTCAATAAAGCTTTTCCCAAATCGGGAAGAGTAGATCACACCGTTAGAGTTATTGACAGTCTTCTAGATATTCTTTTATAAGGAATCTTGAGATTAATTCGACTTCAAGGAACCCAAAACAATCTTTAAGTTAAATTAACAATTTCATTTTTCAATATCATCATATTATATTTATATTAAAAAATGTCGAATTCTTCTTCAAATATGGATGTCTTTTTCAACCCTAAAACAGTAGCAATAATAGGTGCGTCTGAAAAACCTAAATTTGGTACAGGAACGACTACTTATCTCTTGAATTCTAAATTTAAAACATATCCAGTTAATATTAACAGTGATATGATTTTTGGACACAAATCATATAGGAGTGTCAAAGATATACCTGGGAATATAGATTTAGCAATCATCATCGTCAGTAATGAATTTGTCCTCAAAGCTGTAAAGGATTGCGTTGAAAAAGATATTAAAGGAATTATCATAGAATCAGCAGGGTTTGCAGAAACAGGTACAGAAAAATATGCATTGATTCAAAAAGAGATTGAAGCAATTGCTAAAAAATCTAAAATCCGAATTATAGGACCAAATTGTATCGGGGTTACTAACTTTCACAACCATTTTACAACGTCAGATATGAATTTTAAACAAACAATAAAGGGAGATATCGCCGTAGTGGCACAATCAGGAGTATTGGGTAATGTTTTCATAGACTGGGCCAATAGTCAAGGAATTGGGTTTTCAAAAGCGATTACAATTGGCAATAAAGTTGATGTAGACGAAGTTGATATGTTAGAATATCTAAATGAAGATCCTGAAACGAAGATAATAGCTCTTTATTTAGAGGGCACAAAAAGAGGGAAGGCTCTAAAGAAAACACTTGGAAAGATGAGTAAAGCTGTGATTATCCTTAAAAATGGGAGAAGTGATATCGGTTCAAGAGCAGTTAATAGTCACACAAGTTCAATCGCAGGTAATGATAAGATATATGAGGCACTTTTTCGTCAGTATCCCCACGTTTTTAGAGTAGACAACTTTTATGAACTATTTAATATAGCTAACGTTTTTGCTACCCAACCTTTACCAAAGGGAGACAAAATAGCTATTGTTACTGGCTCAGGAAGTCTTGGAGCCCTAGCCTGTGATGAAATTCGAAAACAAGGCCTAAATCTTGCTGATTTGAAAAATTCTACGATAGAAACAATAAAGTCTGTCATCCCTAATTGGGTTTCAATAGGGGGAACCATTGATTTAGGACCTTCACAGTTTCAAACATTTATTCCCTCAATTAAAGCTATTTTCCAGGATCCTAATGCTGACAGTGTATTATATATATTTTCAGTACCAAGAGTGCCCCTCCAGCGAATGGCTTCTTTTACATTAGAAGGAATTAAAGAACAGTTTAGAGTTCTAAAACAGGTTGCTGAAATAACAAAAAAGCCTTGTATTATTGTTTGTTTTGGTTCAAGGTGGGTTTTTGATTTTGTAAGTGAAGCAGCTTCATCTTCTAAATCAAACTTAATCATTCCTATAATGACTAGAATAAATGAGGCAATTAAAGCTTTTAAAATGATGTATGATTATGGTAAATCGTCGCAGCCATAAATTTTAAAACTTTTTTCCAATTATGAAAATCTCGTTGAAGTATTTCCCTTAAACCTTAAATCGATAATTTTTAAAAATTGGACTCCAAATTTTTTTAATTCTATCAAATCCACTTTTTCATTAAGAAAAAACATTAAAATTGGAGTGATAAAAAAATGGATCTCGAGTTGGTTGGATTATGGTGGCAGGATATTCTTAATTGGTATCTAGCTCAACCGCTATACGGACAAATCCTTGTTTTAGTTGGAGTAATTGCATTATTAGCTTTGGCAATCGTAATTGTTTATTATGTAATAAAAGGTGTTGTTTACTTAATTTACTACATTTTTAAAGGTGTCTACTATCTTTTGAAGGGAATTGGACTACTCTTCTATAAACTTTTTGAAGCACTTTATTATCTAATCTCAGGAGAGTCAAAACCAGAGTCAAACCCTGAACAAAAGGAACAAGTTTCCCCTCAAATTGAAATACAACCTGAACCGATTGCCCCTATTCAAATTCAAAAAGCTTATCAATCCGTAAGTCCTGAAATTTCTTTCTGTAGTGAATGCGGCAATAGATTCTCAGATTCTATGGTTCGAGCTCTCTCAACTAAAGGGGATGTGTTCTGTATTCATTGTGGTTCACATTTCATTGCTAATTCAATGAAAATGGAAGCCTAATAACAATTTTTTTCTTTTTTATTTCTCATAATAAATTAAATTGAGCACCTCAATTCTGCTTCTGATTTTATATTTTAAATGAATTCAATTTAAATATCAACTAGTTCATAATTAAGATTGAAGAAATAAGTTAGAAAATTCCGCATTAAAATCTCCTTACGTCAACCAAACTTTTGGATTTTTCTTCCTTTTCTTCTTACTACTTATTCTATGCCTTTATTTTAAAGGTTTTTCAAATAGGATAACTCCATAAGGCTCCCCATCGTGGTACTTGAATCCTATTTTCTCAATAAAGGTAGCGATTTCAGGAGAACAGAAGACAGCGAAATTATTGCTTTTTCCATCAGTGAATTCTTCCTGGAGAGTGTATAAAACCAAGTAGTATGCCGCATCGGGTTCACCATATACGACTAACCAAGCATCATCCTCTACAGGACCTTCTTCGATGGATAAGTTTTTCACCTTAATTTTCTGCAAAATAGCTCTCGAATTTGAAATATACCACTCACCGTCCTCGTCAGAAATGTATTTCAATGGTTTGTATGACCATCCTTTGCAAATTTCTTCACCTTCCCCGATGTCAAAATGGCTGTAATGCTCCTTAACTTCTTTCGCTGTAAGTTTTTTAACTTTAAGGAGTGGAGAATCCACATGTAATATATCTCCTTTTTCAGCATCAAGAACATTCATCCTTTTTTTCTCTCGAAATTTAAAAAATTTAGCTAAGGCTTTAGATCCCAGATTTTTCGAAGAGGTTGCGTATTGGGCCCTTTTTACTTTAACACTTAAGGCAAAATCAAGAGCATACTGTATCATCTGTCTACCAATTCCCTGTTTCTGATTTTCTTCCCTTACCCTCCCCCCTTCCAGCCATGCTATTTCTTTATCAAACAACTTAACTCTCCCAAATCCAACCATCTCCTTCATTTCTTCATCAAGAAAAGAACCATAATTCATGCAGCTTTCATCTTCAAGCCAATTTTCGATAACATGGGGAACATAATCCTCACCATCCCATATATCCTTGCTTATCTTCCTTATCGCGGGAATGTCATCAGCGGTAAGTTCACGGAAATATACCTTCATTTACTCACAACAGTCAAATTATCAATCAAATAATTATTAATAATTATCTATATATCTTAAAATATTTTTTACTTACTCCTTACGAAAACGGAAATTCTTTCTTTTATTATCATTTATACTGAAATATCTTCTATATAAACTGTAAAATGAAAAAAAAGCGACGATGTAGTGAACTAATATACAAGGAATGAGCCCTACATATAAAACTAAATAACCAGTATACAGTCCTAATAGAAAAGAAAACACAAGGAATATCAAAAATATTCTTAAATTTTTGAAGCGAAACCATATGTGTATGTGATACAAAGCAAAAATTATACTAGAGATAAATACAGCCTCTAATGAACCTAATTTTACTGAAGAAACTAAAAATCCTATACAGTAATACCTAAACATTAATTCCTCTGTTATAATAATTATTGGAAAAAAGATCCAAATAATTTCTTTGTTATTTTTGTTAATTAAAGCAAAGAGAACGTCATGTTCACTCAATACACTAAAAATCTCTTGATTGTAGCCAAAAACTTCTATAATTTTAACCAAAAATAAAAGGATAATAAAACTAAATATCGCTATTATAACCAAAAGCCAACTGACTTTCCTTATTGTTAAATATTCAAGATAAAGCCCAAAAAACATTGGTAAAATTAATATTACTAATAAACAGACTGTAAAAATGTATCTTTTT
>WOR8_10005359_pt1 | contig 12649 bp, 7 predicted proteins | sample DeeMarSeWOR38_10_FD_19890 | JGI IMG/M metagenome (IMG submission 19890) | reverse complement strand
AGGATATTTACCATAAAATACAGGGACGGGGGACGAGGGGCGGGGGACGAGGAGCCTATATCCTTCACGATGGGCCGCCGTACCCCAACGGCGACATCCACCTGGGCCACGCCCTGAACAAGATCCTCAAGGATATAGTGGTCAAGCACCGGTCCATGGCCGGCTTTAACGCGCCTTATGTTCCCGGCTGGGACTGCCATGGGCTTCCCATTGAGACCCAGCTCATCAAGGAGATCGGTGACAAACGCCGGGACATGAGCATTCCCGAATTCCGCCTGAAATATGTCGATCTCCAGCGAAAAGAGTTCAAGCGGCTGGGGGTCTTTGGGGAATGGGGAAAACCCTACCTGACCATTGACCATTCCTATGAGGAAAAGATCATCGAGCTCTTCGGTGTCCTGGCCGAGAAGGAATATATCTACCGGGGATTGAAGCCCATCCACTGGTGCCCGGTTTGCGAGACCGCGCTGGCAGAGGCCGAGATCGAGTATGAGGACGAAAAATCCCCCTCCATATACGTAAAATTCGAAATTCTAGACCCGAGATCCGAAATAAATTCGAAGATCAAGAATCCGAAACTGCCCTTTGACCTGAAATGGAATTTTGTCATCTGGACGACCACTCCCTGGACATTGCCCGCCAACGTGGCCATAGCTGCTCATCCCGATTATGAATATGTTTTCCTCCGCGTATTCGGGGACGAGGGACGGGGGACGGGGGACGAGGTCTATATCATCGCTGAAGGGCTTATGGAAGACTTCATCAAACGCCTGGATATCAAGAAACACAAGGTCATTGATAAGACCAAAGGCAAATACTTGGAAGGGATCATGGCAAAACACCCCTTTATTGACCGGGATGTGATGCTTGTCCTGGACAAGTATGTGACGCTGGAGCAGGGCACGGGCCTGGTCCATATCGCTCCCGGGCATGGGGAGGAGGACTACAAGGTTGGATTGAATTATAAACTTGCTGTGGTCATGCCCGTGGACGAGAAAGGCCATTTTGATGATTCAGTGCCGGAATTCATCCGCGGCAAGCATTATGACGCGTCGAACAAGCTGATCACGGAGAAAATGAAGGAGAACGGCTCCCTGCTCAAGCTGGAGTTCTTCAAGCATCCCTATCCCCACTGCTGGCGCTGCAAAAAGCCCGTCATCTTCCGCGCCACCGAGCAGTGGTTCATTTCCGTGGACCATAAAGGCATGCGGCAGCAGGCTTTGAAGGCCATAGGGGAAACAAAATGGTTCCCGGCCTGGGGCGAGAACCGCATCCGCGGCATGGTCGATTCCCGGCCGGACTGGTGCATCTCCCGGCAGCGCTCCTGGGGCGTGCCCATCCCTGCTTTTTACTGCCGGAAGTGCCGTAAGCCCCAGACGACCGGTGTCTTTAACAAGGCCATCCGTGAGCTGGTCCGGGAAAAAGGAACTAACGGCTGGTTCGAGCTGGAAGCAAAAGATATCCTGCCGGCAGGCACAAAATGCTCCTGCGGAGGAAGCGAGTTCGAAAAGGAAACGGATATCCTGGACGTATGGTTCGAATCCGGCTCCTCCCACGCGGCAGTGCTCGAGACCACCGCTGGCCACCGCTGGCCGGCGGACCTTTACCTGGAAGGTTCGGACCAGCACCGCGGCTGGTTCCAGACCTCTCTGCTGCTGGGCATCGGCTACAAGGGTAAGGCGCCGTTCAAGGCGGTCCTGACCCACGGCTTTACCATTGATGAAAAAGGCAAGAAGATGAGCAAGTCGCTGGGCAATGTCATAAGCCCCCAGGACGTGGTCAAGGAGTACGGCTCCGATATCCTGCGCCTCTGGGTGGCCTCTACCGACTTTCGTAATGACATGGCGGCCTCGCAGAACATTCTCAAGCAGATCAGAGAAGCTTATACCAAGATCCGCAACACCTGCCGTTTCCTCATCAGCAACCTTTATGACTACGGCGAGCACCTGGCGGTCGACCACGATAAATTACTTGAGGTCGATCGCTGGATCATGCTCCGGCTCCACCGCCTGATCGAGAGGGTCAACAAAGCCTATGAGAATTTCGAGTTCCACGTTGTCTATCACGCGCTGTATAATTTCTGCGTCAACGACCTTTCTGCCTACTACCTGGACATGTCCAAGGACCGGCTCTACTGCGGGGGCAAGGGCTCGCATGAGCGCCGCTCTGCCCAGACCGTGATGCATGAGATGCTGCTGGCACTGGTCAAGCTCATGGCGCCGGTGCTCTCTTTTACCGCTGAGGACATCTATCGGTTCATCCCGGGCCTGGCCGCGCGGGCAGAAAGCGTCTTCCTGCTCGACCTTCCCCGGCCGGACGCCGGCTGTCTGGACAAAAAGCTTGAGGCCAGATGGGAAAAGCTGTTCGAGCTCAAGGAACAGGTCAACCGGGAGGTCGAGGCGCTGCGCGCCAAAAAAGAGATCTCCGCCAGCCTTGAGGCGCAAGTCGAGATCGGGACCAGGGGAAGGGAGTGGTTGAAGGAGAGCGAGGATATTCTGCCTGTATTCCTGATCGTTTCTCAGGTAAAATTGACAGAGGGGGAGGGGGTAAGGGCCGGACGCGCTTCCGGAAAAAAGTGCCTGCGCTGCTGGATGTGGCAGGAGGACGTGGGCAAGCACGATAAGCACCCGGAACTTTGCGGCCGCTGCGCCGCGGTAGTGGATAATCCTTAAGAACGGAGGAGAAGATAATGGTCAAAAGCGATATCAAGGATAAAAAACTGGCTCCCAAGGGGAAGCTCCGCATTGAATGGGCGGAGCGGGACATGCCCGTGCTGGGCCAGGTCAAGGAGAAGTTCGGCAAAAGCCAGATCCTCAAGGGCAAGAAGATGAGCGCCTGCCTGCATATAACCGCCGAGACCGCCAACCTGGCGCGGACCCTGAAAGCGGGCGGGGCGGACATTGTTCTTTGCGCGTCCAACCCCCTTTCCACCCAGGATGATGTGGCCGCTTCCCTGGTGGAGGATTACGATATTTCGGTCTACGCCATCAAGGGCGAGGACAATGATACTTATTACAAGCATCTGATCGCGGCCGTTGATCATTCCCCGGTGGTCACCATGGATGACGGCTGTGACCTGGTCTCGACCATTTCCGCGAAATACCCCAAGATCGCGGGCCAGATCATCGGCAGCATGGAAGAGACCACCACCGGGGTCATCCGCCTGAGAGCGATGGAGCGCGACGGCGCGCTCAAGTTCCCGGTCTTTGCGGTGAACGACGCCCAGACCAAGAACCTGTTTGACAACCGCTACGGCACCGGCCAGAGCACGGTGGACGGCATCATCCGGGCGACCGATTTTTTGATCGCGGGCAAGAACGTGGTGGTCGCCGGCTACGGCTGGTGCGGCAAGGGATTCGCCATGCGCTGCAAGGGAATGGGGGCGAACGTTATCGTGACCGAGGTCGACCCGATCAAAGCGATCGAGGCGGCAATGGACGGCTTCCGGGTCATGAGCATGGAGGCGGCCGCACCGGTCGGCGATCTGTTCTGCACTCTGACCGGGAACATGCATGTTATCCGGCCGGGGCATTTTGAGAAGATGAAGGACGGCGCGATCGTCGCCAATTCCGGCCATTTTGACATTGAGATCGACATTAAAGGCCTCAAAAAAATGGCCAGGGAAGAAAGAAAGAACGTGCGTAACTTTGTGGACCAGTTCGTCCTGCCGAACGGGCGCAGCGTCTATCTCTTGGCCGAAGGCCGCCTGGTCAACCTGGGCGCGGCCGAAGGCCATCCGGCTTCGGTCATGGACATGAGCTTTTCGACCCAGGCTCTGGCCACCGAATATGCGATCAAGAATCAAGGCAAGCTTAAAGCCAGGGTGTATAACGTTCCCCAGGAGATCGAGGATTGGGTCGCTACTGCCAAGCTGAGATCAATGGGGATCGCCATTGATAAGCTCACCCCGGCACAAGAAAAGTATCTTTCTTCCTGGCAGGAGGGGACATGACGGAGCGGGAAGAGATCCTTCAAGAAGAGAAGCAGATCCTGGAAGAGGAGAAGTCCCTGCTCAAGGCCCTTAACAGCCGCATCGGCCGGCTCACGACTTCCATGGAGCGCGCGCGCATCGATGAGTATACTTCTATGATCACGCGGCCCTGGCGGTACTTCTTCATCAACTTCGTGGCCGGTGTCTTCCGGGGATTGGGCATGGCGGTGGGGTTCACCATCGTGGCGGCGATCTTTCTCTACCTTCTGGTGCAGATCATGCTGAGGATGGTCGACCTGCCCATTATCGGGATGTATATCGCCGAGATCGTCCAGTTCGTCAACCAGTACCTGCAGCAAGGAATGCCTGGGAAATAATGCTTTTTTATCTGTTGGCGCTGGCCGTTGTGGCCGTGGACCAGGCCATAAAATACGCGGTGCACGCTTCCATGCGCCTGGGGCAGTCCTTTCCTCTGCTGGGCAACGTCCTCAAGCTGACCTACGTGCGCAATACCGGCGCTGCCTTTTCCCTCTTTATCGGTTTTTCCCCCTACCTGGCGATGGTCGGGGCCCTGGTCGTCCTGGCGGTGGTCTATTTTCACTACCGTGTCCCGGCAAACCGTCTTATCCTGCAGGCGGGAATGGCGTTCATCCTGGGCGGCAGCCTTGGGAACCTGATCGACCGCGTCTTCCGCAGCTATGTTATCGATTACCTGGACATCACCATCTGGCCGGTGTTCAATTTTGCGGACATCATGATCAATGTGGGTGTGATCATGATCGCCTTCAAGATCTTTCAGGAGGAGGGCAGGGATGTATCCGGTGCTGTTTAAGCTCGGTCCTTTTTCCATGCACGCTTACGGCTTTATGCTGGCGGTGGGCTTTCTGGTCGGCATCTTTATCATCATCCACTTTGCCAAAAAGGAGAATATCCGCGAAGAGCATATCCTGGAGCTCTCCATCTACGGGATCATCGCGGCCATTGTGGGGTCCCGGCTTATGTACGTGATCGGCGAGTGGCAGCAATACAAAGAGAACCTCCTCGAGATATTCATGGTGCAGAAGGGCGGCCTGGCCTTTCTGGGCGGGCTGCTCCTGGGTTTTCTGGTGGTGGGGATCGCCGCCAGAAGAAGAGGGATCCCTTTTTTGAAGCTGATGGACGTCTGCGCGCCGGGGGCGTCGGTCGGCTATGCCATTGCCCGGGTCGGCTGTTTCCTTAACGGCTGCTGCTTCGGCCATCCTACTGAGGTCCCTTGGGGGGTTCGTTTTCCCTTCGGTTCCCTGGCCCACGCCCATTACGGCAGCGCGGCCATCCATCCCACCCAGATCTACGCCCTGCTTGCCCTGCTCGCGATATTTATTATCGTGGTGATGCTCTGGAGGAATAAAAGCTACGACGGCCAGGTCTTCATCTGGTGGCTGTGTCTCTACGCGGTCTACCGTTTTAATGTGGAATTTTTCCGCTTTTGCCCGGATGAGTTCTACTGGCTCGGGCTTAACCCGGGCCAGATCATCGCGCTCCTGATGCTGGCAGCTGCTCTGGGAGTCTATGCTGCTTTACGTTTTCAGCGAAGGGTGGGGGCATGATCAGGACGATCTTTTTCTGGACGGTCTTTTTGCTGGTTTTTTTGGTCTTCAACTTATTGGCCAGGCTTCTGGCCCTCATCTTTGACGCCAAAGAAGTTTATTACCGGACCTCGGTCATCATCTCGAGGGTCCTTCTTTGGGCGGGTGGCATCCGGGTGGATGCTTCCGGCATGGAGAATGTTCCCCGGGAGGGCACGCTGATATTCGCGGCCAACCACCAGAGCGCGATCGACGGCTGCGCCGTCCTGCCCTTTCTGGGCCGGCGCGTGTTCCTGGGCGCCATGCACCAGGTCTATCAACTGCCGCTGTTGAACGGCTACCTCAAGCGGGCCGGCTATTTGCTGCTGGACCTGCGTAACCCCAAGCAGCTCATCATCACCATGCGCAAGATCCTGGGCGTATTGCGCAGCGGAGAATGTTTCCTGATCTTCCCGGAGGGCACCCGCTCCCCGGACAACCGCCTGCTGGAATTCCGGGACGGCGTTTCCATGCTGGTGCTCCAGTCGGGCCTGCCCGTGGTCCCTGTCGCCCTCACTGATGCCTATAAGATCATGCAGCGGGACGAGCTCTACGGCCTCAAGGTCAATTCGGGCCGGATCAAGGTCAGGATCGGCAAGCCGATAACCTTCCATGAATTTAAAGAGGCGAACCTTGAGAATGCGAAGGCCGTGAGCGCGAAGCTAAGAGAGGCGATCGCGCGCCTGATGCAGGAAGGCCTCCAGCCGGGTCTCTAGATTTACCCCGTCATTGCCGTCAATGGCCAGATCGAGCCAGGGGATGTCCCCGTGGTCTTCTTTCACCTTTTTAGCTAAAGCCGCGACCACTGTCCCCGGCATGCAGGTAAAGGGCATGATGTTGATGATGCCGGCGGCGCCCTTTTTTATGAAGTCGATGGCCTTGCCGATGGTCAGGATCGCTTCCCCCTTGAAGCTGTGATGCAGATAGGGGCCGGCGTATTTCAGCATTTGCAGGGTCGACGGCTCCTCAAGGTCATTGATGGTCCCTTTGAGGGGGCGGGTCAGGCGATGTTCGTCCCGCCTCTGGATAAAGTCCGCGATCAGCCCGATCAGGGTGTGGTGGAACATGCCGCGCAGGGCGCTTTCGTGTACATAGCCCAGGTTGGTGTAATAGATCCATTCTGAGTGGGGAGCGACCCGGGCCTGGCCGCCCAGGGCCTCGATGCGGCGCACGATATCGGCGTTGCATTCGGGATTGGCGCGCAGGAAGATCTCGCCTACGATCCCGATGACCGGCTTGTGGCCGTTGGGCTTGACCGGGATGGATGCGAAGGCGTCCCGCATGTCGTACATGATCCGGAAGATCTTCCCGTTCCTCGATCCCAGGGCATGGCAGATCTGCCTCAGGTAGAAAGCGTGAAGCTCGTCCGTTTCTCCGCGGTTCTTCTCGTGCGGGCGCTTCCCCAGGGTCAGCTTGGCCAGCAGGTCCGCCGCCACGATCCCGCGCCAGGCCTGCCGCCGCAGGGCCGGGCTCAGGCCCAGCGGGTTGCTGTAGGAATTCCGTGCGTCCGGGGAAAAAATGGGCACATCCCCGTAGCCGAGCCGGTCAAGCAGGAGGCGGTGGACCTTGTGGTAGTTGCCGAAGCGGCAGGGGCCGGAAGCTGAAGGCATTAGAAAGGCGGATCGCGCGGGGTCAAAACCCTGTTCCATGATCTTCTTCAGGAAGTCGCCGGTGGTCACGACGAAGGGATGGCATTCCTTGCCGGATGAATATTTCCGGCCGATCTCCAGGGTCCGGCTGTCCGAGGGCGGGAGCACCTGAGCGTCCATCCCGTAAGCGCGGATGGCGGCGGCAATGGGCAGGGTGTGGTCGGACATCCGGGGTATGTAAAGGGTTCGTTTCTTCGTTCCTGTGTTTTGCTTTCTACTTTCTGCTCTCTGCTTTATACTGTCTACTTCCTGCTTCCTGTGATTTGCCAAACTGTCCAGGAAAGCCTCCAGCCGGGTTACCACCCCGGTGTCGCTGGAGTGCTCGTCCACCTCGATCTCAAGGTAGGGTCTGGAAGATATCCTTTCTTTCAGAAGGTGGGAGATGAAGGAATCCGGTCCGCACCTGAAGTTGGTGATATGGATGGCGGAAACAGAAGCGTGCTCATCAATGTACCTGGCCGCGGAAAGGATCTGCTGCCCATAGTTCCAGTACATGTGCGGGAACTCATCCGCGATCTCGGACCTTTTGGCGGGCAGGAAGTCCATGGGGATGGCGACGACCCCCAGCTCCTTGAGCTTGCGGGGGATGTCCAGGTTCAGGGCGGGATCCGATCCGTTGTAGGGCCGGCTGATGACGGCCAGGGCGGGAAGCTTTTCCTGTTCGATCCAGCGCAGGACCTCTTTCCCCCTGTTCTTAAGCCGTTCCTTGACCTGTTGGTATTCCTTTTCAGCGGCTTCTGCCGCGGCCAGGGTCTCTTTGCGGGTCTGCCCGAGCTCCTGGCTGAGCTTGGCCAGCTGCTTTTTGAAATGGGTTTTCCCCCGGGCAGGCTCCAGGGCAGGGGAAAGCACCTTGACCTTGCGGCCAAAAGATATCCCGGCTTTGGCAAAATAGGGCAGGGCCTGGATGAACGGGCAATTGAAGCTTTCCGCGAACTCCTTGGAAGCCTTTTCCATGTTGATGAGACTGGGCAGGAAGACATAGTCCACTTCTTTCTTGATCAGGTCAAGGATGTGGCCGTGCGCCAGGGTTATGGGGAAACAGGCCTCGGTGGCGATATTCTCCAGGGAATCATGGATGATGTGCGGATTGGAGGCAGAAGAGAGAACGACCTCATAGCCGAGCTCGGAGAAGAACCGGTTCCAGAAGGGGAAGCGCTCAAAGAAAAAGAGCACCCGCGGGATGCCGATCCTTTTGCCGCCTTTTACCGGCGCCTGCGCAAAGACGATCTCGTCCCGTTCCTTGAACAGGTCCGGGATCCCTCGTTCCCCGTCCCCCGCCCCGCGCTTTTTCTCCCACTTCTCGCACCGGCCGCCGTAGAAAACAGGCGCCTCGTTCTCCAGCATGACCATGTTCACTTCGCAGAGGTTGGAACAGCTCTTGCATTCAAAGCTCTTGGTCTCGTATTCTAGCTGGCTAAGGCCAAACCCCTTAAAGGCGCTCTTTTCCCAGCTTTGTTCCCGGCGGGCGATGAGGGCGATGCCGATAGCGCCGGTGACCTCATGGTGGGGCGGCACGGTCATTCTCTTTCCGGTCACTGCCTCAAAGGCCCTGACCACCGCGCTGTTAAAGGCGACCCCGCCCTGAAAGAAGATATTGGTTCCAACCTGGCGGTTCTCGACCACCTTATTCAGGTAATTCTTGACGATGGAAACGGCCAGGCCAGCGGCCAGGTCAGTTTTGGCCGCGCCTTTTTGCAGGTGGTTATTGAGCTCGGATTCAATAAAAACCGTGCAGCGGTCGCCTAGGGGGGCGGGGGACGAGGTGCGGGCGGCGAGGGACGAGAATTCTTCTTTAATGTTGATGCCTAATTTTTCGGATTGTTCTTCCAGGAATGAACCGGTCCCCGCGGCGCAGACCTTGTTCATGGCAAAGTCGCTAACTGCGCCGCCGTCGATGCGGATGTATTTTGAGTCCTGCCCCCCGATCTCAAAGATGGTGTCAACGTTAGGGTCGATCTCAATGGCGGCGGCGGCCTGGGCGGTGATCTCGTTCCTGACGATGTCCGCACCGATGAGCTCGCCGATCAGGTGGCGGCCGGAGCCGGTGGCGCCGGCGCCGATGACGTTAACTTTGCTGCCGACCTCGGCCTGGATCTCTTCCAGCCCTTTCTGTACGGCCTGGATCGGGTTCCCCGAGGTGGGAAGATACCGTTTGGAGAGCAGCCTCTTGTTCTCGTCCAGCAACACCAGGTTGGTGCTGATGGATCCGATGTCCACTCCAAGATAGGCGTTAATCTTCATGCCCGTTCCCGTTATCCATGTGATGGAGGGCCGCCCCGATGGCGCCCATGCCGGCAAAATGTTCGGGCACCACCAGCTTTCCCGGTTCAAGCCCCAGCACTTTTTCAAAGGCCCTGACCACTCCCACATTGGCAGCTACCCCGCCCTGGAAAAGGACCGGCTTTTTCCATTTCTTGCCCTTGCCCAGGTTGCCGGCAAAGTTGCGGGCGACCGCCAGGCACAGACCGGCCACGATCTCGTAATCCGGCGTCCCTTTCTGCTGGAGGTGGATCATATCGGACTTGGCAAAGACCGTGCAGCGGCCGGCAATGCGCGGAGGATGTTTTGATCTCAGGGCTAATTTCCCGAAATCCTCGATCTTTAACCCCAGCCGGGAGGCCTGCTGGTCAAGAAAGGAGCCGGTGCCGGCGGCGCAGACCGTATTGGTGGCAAAATCGATCAATTTCCCGGCCTTCATCAGGATGAGTTTTGAGTCCTCCCCGCCGATCTCGATCACGGTCCTGGTCTTTGGATAGAGGGCGGCGACGGCTCTGGACTGGGCGATTATCTCGTTCACAAAATGGCCCGGCACCAGCTTTCCACCGGAGCCGGTGGTGGCCACAGAGGTGATCTTGTGCTTCTTTTGGAGGTCAACTAAGATGGTTTCTGCCATCCGGGCCGGTTCGCCTTTGATTCGGACATAGTGTTCCGCTCGGATATTCTTTTCCTCATCCACCACCGCCGCCTTAATGGCGATGGAGCCGATATCGATGCCAATGTAGTGCTTCATCACGCTCAATTATAACATAGTTTCCTTACCCCCAATCCCCCTCTCCATCAAAGCTGGAGAGGGGGCATTAATGATATGTTGATATTAAAGATCATGTCGGGGGTGAGGATAAAATAATAAATATGCTAGAATAGCTCAGAATGACGGTAAATAAACTGATCGAGCTGATAAGGGATGACCCCGCCATGGCGGAGCTTAAAAAGACAGGCAAAACTTCCTTTGCCGGCATGGTCGGCTCCGCTGCGGCCGCGCTGATCGCTTCATTGGCAAAAGATCTTCCCGGCATACTGGTGATAACTTCCACTTCCGGCAAGGCGGAGGCATTGAGGTCGGAGATCGGGATCTTTTCTAATAAGGACGTTCGGTTCTTTCCGGCGCCGGATACGATAGCGGGCGAAGGGTTCGCAGCCAGCAAGGAATTAATAGGGGAAAGGCTTGCTGTGCTTGGGCGCTGGGGGAGAGGGATGGGGGGGGTGGTAGTCGCTCCGGTCAAGGCGGTGATGTGGAAAACAGCCAAGGCCCTCAGGGGGATCGAGCTCAAGATTGGCCGGAATCAGGGCCTCGACGACCTTATCCAGAGGCTTGTTTCCCTGGGCTACAAGCGTTTTGATGTGGTGGGCGAGCATGGCGAATTTTCGGTGCGCGGCGGCATCATCGATATTTTTCCGCTGAACCTTGAACAGCCGGTGCGTGTCGAGCTGGCGGGCGATGAGATCGCCTCGCTGCGGACCTTTGACGCCTATTCCCAGCGCTCAGTAAAAAAGGTCGATAAATGCGCGGTCCTGCCGGCAAAGGAGCTCTTTGAAGTGCCGGTCTTTGAGCATGTTCCGGCCAACACTCTTATTCTCTTTGATGAACCCATGGAGATCGCCCGCGCGGCAGACCGCCACATTGAGGAGCAAAAGACGTTCTCTTCCCGGCAAAGATATCTCAGTTTTGATGAGATGCAAAAGTTGGCAAAAAAAGGAAAGGTGGCGCAGGTATCTTCCTTTGTCCAGCCCGGGGAAAAGGCTTTTTGCACCTCTTCTGAAAGCTATGTGGGCAGGTTGGCTGAGATCCCGGCCGGGGCCCTGATCATCAGCAAGCACGCGGCGCGCCTGCGCGAAGAAATGGCCCGGGAAGTGGTCGAGGGCAGCCTGCGCGGGGGCTTTATCCTGGACGGTGTTCAGGTCCTGAGCGACCGTGAGCTTTTTGGCGAGGAGGTCGTGTTCCACAAGGTGAGCGCCGCTCCCCGGGAGGGGGTGGCGGACGAGCTTTTGGCGGACCTCAAGCCCGGCGATTTCGTGGTGCACGAGAATTACGGCATTGGCCTGTATCAGGGCATGAAGGCCCTGGATATCGACGGGCTCAAGCAGGAGTACCTGTTGCTTGAATACGCGGGAGGCGACAAGGTCTATGTTCCCCCGGGCCTGGCGGGCATGGTGGAGAAGTATTCCAGCGGCGGCGATTACCGGCCCAAATTGAGCCGGCTGGGCACCAAACAATGGGGCCGTATCAAGGACCGGGTCAAGAAAGAGCTGCGCGACATGACCAAGGAACTGCTGGAGGTCTACGCGGCGCGGCAAAAGCTGCCCGGGTTTTCATTCCCTGCAGATGACGTTTGGCAAAAGGAGCTTGCGGCCACTTTTCCCTATGAAGAGACACCGGATCAGAACAAGGCGATCTTGGCAGCCAAGCGGGACATGGAAGCTCCCCGGCCCATGGACCGCCTGATCTGCGGGGACGTGGGCTACGGCAAGACCGAGGTTGCCCTGCGCGCGGCGGCCAAGGCGGTCTCATCCGGAAAGCAGGTGGCGGTGCTGGTACCCACAACCATCCTGGCCGAGCAGCACTTTAACAATTTTAAGGAGCGCTTCCGCTCCTCGCCCTTTGTGATCGAGATGCTCTCGCGCTTCCGCTCCAAAAAGGAGCAGGATGCGGTCGCCCGTTCGCTGGCCGGCGGGGGGGTGGACATGGTTGTTGGAACGCACCGGCTTTTCTCCAAGGACATCAAATTCAAGGACCTGGGCCTTTTGATCGTGGATGAGGAGCAGCGTTTTGGGGTGGCCCACAAGGAAAAGCTCAAGAAGCTGAAAAAGACCGTGGATGTCATGACCATGTCCGCCACCCCCATTCCCCGCACCCTTTATCTTTCCCTGTCAGGGGCCCGCGATATGAGCGTGATCAACACCCCGCCGCTGGACCGTTCCCCTATCCGCACCTATGTCCTGCCCTGGAGCGAGGCGGTGATACGCGAGGCCATCCTGCGCGAGCTTGACCGCGGCGGCCAGGTCTATTTTGTGCATAATGTGGTCGAGACCATTCCGGGAGTCGCGTCCAGGATAAGGAAATTGGTGCCTGAGGCCAGGATTACTGTGGGCCACGGCCAGATGCCGGAAAAAAAGCTGGAAAAGACCATGATCGATTTCCTGGACCGGAAATTCGATGTCCTGGTCTGCACCTCGATCATTGAGTC
>WOR8_10005147_pt1 | contig 12649 bp, 9 predicted proteins | sample DeeMarSeWOR38_10_FD_19890 | JGI IMG/M metagenome (IMG submission 19890) | reverse complement strand
TGCACTCGTATCAGCTTCCAAAGCTAATATTGAACTTCCTTTTAATATGGCAACAGCAATTGATCTAGCCGGAAGGGATGTTTTTGAAGCCGTGCAGATGTCAGTAAATCCTAAAGTAATTGATACACCTCCTGTTACTGCTGTTGCCAAGGATGGTATACAACTGATAGCCAAGGCCAGGGTTACCGTTCGCGCAAATATCAGGCAGCTCGTTGGAGGTGCAGGTGAAGATACGGTGCTTGCCCGTGTGGGAGAAGGTATAGTTTCTTCAATAGGATCATCCGATAATCATAAAAAGGTGCTGGAAAATCCTGACTTTATATCAAAAGTAGTGCTGGAGAAAGGCCTTGACGCCGGAACAGCTTTTGAGATACTGTCAATTGATATAGCTGATATTGACATAGGTAAAAATATTGGCGCTGTTCTGCAGATCGACCAGGCAAACGCCGATAAGAATATTGCCCAGGCAAAAGCTGAGGAAAGAAGAGCTATGGCCGTGGCCCTTGAACAGGAAATGGTAGCAAAAGCTCAGGAAGCAAGAGCAAAGGTTATTGAAGCTGAAGTTAAAGTACCTCTTGCTATCGCTGATGCATTCAAGAAAGGCAATCTTGGTGTAATGGATTATTACAGGTATAAGAATATCGAGGCCGATACCAATATGAGGGATTCACTTTCGAAACCTACTGATAGGAAAAAATAACTCGAATTATAGTGAATTTTAACGAATTAACGCGAATAAGTCCCCCTCTGAAGCTGAGGGGGATTTTTTTTCCTTGAATATGAGCTATTACCTAAACAGTTTATCCTTTCTGTGGGACAAGAAATTTCGATAAAAAGCGGTCCATCAGAACAAATACTATTATACCGCCTGAAACATAAAAAATATACCGGGCAAAGATCATTATGCCAGGGATTGAAAACGAATCAGGGATTTCAGAAAAAAGACCTGATAATTTTCCGATAACAATATTTATCCAGTAATATTCGCGTGCTGACGGCAAAGTTAGAGCAAGAATAATTAGAGTTGTAAAAACAAGAACGGTTCCAAGAACAAACCTTTTATTAATAGGATTGGCATATAGGTAGGCCTTCTCTAACTCTATGCGTGACATCACTTTCTTTGAAAAACCCTCGGGAGCAGATTCAGCTCCTGTGTATTCAATCCATTGTTTAATAATATCTACATCAGACTTTTTCATATTTTAATTCTTTTATCATATTCTTTTCTATTATTTCCTGCATCTTTTTTCTCGTCCTGAAAAGGCGTACTTTGATATTTGACCTTGATAATCCCGTTATTGAGCATATCTCTGAATAACTAAGATCCTGGTAATAATGCATTGTAACTATTGCCCGATCTTCATGGTCAAGCTTTTGCATTGCATAGCTCAGTAGTATCTTCATATATTCAATCTCAGCTTCCTCCTCCATTGCATTGCTTCTAATGAAATCAACGCAATCAACCGGGAATTCCTCAAGTCTCAGGATGTCAAGTTTATTCTTTCTTACGAAAGTCATGGATGTATTGTAAACTATGCGATACAACCAGGTGGCAAAGCTACTTTTGCCTTTGAACGAGCTCAGTGCACGAAAAGCCTTAACGAAGGAATCCTGTGCTACTTCTTCTGCATCCTCGCGGTTGCCGCAGATCTTAAGGGCAAGGTTATAGACATTATCCTTATGGCGTTCAACAATTGATGAAAACGCTTCCTTATTACCCGATAAAATCAGGTTTATATAATATCTGTCGGTACTGATGCTTTCCATTTTTCATTTAGACGCCAGCAAATAATTTATGGTTACAAAGAAAGTTAAGAAAAAATGTAACCGGGACGAAAAAAAATTGTCTAAAGGAAAAATATTAATCATAAAAATTCAAATTATGGAAGTATTAATAGCTTTTATCGCATTTTTCGCAATGCTCTTTGGGATATACTATATGTATTATACCACAAGGAATAAAGAAAGACTGGCATTAGTTGACAAAGGAGCTGATGCATCTGTATTCAAAATACCAAAGGAGAAGAGTGATTCGAGGAGACTTTTCCATCCCCTGAAGATTGGATTGTTCATGGTAGGCCTTGGCATTGGTGTGGCTGTAGGGTATTTTGTCGGAAAACTTGGCATGCACCCGGGAGCATCCTATCCCAGTATGATATTTATTTTTGGAGGTTTAGGATTGCTAGTTTATTACCTGGTTTCACCAAAAAAATAAACTTTGAGGGGGATATATATACTGAATCTATATATCCCCAATTTATTCTACCTTCTTGAGACACCCATCATGTAGCCTTCCGAATATTCACCATAATGGATCCACTCCCTTTCCTTCTTAAATACATCAAGGCTAAAATACCAGTAAGAATGTTTGCTGTTGTCTTCAGGATCAGAATTCAAAGCCAGTTACTTACATAACCTGGATTTTAAATACAGCATAATATTTTTACCTTTCTTTAAAATATTCCTATCTTTTAGAAATATATTTAAGTGTATAATATACATTAAATATTTTTTATATATTTGTTTATAAATATTTGGTGTTGAATAAAAGTCTGTTACCATCACTCAAAAGGACCAGGGTATTGCAGTAAGGGTATATTACGGGGTACAGCTTTTTCCTGATTTCTAATAACTAACTCTAAAACAAAATGACATTAATTGACTGGATTGTACTCGGACTGTTTTGTCTTGGTTTAATTGGTGTAATTATCTGGGTGGTAAGAAAAAAGGAGGAAACTTCGTCAGATTATTTTCTTGCCGGACGTGACGCAACGTGGATAGCTATAGGAGCTTCCATATTTGCTTCGAATATTGGTTCTGAACATCTTGTCGGTCTTGCCGGTACTGGCGCATCAAGTGGTATGGCGATGGCCCACTGGGAGATACATGCCTGGGTAATACTTATCCTTGGCTGGTTGTTTGTACCTTTTTATGCCAGGAGTGGTGTATTCACTATGCCTGAATTCCTGGAAAAGAGATATAATGCTGGATCCAGATCCATTCTATCGATTATTTCTCTTGTTAGCTATGTGTTGACAAAGGTTGCTGTTACTGTGTACGCAGGTGGAGTCGTGTTTAAGGAGGTGTTTGGCATAGAATCTATGTTTGGGATTGACTTTTTCTGGATTAGTGCTGTAGGGCTCGTTGTGCTAACAGGTATATACACGGTTCTTGGGGGTATGAAAGCAGTACTGGCCACATCGGTTGTTCAGACCCCGGTGTTGTTAATTGGGTCAATAGTAATCCTGATCATGGGATTGATTAAACTAGGTGGCTGGAATGAAATGATGGAGATATGCCGTGCAGTGCCTGTAAACGAGCTTGGTGACGATATGACTTCACTTGTTCGGTCAGCAAAAGATACTGAGTTTCCATGGACAGGAGTTCTGTTCGGGTCCGCAATAATAGGATTCTGGTACTGGTGCACTGATCAATATATTGTGCAGAGAGTATTATCAGGAAGAGACCAGAAACAATCACGGCGAGGTACCATTTTTGGATCTTACCTGAAACTGACACCTGTATTCATATTCTTAATCCCTGGGATGGTAGCTTTTGCATTGAATCAGAAGGGATTAATGGAACTGACCAACTCCGATGCCGCCTTTCCGGCCCTTATAACTGAACTATTGCCCATTGGATTTAAGGGAATTGTAGTGGGAGGTATACTGGCAGCATTGATGAGTTCTTTATCATCACTATTTAACTCGTCAGCCACACTGTTCACAGTGGATTTCTATAAGAAATTTAAGCCTGATGCCAGTGAAAGAAGGCTGGTATTCGTGGGGAGGATTGCCACGGCTGTAGTGGTAGTTCTGGGAGTCCTCTGGATACCTGTAATGAGAGGGCTTGGAAATGTATTATATCAATACCTTCAGGAAGTACAATCTATGCTTGCTCCGGGAATAGCCGCTGTTTTTCTGCTTGGTATACTTTCAAAGAAAACGACTCCAGCTGCAGGACTGACGGGACTTATTACAGGATTTGTCCTTGGAATGATTAAACTGGGATTTATGGTATTTGAAAGTAATATAGGCCCGGAAACTATATGGTACAAAATATTTGTTGCTACAAACGTTTATCATTACGAGGTTGTACTCTTCATCCTCGTAATACTACTGATGATTATAGTAAGTATATATACTAAAAAGAAAGATGCAGATTTAATTCGGGGATTGTATCTTCGTTCAGCATCTCCTGAACAGAAAGCTATTACACGGGCAAGCTGGAATAACTGGGATCTTGTTAATTCAGCTATTGTTATCACTGTGGTTATAATATTTTATGCATATTTCTGGTAGAAAAAAATAGGGTAATGGATGTTTATAAAAATTCTGAGATCTGGTTTATAACTGGTAGCCAGCACCTTTATGGTGAGGAAGTGCTTAAAAAAGTAAATGAAGATTCTGAGAAAATAACGGAATATCTTGACAATAACAATGATATTCCTGTTAAGGTGGTTTTCAAGCCTGTTCTAACATCAGCGGATGCAATAACAGGATTATGCTTAAAGGCAAACAATGATGATAAATGTGTCGGTCTGATTACCTGGATGCATACATTCTCACCTTCCAAAATGTGGCTCAATGGCCTGAAGTCTCTCACAAAGCCGTTATTACATTTTCATACGCAGTTCAACCGCGATATTCCATGGAAGGATATTGACATGGACTTTATGAACCTGAATCAGTCTGCTCATGGAGGAAGGGAGTTTGGCTTTGCTGGCTCGCGCCTGCGGCTTGACAGAAAAGTTGTCACAGGTCATTGGAAAGATGAACAATGTATCGAAGATATCGCAGTATGGGCACGTGCGGCAGTCGCTCTGGCAGACACCAAAAGGTTAAAAATAGCACGCTTTGGAGATAATATGAGAGAGGTGGCGGTAACTGAAGGAAATAAGGTGTCAGCTCAGGTACAGATGAACTATTCTGTCCATGGATATGGCGTTGGTGATCTTGTCTATGAATGCAAAAATATCTCAGAAAAGGATATTCAGAACCTCATAAATGAATATGCTGATTCATATACCTTTTCAGATACTAAAATATTAAAATCAGACTTCCTGAAAGATGCTGCTCGGATCGAGGTAGGATTACGGAATTTCCTTACCAGGGGTGGATTTAAAGCCTTTACCACCACATTTGAAGATCTGCATGGTTTGCCACAGTTACCAGGAGTGGCAGTGCAGAGATTGATGGCTGAGGGATACGGATTCGGCGCTGAAGGTGATTGGAAAACCTCTGCTCTTGTGCGGTCAATGAAGGTAATGGCAAATGGCCTCGACGGGGGGACTTCATTTATGGAGGACTATACTTATCATCTTGAACCAGGGAAAAATGCGGTACTGGGGGCGCATATGCTTGAGATATGCCCCAGTATTAGTGGGGAAAAACCAAGGCTGGAAATACATCCCCTATCCATAGGAGGAAAGGAAGATCCTGCCAGGCTGGTATTTAAAGCAGATCCGGGTAATGGTATTAATGCCACCATTATTGACCTCGGCAATAGATTCCGCATGTTACTTAATCCGGTAAGAGTAATTGAATGCCCTGACATGCCTAAACTACCAGTAGCAAGTGTACTCTGGGAACCTGCTCCAGACCTTAAAACGGCTGCAACTGCATGGATAATCGCCGGAGGTGCACATCATACTGGATTTTCAACTGCACTAGACAAGCGCTATTTACATGATTTTGGTTTGATGCTGGGCATCGAAATTGTGGATATTGACATAGATACAAAAATAGAAGAATTTAAGAAGGAACTTAGGTGGAATGAGATATTCTACCATCTTGCAGGGGGAATTATTTAATTTGTCCCCTCTGTTTCTTACCATGTAAGAAGACCATGACTAATTATTACGAAGTACTGGATAAAAACCTGGTAGCAGTCGATTGCGTTATCTTTGGATACGATATATCGGATAAGGAATTGAAATTACTCCTGGTCAGAAGAAAATTTGAACCTGAATATGGTAACTGGACACTCCCCGGTGGTTTTGTAAAAAAAGATGAAGGGGTGCTTGAGGCTGCCTGCAGGGTTCTTTATCAGCTTACAGGCCTGAAGGATGTTTACATGGAGCAATCATATGCATGGGGTGAAGTTGAAAGGGATTCAGGCGGCAGGGTGATAACCATCTCACATTTTGCGCTGATCAAGACGCATGAACTGGATCCGGTAATGATAGAAGCAAGCGTTGCTCACTGGCGCTCGATATCCAGGCTGCCTATACTAATATTTGACCATCGTAAGATAATAGATAGGGCATATAAAGAACTGGTGGACAGGATTAAGGTTAAACCAGTAGGTTTTGAGCTTCTACCTGAAAAATTTACACTGGTGCAACTCCAGGATCTTTACGAAGCTATTTACCAGCGAAAAATAGATAAGAGAAATTTCAGGAAGAAAATAATTTCTATGAATCTGCTTGAGAAATTAGATGAGAAAGAAAAAGAAACATCTAAAAAAGGAGCTTATTACTACAGGTTTATACCATCAAGATATGAAGATTTCAAAAGGCAGGGATTTTATTTTAATCTTGATGTCCAGTAAAATATCATTGTCACGCTGATTAAAAGCCCGGTAATTAATGAGCTGTTAATACAACAAAATAAAAGTATCCTGGTATGCTGAAAAAACTTAAAGAAGAAGTTCTCAGGGCTAATATCAATCTTAAAGAATCAGGACTTGTTATACTCACCTGGGGTAATGTAAGCGGATTTGACAGGGAAAAAAATCTGATGGTGATTAAGCCATCAGGGATTGGATATGATTTCATGACTGCTGATGACATGGTAGTTGTGGATATAGATGGCGAATTGGTTGAAGGAAAACTAAAACCCTCATCTGATACGCCTACTCATCTCGAACTTTACAGGAATTTTCCAAAAGTGGGAGGGATTGCCCACACACATTCAACATATGCAACTGCCTGGGCCCAGGCTGGAAGGTCAATACCTGCAATGGGGACTACTCATGCCGATCATTTTTATGGAGACATACCCTGTACGAGGAAATTAAGTCCCGTTGAGGTTCAAAATGATTATGAACTTAATACCGGTAAGGTAATTGTTGAAACATTCAAAGAAACAGATGCATCAGCTGTTCCCGGAGTAATCGTCAATGACCATGGCCCTTTTGCCTGGGGCAAGAATGCTGAAGATGCCGTTTATAATGCTATAGTTCTTGAAGAAGTGGCACGAATGGCTCTTTTTACTCATTCTATTACCGGTAACGATATTATTGATAAATACCTGCTTGATAAACACTATTTAAGAAAACATGGCCGGGATGCATATTATGGCCAGAAAAAAAAGCCAGATCATGAGTAAGTATGTTATTGGAATTGATTTTGGAACTCTTTCAGGACGTTCGGTTCTTATAAATGTTGAAAATGGCAACGAAATTGCTACTGATGTTCTTGATTACCCGCATGGTGTAATGGATTCAGAATTGCCTGATGGCACAAGGCTCAGGGTTGACTGGGCCCTGCAACATCCTGATGATTACATTGAAGTGATTAAAAAGACTATTCCTGCTATACTGAACCATGCAGGTGTAGGTCCCGATGAGGTAATAGGGGTTGGGATTGACTTCACGGCATGCACGGTATTACCGGTAAAAGCCGATGGCACTCCTGTATGTAAGATTCGGGAATTCTCAGGCGAACCCAATGCATGGATAAAGTTATGGAAACATCATGCTGCCCAGCCTGAGGCTAATATGTTGAATGAAATTGCCGAAAAGCAAGGGCAGAAGTTTTTAAAAAGATACGGAGGGAAAATATCCTCCGAATGGCTTGTTCCTAAAGTGTGGCAAACACTGAATGAAGCTCCCGAAGTATATCATGCTGCTGACAGGTTTGTTGAAGCCGCCGACTGGATAGTATGGCAGCTTACGGGTAATGAAATAAGAAATACATGCACAGCTGGCTATAAGGCGATATGGCATAAGCATGATGGATACCCTGATGAGAGTTTTTTTGCCTCACTTGCCCCCGAACTAAAAAACCTGGTAGATGATAAACTGTCCCGTGAATTATTCCCGGTTGGTACAAAGGCTGGCGAAATAACCCCGGAGGCAGCTGAACTGACAGGGCTGCTGGAGGGAACAGCCGTAGCAGTAGCAAATGTTGATGCCCACGTATCTGTACCTGCCGTTGGTATAACCGGTCCGGGTAAGATGCTTATGATAATGGGCACATCTACATGCCACATGGTGCTGGGAGAAAATGAAAAAACTGTGCCCGGTATGTGCGGAGTGGTGGAAGACGGGATAATTGAAGGCTACTTTGGATATGAGGCAGGCCAGTCATGTGTAGGTGATCATTTTCAATGGTTTGTCGAAAATTGCTGCCCACCGGAATATTTCACTGAGGCAGAGCGAAGAGGTCTGGATATACATGAGATCCTAACAGAAAAGGCAGAAAGACTGAAACCCGGCGAGAGTGGTCTGATCGCGCTCGACTGGTGGAATGGCAACAGGTCTGTACTCGTTGATGTTGACCTGACAGGTATGATAATTGGAATGACACTGGCAACAAAACCGGAAGAAATATACCTGGCCCTTGTCGAAGCAACTGCTTATGGTACAAGGATGATAATTGATACATTCCATGAAAATGAGGTGCCTGTTAATGAACTGTATGCTGCAGGCGGTATTGCCGAAAAGAATCCATTTATTATGCAAATATATGCTGATGTAACAAAAAGGGAGATAAGGATATCCGGATCTCCCCAGACACCGGCACTGGGATCTGCCATGTTTGGGGCTGTGGCAGCAGGAAAGGAAAGAGGCGGGTATGAAAATATTGTTGACGCTGCAAAGGTGATGGGTAAGGTCAAAGATATAGTGTATAAACCTTCAGTTGAAAATGTTGAGGTCTATAATAAACTATACGATGAATATAAGATTCTTCACGATTACTTCGGAAGGGGAGATAATGATGTGATGAAAAGGCTTAAAGAGATTAAAAAACAGGTAAAATAAATGTACAGGCACATTTCTATTTGTAAAATACTATTGCTTCTGATGTTACCGGGTTGCCTGGATAATAATCCCGATACAGATTCTTACTATACCATTACACCGGTAAAATTTACCGAGGTTAAAGTAAACGACAACTATTGGGCTCCCAGGATAGAGACAAACAGGACTGAAACAATACCTTTTGCCCTTCAGAAGAATGAAGAAACTGGGAGGATGGATAATTTCAGAAAGGCCGCAGGTATTATGGATGGCCCCCACCTGGGACGGCGCTTTAACGATACCGATGTGTATAAAGTACTGGAAGGTGTGGCTTATTCACTTGCAGTACATCCCGATGACGAGCTTGAAAGACACGCAGATAGTCTGATTGCTATTATTGCTAAAGCACAGGAAGAAGATGGTTACCTGATGACCGGTAGGACAATTGATCCTTTAAATCCGGCTCCTGGACTTGGAAGTGAAAGATGGATACACCTGCAGGGAAGCCATGAACTGTATAATTCTGGTCATCTCTACGAAGCTGCAGTTGCCTATTATGAAGCTACAGGAAAAACAAATTTCCTTGATATTGCTGTTAAAAATGCTGACCTTCTACTTGATACATTCGGTCCGGGTAAAAAGCAAGATGCCCCCGGTCACCAGGTAATTGAGATGGGTCTTGCCAAATTATATGGGGCTACAGGGAATAAAAAGTATCTGGATCTGGCAAAGTTTTTTCTTGACCAGAGAGGTAAACCTCATGAAAGGCAACCATATCCGGAAGATTCTCCCTTTGCTCTGTATAACGGTGATTTCTATATGCAGGATCATAAACCTGTGAAAGAACAGAGCGAAGCATGGGGTCATGCCGTTCGTGCAACATACATGTATGCCGGCATGGCAGATATAGCAGCTCTCACCGGCGATGAAGAATACCGTGAAGCAATTGACAGGATATGGAATAACGTGGTCAGCAGGAAAATGTACCTGACAGGTGGAGTAGGCTCGAGACATACAAGTGAAGCTTTTGGAGAAGACTATGAATTACCAAATGCTGAGGCATACAACGAAACATGTGCCGCTATAGGTAATGCATTCTGGAATTACAGAATGTTCCTATCAACCGGCAGGGCTGAATATATTGATGTCATGGAAAGAACAATGTATAATTGCCTTATATCTGGCGTTGGCCTAAGCGGTAATCTATTCTTCTATACAAATCCACTGGAATCAAAAGGCGGATATGAAAGAAGTCCATGGTTTGAAGTATCATGCTGTCCGGGTAATATTGTACGATTCCTTCCTTCAGTACCGGGATACATATACGCAAAACAGGGTGATAAGTTTTATGTGAACCTGTATGTCCAGAGTGAGGTTGAGACAGCAGTTGATGGTAAGAACCTCAGATTAAAGCAGCATACAGGGTACCCATGGGATGGTAAGGTGGAGATTTCCGTTTTCCCTGGTAAAGAGAGAAATTTAAAGCTCATGCTAAGGATACCTGGATGGGTATATAATAAACCAGTACCCTCTGATCTTTATTACTATGAGAATCCGGATGATGTCGACTGGTCAATAATGGTTAATGGTGAAGAATATAAGGGATTAATAACCAACGGTTATGTTGCTATTGAGCGGGAATGGAAAGATGGCGATATGATAAACCTGGACCTACCAATGAATATACACCGGGTAAAAGCTAATGAAAATGTTGAATCTAACAGAGACAGGGTTGCCCTGCAGAGGGGACCGGTGGTATGGTGTATTGAAAGTATCGATAATCCGGAGGGGGTGTTTAATACAATTATTCCAGAATCAGCAGAATTCAACTTTATAACAGGTCCGGAAATACCTCATGAACCGGGGATTATTCAAGGAACGGTGAAGAACACTACCGGGAATGATATGGTCCTAACAGCCGTACCTTATGCCTTCTGGGCTAACAGGGGAGGTGGAGAAATGGCTGTATGGATGAAAGAAAAATAAAACCTAAATATTGATATGAAAAACTTTATAGTGATACTGGTAATAGCAGTACTGATGATGACAGGATGTACTGAAAAAATTGCTGAGAAGGGAAGAACAGGATACCCTATCCAGCCTGTACCGTTTACAGATGTCAGGGTGACAGATAACTTCTGGGCGCCACGGATAAAAACAAACCATGAGGTTACTATCCCCATAGCCATAGAACAGTCGATTATCACAGGGAGAATTAAAAACTTTGAGATAGCTGGAGGAATGGCGGAAGGAGAATTTTGTTCCATATATCCCTTCGATGATTCTGATGTATTTAAAATCATTGAAGGTGCTAGTTACAGTCTGCAGACATTTCCTGATCCTGAACTTGAGGCAGAACTGGATACTCTTATAGAAAAAATAGGTGCTGCACAGGAAGAGGATGGATACCTTTATACTTACAGGACAATTATGGGGGATGATTCTCACCCATGGGTGGGAAAAAGGTGGGAGAAAACACATCTGCTCAGTCACGAACTTTATAATCTGGGGCATATGTACGAAGCTGCAACAGCTCATTACCGTGCCACCGGTAAGAGGAATTTCCTGGATATCGCCCTGAAGTCGGCTGACCTGGTTAATAATGAAATTGGCTGGGGGAAAATTGAAACATACCCGGGGCACCAGGAAATTGAGACAGGTCTGGTTAAACTATATATTGTCACTGGAGAGAAGAAATACCTTGACCTGGCCAAATTCTTCCTCGATGTCCGGGGACCCGACGGAGAAGAATACTCACAATCACATATGAAAGTTGTTGACCAGCGTGAAGCAGTGGGTCATTCAGTACGTGCAGCCTATATGTATACCGGGATGGCCGATGTGGCAGCCCTTACCAACGACCAGGATTATATAAATGCTATAAGCCACATCTGGGAGGATATCGTACATAAGAAAATGTATGTTACAGGTGGTATAGGCGCCTCAGGCGGAAATGAGGGATTCGGTGAACCATATCATCTGCCCAATATGTCAGCATACTGTGAAACATGTGCATCAATAGCAAATGTGTTCTGGAACCACAGGATGTTCCTGCATCATGGGGAATCAAAATATTACGATGTCCTGGAAAGAACCCTCTACAATGCCCTGCTGTCAGGAGTAAGTCTGAGTGGAGACAGGTTTTTCTATCCCAATGTGCTTGAATCAGCAGGGCAGCATAGGAGGCAGGCATGGTTCGGATGTGCATGCTGTCCTTCAAATATCAGCAGGTTTATTCCATCTGTGCCGGGTTATGTTTACGCAAAGACAGATGATGAAATATATGTGAATATATACCTTGATAACAGTGCATCAATTGAAATGGGAGATAACAGGGTGGAAGTGATTCAAAAAACAAATTATCCCTGGTATGGGGATATAGAAATTACTGTAAATCCGGCTGAAGAGAAACAATTTGCTATAAAACTGAGAATACCTGGATGGGCACGTGGTGAGGCGATACCCGGCAACCTGTACAGCTTTATGGATGAGAAGGATGAAGAAATCCGGCTGAGCGTAAATGGGAAAAATATAACTTTCCCTGCCACTGACGGCTATGCAACAATAAGAAGAAGATGGAATAAAGGAGATATTATAAAACTTGTTTTACCCATGTCTGTTAGGAAAGTGATTGCAGACGAAAGAGTTGAAGCTGACCTGAATAAGTTTTGTTTGCAGAGAG
>WOR8_10009337_pt1 | contig 12651 bp, 8 predicted proteins | sample DeeMarSeWOR38_10_FD_19890 | JGI IMG/M metagenome (IMG submission 19890) | reverse complement strand
GATTCTGCCAGCTATGAATTGCGTTTCACCTATGCCAATCCAGCCAGACATGGTCTCTTCAAATTCTAAACCAAGATCCTTTAAGCTGCCCATTAAAACCTCCTTTTACTTCTTCTTCTCCACCATTTGTGGATTTTGTGAGCAAACAGCCAAAGACCCAGAATTCACTGCCTTTTTCGTTTTAAAAAAAGCTAAACATTCTCCTCTCGATATCGTGTAAGATCGTGTAAGAAGTTGAAGATTAATGAATGAACTGTTGCATTGATGTCTTTGAAAGAAAAAAGGGGAAAGGGGTAGGGTCAAACCGATGACCCTACCACCGATTGTCAAACCCTCGTGTCAGACGGTGATGAACCCCTTTCTTACTCCTTTTGATCTCTCTTGGCTCCTTTGGTGGTTTTGTCAATCTTTTTCTGCAAACCTTCATCTCTTCCAAGCGTCACTTCGGCAAGTCTTTGAAGGTCGCCCACAATAGTAGCAATAGCGGGACTCATCACAGCATCCTGCGCGCGACGTTGATCTGGGTCGGCCAGATAGTAGAATTTGGTAGTCTCATCCCCAATATCAAGTGTAATTATCCCAATGTCAGAGTCGGGGATAAACGGACCCCCAGATTCTGTCAGGTCGAGTAGGCCGCTCTTAATGATATCGCTGAAGAGATTCTTTACACTACGGGCATTGATCAAGGCTCGGTAAGAACCCTTCTTGCCGGTCTGCTGTTCATCCACCTCGAGCACCGCCTCACCCATGGCTGACATCTCAAGCTTAATGACTTTGCGTTTTCCTTCGACGCCACCTGTAATGGTGTGGGTGATCCGGTCATTTTTCCCCATCTCCCTTCTCTTATCCAGAATTTCTTGGATAGCGATCTTTATTTCCTTTCGCGCTCCTAAATCCGGCCGTAAACACATCGCATACCTCTCCTTCTCTTGAAGATCGAAAATTGCCTTCATGGCCTTCAGCTTCGCTGCCGCCTGAAGCTCTGCAACCATCATTAGCGGCACAGCATTCTCATTCAGCAATTCACAGAGATGCTCAACTTGCCGTTCAACGACCTCTGTGTTGTCGTCCATCACTGTTCCCGTATTCACCGGCGATCGAGAGGGACATGCTGCATCGGCGTATTCATCAACGAGTCCAATCATATGGCCAAATTCGTGAGAGGCCACGTCACCGGAGTCATTGGTGTCCCAAGTCGTCATGTTGCTTCGGGCCGGACCTTGACGAACACGGACTGTGTGGTGTGGGCTATTATTAACCCAAAGAACTTCAAATGTCAGTGTTCCCTGGCGGAAACAACCCGAACTAGTGCACCGGCAGGCAAAGTGGTTACTCCACTTGTTCTCGATTCCGGTTTTCCAAGTGTTCCTGAGTGTTGCCATGGTTGTATCTGGGATCCCGGCATCAGGATCAAGCTCTATTCGGACGATAATATGAGTTCCCTCTTGCCGGTACCTTGCGGTCCATCCATAGATGCATTCGCTCAATCTCCTCTCGATTTCCTGTCCTCCGATATTGACGTTAATCGTCGAATGCCGTGGCGCCTCATGTCTTGTGGATGACTTCGCCAAAACCCTTCCGGTGTCGTTTCTTACCTTCACGTATGGATCAGGATTTCCCTCAAACCAACCACTAAAGTCACTTTTTTCATAAGGGATAACGTAGTTGCCATTATGGTCGGTTCTGTCGCGACCAAGGCTGTCGTCGAACAAAAAATCGTCATCATAAGCGTTGACACGCAGATTGCAGAGCTCCCGTGAGGACCGCGCGTCCCGTACCTTTCCCCCAACCGTATACTGACCGATCAGATCAAGCGGATTCAACCGAATATCAAAATACGTTTCCCTCCCCGCTCCGCCGCGTTCTTCTGAACGGTAAACTAATCGCCCTTGATTGTTATAGATCTTCAGAAAAACATCTGGCCCGCCCTCGGGGTCGAACCACCCTGCATCAAAAGCATCGCGTTCGAAGGTAATAGAGAAATTCCCTTGAGAATTCGTGATATCGGATCCGAGGTAGTCGTCGGCCGATATCCAGTCATTGTCGTACGCCTTGACCCTTAAGTTCGGAACTCCTACCCCATTATCACTTCGCCGCACCCGGCCATAGACTCTATATGCCATACCCCCTCCTTTCCGCGCAAAGTGCGCATTCTATGATACATTGAATTGAATTGATAAGAACTAGCTTTTTGAGAGCTGAATAAGCTAGAATAATGAATTGTGTACCGGATTCGGCCGCAGACCAACATATGAAATATATAATGAACGGAAACTATTGGTATCCAAGGCTACTACACTTAGTTCAGGTATTTCACCAGAGCAGGCTTCAGATTCAGGAGGAAGTTCAGTTGTCACTATCAAATGAATAATAGCAATAAAAGAAAATGGAATATCACTCGGTTTGAGATTTGTTCGCGAGAGAAAAGTAGATTTTGCGTTAGATAGAGTTCACGTACTCGAATTATCTAACAACTTATTATATACGAAAGGCAAAAAGTCAACAAAAATTTAAATAAAATACAGTGAGTTATACTAAAAAAATTAAATCTATTACAAATTTAAATTGCTTATTTTAAAAAATAAATTTATCTCAAATAATTGAAGAGATAAAGGTATCATCTTGCTCAGTTCTGGCGGCATAACTTTCTGTGGACATCACCTGCATTTGGTATTTTTCAGGCAAAGGCCCTTCCTCTGTGATCCTTCCCTTGGGAATCCATCCACCATGGGCTATACCCAATTTTATTGCAACATCAAGGGTAGCTTGATCAGCTCCTGTTTGACCGCCGGATATGATTTTTTTAATCATTTTGTTTGCTTTGATACTCAGCCTGAACTTCTTTTAGCATATCAAAAAATTCATCCTTTGTGATAAAGCCCTTTTTGATCATCAACTGGGCTATTGCATCCACTCGGATTGAGTTTGCCATCAGAAGTTCATTGAAAGATACTATTTCACTGTCATCGACTTTTTTTCGCCATTAGATTTTCCCTATGTTTTAAAGGTCAGATTCATTTGATTTGATAAGCAGACACGGTTACGGTATCTGAATAGAAAAAGGGGTTATAGGTGTTGTGATTTCATAACAGATGTCAGTAACTTTGCCTCTTCAACTGAGCGAGGGCTTCCACCTGATGGGAATTTGCCATAAACAGTTCATTGAAGGATACTATATATCAAATTAAGCAGTTGATTGAACAAGCTCACATTTCGTACCAAAAGGCATTCCCCTTGTAGCGAGTAGTCCTTTTTTTTTACGAAATCTACTACCACTCTTCATAAAAAAAGAATGGTTTTCAATTACTCGTTTTATAATTCATTTTAAATCCGTCTTTGGACAAGTCGGATTTTGAATATCATATTAGATAAACTTTGACTATCGCCTATTTTTCTTTTTTAATTTCTAAATTTTCATTCATCTTTTCATCATTTTTTTGTTTATTAAATAACTCCTCAACCGCCTTAATAAATTTATCGATATCTTTAATTATTTTTTTATGTTCTCGTTCAAGGTTCGCATATAGTTCTTGATTTTCTTTACTTAATCCTGCAATAACACTATCATAGCTTATAGTTCCGTCGTCATCGACCCGCGCTATTGGGATTTTTATGCTCACCTCAAAGAGTCTTCCGAGTATTACATTCCCTTCTAACTCGCCTTTATATTGAATGATTTTTTTTTCGCCTGCTTGAATAAGTGTATCTCGTGAGTTATCTTTTTCGGAAAGCGATAATATAAAATTATTATAGCCGATGGTCAGCTTTTTAATGTTTTCCATTATGAATTCTCTTAAATCGTGATTATCTTTGCTTTTAAATTTTTCATTTTTTTCCTTTATCTTGTTGATAACTTCTTCTGGAGCACTAAATAAAAAAACGCTACCCTTGTCATGCAAAAGATATGTGCTTTTACTCTGGTTGTTGACCAATAGATCAATTTCTATTTCATCATTTTTGATTGATGATCTGTATACTTTCAAAATGAATTTTTCTTTTTCTTTATTAGAATTTATAGCTAATTCCGTTTCATCTATTTTTAAATGGGAATATGCTCCTGCAATAGTATAAAAATAGGCAAAGGCTACTCCTACAACAATAATGAAATACAATAAATTTATCCCAATTTTTTGCAGCCTATGCTTAACTTGAATATTAAACCACTTTTTTATTGAAAATGCGGCTGACAATAGCAATAGAATACTGCTAGCAAGAAAAAATCCTAAACTTATAAAAAAGACCGCCAAACTCAAATCCTTCATACCATAAAGATTCAATAAATGTATAGCTCCAGTAATTGTAACGATAATAAACAATGCACCGATTATTTGAGAACCAAAAATATAGCTGAAAACATAACTTGTTTTTCTATAACTCAGGTCAATAAAATATTTATGTAAAAAGGCCATTAGAAACGATATAAGTAAAATAACAATAACTGTAGGGAAAACACTTATTATGATCTGTATAGTTGTAGTTTCACCCAATTTATCGATCAAACTGTAAATATTTGTTAAAAAGCTTGCTTCCGCACCATCACTTATATCTGGCTTCGGTGATATTTCTGGAATATATTCAAGTCCTTTTAGGAATGTAAATACACATAATATTAGATAAGTGTATGGACGAGGGAATATACCACTTGGAGGCTTCTCAATCATTCTGTAACTCGAAACAAATCGACTCGGTCTAAAAATGCAGAATATAGAAACGGTAAAAAATCTTCCTATAAACTCAACAATTCCATAAATAGTATCTTCTAAAAGTACAAAAAAATTAAAACTGGATTTAGAATTATCTTTGCTTTCATTTTTTGGTTTCAATGCGGCCTTCCTAATGAAAATATAATTAAGTTCAGTGCTGGTTAAAAAAATTTAGAATTTAGATATCGCTGCAAATAATAACAGGCAGTTATCAGCGAAAAATGACTGATTTCATAATTAGGTGGTTCCCGCTTTTAGCAAATGCTGTCTAAAACCACCTAACGGAAGTGGATTCTGGACAGACTTGATATTATATATTTTTTAATGTTATACAAATCGACTTGGTTTATTTTTTGGCCGCAAGTTTTTGTATGGCCGAACAATGCTTAGTACGCTTTTTAAGAATACTTTAGGTATAGCTTGCTAATATAGCAGTTCTACGCCATGTTGATGAGAGAAACCTCCAAAAATCGAAAACAATTAAAGGTGGAAAAATAATTCAGATATGTTTATGCCCGAATTCAACAATTTTTGCATTATTCGAAAGTATTACCAAATTTTACCATAAAGATTGTATTCGATACCTCCCGACGAGCTAAATTTTTTTTAAAGCGTATCAAAAACCGGACTGGCAGGATAGATCAAGGGCACGTTCTACTGGAATTGTAAATTGTATCAGCGAGGTGGCATGCACAAGATAGCCTCGTCACCATTTCCCATTCTATTTGCATAGACCCTGCTTGCTATCATTTCTGGCTTGTAAGCATATTCCTGTGTTTGAGATACGAATATGAAGTGGCTATTTCAGATGTCGATTGGAAAATGACAGCTGAAAATATGGAATTATGCCTGCGGAATTTTTACAGTTCAGAAACCTTTGAAATGCTCAAGCAACTTCCTCAGCAGATGTGGCTGGAGGTTTCAACAAAATAATATAAATACCTATTTAATTATTCAACTTAAATTTATTTTTTATATAAAGAAATTTAAATTTATAACTGATTTAATTTTTAAAGTTTAACTCATTGTTTTTTTTATAAATTTTTCTTGACTTTTGTATCTTGCCAATTTATCAAAGGATGGAGCGACCCTAGTTTGTGAACCATATTACACGCTAAATCTGATTTCCTGCCGAGAACTGATCTTAAGACGGGTAAAATTCATTCCTTTTTCGTCGCTACTACTCACTCAATCGGGAAAACTGAGTTCCCCTTCAACCTAATATGCTCCGGATCAAAAATTAAGAAAAATAACCCCCCCTGACAATTTCTGACTAGCTTAATTAGCCTGTATCAAGTTTTTCTAATTAAATGTTTGAATAATTATCAAGGCTCTCTTGCTTTATTGTTAGACTGTAAGATCACCGTTCATCAAATCCTTCTGAACAAGTTTGCTAAAATCTGAAAATAATTAAATATCAGTTTTTGATAAATGAGATCCAACATATATGTTAGGAAAATATAGTCTTTTCTGGGAGGCAAAGAGGTGACTAAACTTCTAATAGATCTTCAATCGGGATTTACCGATGATACAGTTTTGATTCGAGTAAATGGTGAAGAAAAATTTCACATAGATAAAGTTACCACCGATAAAATGATGGGATTAGCTACCTCATTAGAGTTACCTCTGAAAGAGGGGCCAACCGTGGTTGATATTGATGTTAGGACCAGAGATTTAAAGGATAATATTGAAATTATTATAAAAGAAAGTTGTTATCTCGGTATCTCGATTCAATCCAATAAAATCGAATTTATAATTTCAAAAGATCCGTTTGGTTATTTCTGAAATAATGATTTCAACAAAATAGTTTTTACACAACTGATAATACTTTCTTTAATACAATAACTGCATGGTTTTGAATTCTTTAGATGATGTTTTCCCCTAAGAAAATTGTATGATGAAATTAACCTGAAGTATTAATTAAATCTTAAGAAAAGGCAAAACCTAAACAAAGGAGGTGAAATATGAAAGAAAAAAAGAATCTAAAAGATCAGGCAGGGGCATCACGAGTGACAGAATTTTCTTCTGAAAGTAATTCAATGATCAATCCTCCGGGGTCTTCTAATGACATAGATTTGCCAGAATCAGAATCTCGCTGGGACTGGGACTGGTGGCGCTGCAGGCGCAAGGGGCCGGTAAGTGGCCGATACGAAGGAAAAATGACAGAACCTAAAGCGGGGAGATTTGAACTCGATTTGAGAGTGGATATTGACCCGCGATATGCAAATTCTCCGGTAATGGATAAAGTGAGCGGCGATTTTTATCAGGTTTACGAATTTAATTTTTGGGGTCGCAGATACAGATGGCGCGTTTATACAGAATCATGGATAGTGGATACTCCAGAGGTAAAGTGGTCTCGCTGCAATGTGGTAATCACTGGAAAGGTTCGCTACTGGAAAGGAACCCATCCTGCTACCGCACTAAAAATAGAAATTCCCTGGGGGACATTTACCCCTGCTGGTCCTGCAAGAGTCACATTTTATGAGATTGGTGGCGGATCGTCTTTTTACACATGTGACCGGAAATCTCATTGTTTTCGTGATGTTACACTGGAAGTTGACGTTTGCCAATCTGTTAACAGTACTCCAATACTACCAGCCTATAACACACATTCACATAATACGCGTCCCTCTGATCTTTCAGAGCGAGTACTTACCATTCAAGAGGGATACCGTGAAGCTGGCATATGCTTAGATATCCGGGCGGATCGTACAATTATAGATGATAGTGATTCCCAGTTTGATACGTGGTCGGTAGATGAGCTACACGATGCAATGGAAACCTACTTCAGTCAGTTTCCAGGAACATGGCCAAAATGGCAGCTTTGGGGGCTTTTAGCCGGGAGTTTCGTGCAGTCAGGAACCGGTGGTATTATGTTTGATTATTGGGGCGCTTATGAACCACCTGAACGCCAAGGTTTTGCTCTATTCAGGAATCATTCCTGGTTTAACAATTTGCCGTCTGGCGATCCCACAACACAGGACGAAGCAGAAGCATTGAGAAAGTTTCTCTATGTTTGGGTGCATGAAGCGGGTCATGCTTTCAATTTCATGCATTCGTGGGATAAAGGGCGTCCAGATTCACTTTCATGGATGAACTATGATTGGCGCTATGATGCGCGCAATGGTGCTAGTAGTTACTGGTCTTCGTTTGAGTTTCGCTTTGATGATGAAGAACTCATTCACATGCGCCATGGCGACCGCTCTTCTGTCATAATGGGTGGTGATCCGTGGTCTTCAGGCGGCCATGCAGAGTCTCCATCAGGGTCAATGTCACTGCTTGAAGGCGAGGCACCCATTGAGGTGTTAGTTCGTTCACAGGGATATTTCGAGTTTATGGAGCCTGTGGCAATTGAGATTAGGCTGCGCAACTTAATGGACGACTTCCCCCTACCGATAGATACACGGTTAAATCCAGAATTTGGCACATTAGCAGTGTATATTCAGCGGCCAGACGGCCGAATCCTAAAATATGAACCGGTTCTCTGCCAACTGGCAACACCAGAAACAAGAACACTCCAGCCAGCTAACAAAAGTTCTGGTGGAGAAGACCGTTACAGTGAAGAAATATATATTGCCAGCGGACGGAGTGGATTTTATTTTGACACACCGGGTGAATACCTCGTTCGGGCATTTTATCAAGGATCAGGTGATATTCTAATACCCTCAGCTACTCATCGACTTTACATCGGAACTCCTCAATCAAAAGACGAAGAACGTCTAGCGCAAGATTTCTTTTCTAAAGAAGCGGGTCTGGGTCTATACATGGGTGGCTCACATTCAGAGTTTCTCTCAAAAGCAATGGATTTACTTTACTCAACTGTCGAGCGTTACAAAGAATCACCGGTCGGAATGAAAATTGCTGTTGCATTGGCTAAACATTGGGGCCGTTCCTTTTTCCGTATAGAAAAGGGCAAATTGAAACAGGCTAAAAAAGCAGATCCGAAAAAAGCGCTTGAGCTGACCTCCCCTGCTGTTTCCATCTATCGGAAACAAAAACAAAAAGCTTGGAACCTTCAATATCATCATGTCGTTAGAACAAGGGCTGAGCTGATGCAGAAAATAGGAAAAGTAAAGGAAGCAAAAGATGAAGTATCCATGCTCATAAAGGATCTCAGCAAACGTGAGGTCAAAAAATTTGTGCTTGACACGATTAAAGATTTCGAAAGCAGACTGAAATAGGATGAAATTGCTGTAAAATATTGCAGCGGAATGCCCAAATTTTTGGTTCCGCTGCAATACTCTCTTTTTTGGTTTGGGGACAATGATTGAATAAAAAGATGGGTACCACTGATCGACAACGAACACAACCCAATAGAGAATTTAACGAATCTGTAAAAATCCCATTTGGTCAATTCCCACAATACGCAATTTCAGATTATTGTTTCTAGTATTGAAACCACTTAATCAGCAACACCATGCAGCAGCATGGCTCTTGATCGGCATATAATTGTTATTTTTTAAAGCTATGGGGAAAAAAAATCTGAATAATTGGAGGATGATCCAAATACTTTGTTTTTTTGTTAGTATTACTTGTACATCAGAAAAAGAAGAAACCCATTTTAACCTGGCAGGCAAACGGGTAAAGGATCTGATAATAGTAGCTGAAAGCATTCAGCATGGAGCTGATTTTTCATTAGAAGAAATTTCTAATATTCATTTTTCATTTAAGTCGCCCAACGAAAAACTGGTGGCCAGGGTAGAAAGAATAGACACCGGTATAGAGAGTCAGGTGTACATGGTCTCGATTTCTGAAACTGATAACGAATATGAAAAAAAAATCGCTGAGGTTGTAAATTTCTATGGGTTATGTTGGTCACCGGACAGTAGCAAAATAGCTTATTCCGAGGGGACGTTGGTCCACCTTGCTGATATTGATGGAAAGACGAAGCAAGTTATTTATAGCGGTCCAGGAGGCCCGTATCCCGGCGCTTCATTTAATTTAAAATGGTCTGAAAATGGACTGCAGCTCTCTTTTATGCAGGTAGAAAATGTAAGAGACTTTGAGCTTGCGAATCCGTCTTTGGTCACAATAACATTGGGAGTGAGATAATCATATCAGAAGGAAGGAGGGAAATGATAATGAATATGGTATGCGAGATCTTAGAAGAAGATGAAAGATTCAAAAATGTTGTCAAAGTTCGAGTTCCAGGAATCTATGGTAGAAAAGGCAATCCTTTGCCCAAACGGATGTCCAAACTAGTTAGGCCGGCAGCTGTCGCTCTGAAAAAAGTTTTTATGGAGTTGGTAAAGGTTAGAGGGCATTTATACATTAGTGATATGTTTCGTTCGGCAACACAGCAACAGAGAGCGCATGAGGATTGGAAGTCAGGGAGAAAAACTGCTTACAGCCCGCCTTCATGTCATAGCGTTCATGAAGCTGCAAGGGCTATTGATATTGATGCGTTTGATACAGGTATTGGCCATCAACGAGTCCGAGAAATCTTAAACAAACATGGCTGGGTAAATATTGTGGACACTTTAACTGGTGCTGAGTGTTGGCATTACGAGTTCAGGCAAAAAAAATGGCAATCTTATAAAGAAAAGCATGGTTATGCTGCAATGGCTCATTCCATGAAAGAGGAGATTGGCAACTTGGCTGGTTTCCAAATAGCGCAAGCAGAAAAAAAAGCTGTCCGGTGGTTGCAGGATTCATTAAACAAAATTCTGCGGATCCGATTAAGCGTTGATGGTATTATTGGAGAAAAGACCCGGAAAGCGGTAAAGGCGTTTCAGCGTAAATATGGCTTGCAGGAAGATGGAGTTGCTGGACCTATAACCAAAGCAAAAATTCGCGAAATTCTGGAAGTCTGAGCGCGTTAAAGCATTTAGGTTCGTTGACTCTAAAGCTTTAATTCAATGAATCACAAAAAACACTTAAAAAGATAGGATTCCACAGCAAGTAGTTCTTAAAAAAGACCACTAATTTTAGAGATTCTTTATGAAATCGCACAATCCTATCGTAAGGCAACTGGTCATTTACCAAAGAAGCTTAATTAATCCATCAAATTTTTAAAACATTAGTTTGTAAAAAATCAAATATTCTAAAACTAGTAGAGCCAGAGATTGAATTTATCAAGATAAATTAAAAATGTCATTTCCTAACTAATCAATTTAAAACTATTGAGCTGGAACTATGGAAAGAGCTGCACTTATTGAGTTTAAGGACGTCACTAAGGTAAAAGATTTTGATCGTACAAAAATAATTTTAGAGAAGGTAAATTTTGAAATTTACGAGGGCGATATTATTTCTGTTATAGGATTAAGTGGTGCAGGTAAAAAATTGATACTACAACTAATAGTCGGGTTGAAGGAGCCTGATGAGGGTCAAATTTTATATCAGGGCAAACCAATCAATCATATGAAAAAGAAGGAATGGAATGATTACATCGGCAATATTAGCTATGTATTTCAAAAGAATGTGCTCTTTGATTCGATGACGGTATATGAAAATGTGGCCATGCCGCTCAAATACGCGACGAAATTAAGCAAACAGAAGATCGATGAGAAAGTGATGGCACGCATCGAGCAGACCGAACTGGCCGAAGTGGTCGACAAATATCCGTCGGAGATATCCATTGGTATGCAAAAGCGCCTCGTCCTGGCGAGGGCGTTGATCACCGATCCGAGCATTGTGCTTTTCGATGAACCCACCATTGGCCAGGATCCCATCCGTAAAAACGCCATCCTGGGTATGTTGGCTGAATATAATAAACGATTCGGTTTTACCGCTATTTTAATCAGTCACGAAATCCCAGATGTTATTTTCATTTCAGATAGGATTATCGCACTTTATGATAGAAAAATCGTATTTGAGGGTCACGCCGATGAATATCAAGTCTCTAACAATCCGTTGCGCAAGGAACTCCTTAGCAGCATCGAAAGCCTGGAAAAACGGTTGACCGGTCTGTATTCCAAGCGTAAATTCAAGATTCACTATCAAACCGATCTTAGCTTGAGCAAGCGGCATCCGGATGCCATGTATTCGGTTGCAATTTTTGCGCTTGATGAGATAGATCTTGTCAGCGAGAACATGGACCAGGACGCCACTGAGGAGACCATAAGGGCCCTGGGGTCCTTTATTAATAAACACTTTAGTGCGGTTGGCGGATTTTCCGCGCGGCAGACCATTAATGAATATGCGACCGTACTGCCCTATTCCGACCTTGAGGAAGCCGAGCGCATAATGGAGGATTTTAAAAAGGATTTTATGGAGCGTAGTTTCCCGAATATTCAACGCCTACTGGAGGGAGAGGAAGCCGGAGACGACTGCTTCGAATTCAATATCCTTGCCGGTTTGGCCCAGGGCAAGCCCCAAATTGAGATAGAATCCGTTATGGAATTCGCTAGATTTAACCAAAAACCGATTGCACGTTTTCAGTGCAAACGAGAATTAGGGACATCCTAATAATGCACCTGTCAATGGAAGTACATAGGAAGTAGGCGCTGTCTTCAGATAGGTATTTTGAGGTACAATATTTATAATGATTTCCTGCTCTTGCTCAATTTAGCTGTTACGGCCTCTCACGCCGGTAACGGGGGTTCGAATCCCCCTGGGATCACCATGATTACAAGGAGTCTCATTTTCGAGGCTCTTTTTTTATTTGGATAGGATTTGGACGTCCCGCTTACCAAGCGGGATAACGGGGGTTCGCCAGCCGGAGGCTGATAAAAATCCCCCTGGGATCCAATTACGGGGCACTTTGCATTTGGCAGATCAAATATGTCAGCAAAAGAATGAACCGTGTTTCTTTTATGGAATGAATTTTGTCAATTTAAAAGATTTGACCCCTTATCTTTTGTCCTAATACACCAGGGTTTTTACAAATCAACCTTCATTTTCATAGCAATAGTACGCATTGGAGAGAGAGTCGATAACGAATCGTTTGAAACCCCTAAAAAACCATCACCGAACATTGTATTTAGATGCCCTGAAAGCTTGAATTCAG
>WOR8_10005142_pt1 | contig 12652 bp, 16 predicted proteins | sample DeeMarSeWOR38_10_FD_19890 | JGI IMG/M metagenome (IMG submission 19890) | reverse complement strand
ACTCCGGTTTCAAAGGGTATATACTGCGACCCTTAAGCGCCAAAAAGCTTCCGGAAACCATTCCCGAGAAGGAAGGCTGGGTTGACCGCGAACGCCTGCTGGATATTGCCGGGCGGGGGCGCAAGCGCCAGATTGCGCTGGCCTCGAAATTCGGCATCACCGACTACCCCGCCCCCGCCGGCGGCTGTCTGCTGACCGATGTCGGTTACTCCCGCCGGCTAAAGGATCTGTTTGACCATCAGGATACGTGCACCGAAGAAGAGTTGCATCTTTTAAAGTACGGCCGCCACTTTCGATTGAACCGCAACACCAAACTGATTGTCGGGCGCACCGAAAAAGATAACGAATATATTTTTAAATATCACAATCCGAAAACCGATGCGATCATCGATGTCAAGGATCACCCCAGCCCGATTGCACTGGTCCCCAATGGCGGTTCAAAAGAAACCATTTATCTGGCAGGCTCGATATGCGTCGGTTACAGCAAGGCATCCAACCTGACGCCCGTCAAAGTGATAGTCAAATCACCATCCGGCAACCAGACCATCGAAGTCATTGGTATCCCCACGGCCGACTTCAAGAAGCTGCTTATTTAAATTCAAAGGTTCGGGGTTCAAGGTTTAAGGGTTCTGGCTTTTGGCCGCACCATTTTGAATATCGAATGTCGAACAAGGAATTTCGAATGATGAGGTTTTCTTTTCCTTCGATATTCATTATTCCTTGTTCGGTGTTCTGCGGTTCTCTGTCATCTGGAACCTGCTTGCCGCGGCGCAGCTCGTAAGAGCGAAGACGGGACACCAGAAACCTTTGACTATGGCCTCGGGCCATAGGTGGCCAGCTGCCCGCAGGCGGCCGAGATATCCTGTCCCTTGCTGCGCCGAATCATGACCGTGTAATTTTTATCAATCAGGATCTCCTGAAATCGGAGGATGGTATCTTCGGGCGGCCGCTGATACCGGCATCCGGGGTGGGAATTAAACGGGATCAGATTGATCTTTGATTTGACCGGCCGTAACAGCTTTGCCAGCCGATAGGCATCGTCGGGGGTGTCATTGACATCCTTGAGGAGAACATATTCAAAGGTGATGCGGCGCCCACCGCGCAGCGGAAACTGCCGGCAGGCTTCGAGTAGTTTTTCGATGGGATATTTGCGATTGATGGGCATCAGGCGGCTCCGGGTATCGTTGTCGGCGGCATTGAGTGAAACGGCCAGATTCGCACGCGTATCGCGGCCCAGATCGGCCAGACGCGATGCCAGGCCGGCCGTTGACACGGTCACCCGTCGACCGGCAAAGGCAAAGCCATAGTTCTCATCGGTGATGATCTGGATCGCAGCGACCAGATTGCGGTAATTGACCAGCGGCTCGCCCATGCCCATAAAGACCAGGTTCGTCAGGGATTTGGGGTCTTTGAGGTCATTTTTGATATCGCGCACCTGGGAAACAATTTCAGCCATGCTTAAATTACGCTGAATCCCCATTTTAGAGGTCAAACAAAAACCGCAGCCCTGCGCGCAGCCCACCTGACTCGAAAGGCACAGGGTATAATGATCGCGCTCCGGTATCAGGACACTTTCAATGCGTTTGCCGTCTTTGAGCTCAAACACATATTTGCGGGTGCCGTCTCTGGAAGCGGCGATGTGTTCGGTCTTCAAACGATCGATCGTAAAATGACTGCCCAGAAGGGCCCGCATATCTTTGGATAAGTTCGTCATCCGATCAAATGAATCCGCCTGGCGCGTATAAAGCCACTTTAAAATCTGATCAGCCCGATACGATTCAATTCGTCGATCAGCCAGCCAGGAAACCAGTGCATCCCGATCCAGCTCAAGTATGTTCTGTTTATTCACATTCAATTTTTTTTATCCAAAAATAATACGGTCTTTGATTTATATCTTAGTTTATCTAAATAACGCTGTTCCTAATTCGGGAAGCATTGGAGTTGTGGAGTGTTGGAGTATTGGAGTAATGAAAAAACCATTACTCCAGCCTCACCAATCCCGCCTTCTGTTTAAAACTGTTCTGGCGCAGGAAGCCATTCCAGCACTCCAGTTCTCCATTACTCCATCACTCCAGCTTGCGTTTGGCTAATTATTGATTTTTATATCTAATGTAAGATAATTATTTTTGTTGACATAACATTTTTCTGATTGTATTTTCAAGAATTTATGATTTCAATCAGGTGCTCGCATGCTGGATAGCTTAAGTGACAGATTAAACTCCATTTTCCGTAAGCTCAAGGGACACGGCAAACTAACGGAAAAGAATATCCAAGAGGGGCTGAAAGAGGTCCGCATGGCCCTTCTTGAGGCCGATGTTCATTATCGCGTCGTCAAAAGTTTCATCGCCGATATTAAAGAACGAGCGATGGGCCATGAGGTCCTGGAAAGCCTGACACCCGGACAGCAGGTCATTAAAATTGTCAATGAAACCCTGACAGATTTAATGGGCGGCCGCAATGAGCAGCTTAATCTTTCGGGCGGCACACCGGTTGCGATAATGCTGGTCGGCCTCCAGGGCTCCGGCAAAACGACTACGGCCGGCAAGTTATCTGTTTTCTTAAGAAAAAAAGGTCGCAACCCTTATCTGGTGCCGGCAGATGTTTACCGCCCGGCTGCTATCGAGCAGCTCCAGAAGCTGGGTAACCAGCTGGATGTACCGGTTTTCCCGTCGAGTCCGGATCAATCACCGGTTCACATCTGTCAGGAGGCCTTGAGCGCTGCGCAGCAACACGGATGCGATACGCTGTTGCTGGACACCGCCGGGCGTTTGCATATCGATGAGGAACTGATGGCTGAATTGGCGGATATCAAAGCCGCTGTCAAGCCTTCTGATATTTTGCTGGTTGCCGATGCCATGACCGGCCAAGATGCGGTTAATATCGCCAAGGCGTTTAATGAGACCCTGGATATCGGCGGTGTCGTCCTGACCAAAATGGATGGAGATGCCCGCGGCGGCGCGGCGCTTTCGATAAAGTCCATAACCGATAAGCCCGTAAAGTTCATCGGTGTGGGTGAAAAGCTCAGCGATCTGGAAGCATTTCATCCCGATCGCATGGCATCGAGCATTCTGGGCATGGGCGACGTGCTCACGCTGATCGAGAAGGCGCAGGACGTCGTCGATCAAAAGAAAGCTGAAGCCTTAGAAAAAAAGCTCAGAAAAAGTCAGTTCACGCTGGAAGACTTCCGTGACCAGATGGTTCAAATCCGGAAAATGGGCTCTTTTTCTGACCTGTTAAAAATGATCCCGGGCATGGGGCAGATGAAACAGCTCAAGAATCTGCAGGTGGATGAAAAAGAGTTTGTCAGAATTGAGGCGATTATCAATTCCATGACAGCCCAGGAAAGAGCGAATCATCACATTATCAACGGCAGCCGCCGCAAAAGAATTGCAAAAGGCAGCGGTACCCGGGTTCAAGACGTAAACAAACTTTTGAAGAATTACACCCAGATGTTAAAAATGCTGAAAAAATTAAACCAGGGCGGCATGCGCGGAATGGGCCGCGGCATGCTGCCATTTTGAAGGAGAAGTTTGCATGGGCGTTAGAATCAGATTGGCAAGACACGGAGCCAAGAAAAAACCTTTTTACCGGATTGTTGTCGCTGATGGTGAAAGCCCCAGAGACGGCAGATTCCTGGAAAAAGTCGGTACATACGACCCCTTAAAGGAACCGGCTGAAGTCAAGTTAAATTCGGATCGAATCAAATACTGGATCGACAAAGGAGCGATTCCATCACACACGGTAAAAAGCATTTTTAAAAAAGAAGGCATCTTTGCCAAGAATGCATAACAGCGCGCGTAATTGCGGATAGCATCGAATTTAGTCGTTCATCCCCCCTGTTTCTCAACCGGTAACAAAGGAGATGACGCCATGAAGGACCTGATCAGCCATATCGCTCAAGCACTGGTGGATCATCCGGATGAAGTCAGCGTAACAGAGGTTGAGGGGAGCCAGACGTCGGTCATTGAACTGAAAGTGGCCAAAGAGGATCTGGGTAAAGTTATTGGAAAACAGGGCAGGACCGCTCGGGCCATGCGAACGATTTTAAGCGCAGCCTCTGCCAAATTAAAAAAACGCACGGTGCTTGAAATTATTGAATAAGCCGGAGCCCATAAAAGATCGTGTCGTCATCGCGAAGATTGTGGGTGTCCATGGCGTCAAGGGAACCCTCAAGATTCATTCGTATGCGGAGTCGCTGGAAATTTTCCAGCCGGGCACCATAATATCGGTCAGCAGCGCCGACGGCAGAAAAAAAGATTACGAAATCGAATGGATCAAACCGCATTCCCGGGGAGCCCTTTTAGCCCTGGGCAGCATCAGCGACCGTGATCAGGCAATGACTCTGATCGGTGCCGAACTTCAGATCGATAAAGCGGCGCTTCCCGAATTAGAAACAGATGTTTTTTACTGGTATGAGCTGATCGGCCTGCAGGTTTTTACAATAAACGATCGATACCTCGGACGCCTGGAGTCGATTATCGAAACCGGCGCCAACGATGTGTATGTGGTTAAAAAGGATCGCAGAGAAATCTTGATTCCGGCCCTTAAATCAGTTGTGCAGGTAATTGATATCAAAGCCAACTTAATGCGGGTTGATTTGCCCGATGGGCTGGAAGAGGCGTGATCTCGGCTGATTAGCAAAATTTCCGTTGCAATGTTTTTTGCCAAAATGAATGGCTCCAAACGGGCTGATGGAATAATGGAATACTGGAATATTGGGTGAGAAAAAACGAATCAATTCGTATTTCTTCGGTTTCAATTTTCAAACCCATTCTTCCAGCATTCCAATATCCCAACATTCCAACCGAATGTAATTTTAGAATGAGATTGTTTGTATTAACCATTTTTCCAGAAATGTTTGCTCCTTTTTGGAGCCACGGTATTATCCGGACGGCAATCGAAAAAGAAAAAATTGTTGCCTCGACCCTGAACATCAGGGATTTTGCTGAAGACAGACACCAGGTAACAGACGATCGGCCCTATGGAGGCGGCAGCGGGATGGTCATGAAACCCGAGCCTCTGGCTGCTGCCATACGGGCTGCTCAACAGCAAGCGCCCTTTGCCCATAAAATCCTGTTGACACCGCAGGGGCGCGTTTTTAACCAGAAAATAGCGCAAGAACTGGCATCGTGTGAAGACCTGGTTCTGGTGTGCGGTCGCTATGAAGGCGTTGATGAGCGCATCAACAGCAAACTGATTGATGATGAAATCTCGATTGGAGATTATGTTCTGACCGGCGGTGAACTGGCGGCCATGGTCATCATCGATGCGGTCACCCGTCAGTTACCCGGCACACTCGGTGGCGAAGACGCTGCCGAAAAAGACTCGTTCGCCGATGGCTTGCTCGAACATGCACACTACACCCGACCCCAAGTCTTTGAGGGTGAAGCGGTACCGGATATTTTACTGTCCGGACATCACGGGGAAATTGAAAACTGGCGGCTGGAATCCGGATTAATGCGCACCTTGATGAAACGTGCTGACCTCCTGCAAAAAAAGGATTTAAGTGAAAAAGAGATTAAAATATTAGAAAAGTGGTCCCGACAGCTTGAAGATATACTAAAATCTTACCACAGAGCGCACAGAGAACTCAAAGCCGACTCAGAAAAAAAGAAGTTAAAGAAAATTCATTAAATTTAGGCATTATTTAGATGCCAGGTTCTCAGAGAGGTTATTTGAAATTATCTCTCTGGGGTCTCTGTGTACTCCGTGGTAAAAAAGATCGACCATGTCCAATCTTTATGCGGCGTTGATTCATTATCCGGTGGTCAACAAAAACGGGCTCACGATTGCATCCGCCTTGACCAACCTGGATTTACACGATATATCCAGAGCCACCAAAACATTCGGCTTGAAGGCATTTTTTGTGGTAACGCCCCTTGAGGATCAGATTGATCTGATTCAAAAGATCATTTCGCATTGGACCAAGGGCATCGGGGCACAATATAACCCCAAAAGACGCAGTGCATTGGAGATGATTCGCGTCAGCAGCACATATGCTGATGTTGTTGACCGCATCACCGTTTCTGAGGGCATGCAACCGAAAACGATCGCAACCTGCGCGCGCAATGTCCCGGCCAACATCAGTTATCAAAAGTGCCGCACAATGCTAAAGAGCGGCAAGCCGTATGTCCTGGCTTTAGGCACCGCCTGGGGTTTAAGCGAAAAATTCATTTCCGCAGCCGATTATGTGCTTGAACCGATTGCCGGGAAAACGGATTACAATCATCTTTCGGTGCGCTCAGCGGCGGCAATTATATTTGATCGGCTGATGGGTTAATAATAAAAAATGTTTCATTGGTTTCATTAGTTGTATTGGTTTTATTCGTTGGAAGGTAAATGAAACCTGCCAGCTCTGCCTTGTCAGAGAATGCAGTGCTGCTAACCAATTAAACCAATCAAACAAATTAGACTCTAAATTTTTATTTGATTTATTTGGAGGAACGATGGAAAAGATTAACCAATTAGAAAAAGAACAAATGCGACTTGACCACCCTGCATTTAGGCCGGGCGATAATGTCAAAGTCCACGTCAAAATAAAAGAAGGTGAAAAAGAACGTATCCAGGTTTTTCAGGGCGTGGTCATCAGCAAACGCAAAGGTGGCACAAATGCGACCTTTACGGTCCGCAAGGTTTCTTACGGCGTGGGGGTCGAGAGGATTTTTCCGCTGCATTCGCCGGCGATCGACAAGATCGAGGTCGTTACCCGGGGCCGGGTCAGACGCGCCAAAATCTACTATCTGCGTAAACTCAGAGGCAAGGCCGCCAGGATCAAAGAGCGTCGCTAACCTTAATTACAGAAAACAGAAGTCAGGGAACAGAAGACAGATGATTAAGGGTCCAGGGAAGCATGCCGATATCCATATTTTTTTGAAAATCTGTTATATGACATCTGCCCTCTGCTTTCTGATTTAGACATCTGACGATGGATCTGTGGTTTTTCGAAAAAAAAGCCACTGCAAGGGGTTTTAAAGCAATTGCCGGTATCGACGAAGCCGGTCGGGGTCCCCTGGCCGGTCCTGTTGTGTCTGCGGCCGTGATTTTGCCACCGACTTTTTCAGTCACCGATATCAAAGATTCGAAAAAGCTTTCTGCCAAAAAAAGGGCTTGTTTATATGAAGGTATTTATGCCCAGGCAGTTTCAATCGGCATCGGTATTGTTGATGCGGCCGAGATTGACCGCATCAATATCCTGCAAGCCTCCTTGCTGGCGATGTCGATTGCAACCCGCAACTTAGATCCCCAGCCCGATTGTCTGCTTATTGACGGACCCTTTCGAATTTCTTCTCACCTGTCTCAGAAGCCGATTGCCAAGGGTGACACACGCAGTGTTTCGATCGCGGCGGCGTCGATTGTCGCCAAGGTCACACGGGATCGGCTGATGGAACGGTATCACGAATATTATCCGCAGTTCGGTTTTTATCAGCACAAAGGCTACCCCACCCGGGCGCATAAGGCAGCCATCCGCGAATATGGGTATTGCCCGATTCATCGGAGGACGTTCAGGGGCGTCAAAGAATACCTGTGAATTGCTTTAAAATACCCATCTATAAAAAGTATCGAAAAGGATGATGTTCTAAGATCTGAAAATGAAAAATCGGCGGCAAAAATTTGGTGAACAGGGAGAAGCGCTTGCGGTCAAACGCCTGAAAAAGGCCGGGTATAAGATTATCGAAACCAATTATCGCACCCGGCTCGGTGAAATCGATATTATCGCCAAAGACAAAGATACCCTTGTTTTTGTCGAAGTCAAAACCAGAACCTCGGTTCATTTCGGAAGCCCGAAATTGGCCGTAACGCCCAAAAAACAGAAGAAAATATCCATGGCGGCGTTATATTACCTGAAGACGACCGATCAGAGCTCCGCCAGGGCCCGATTTGATGTGGTCACCATCATTTCAAACCGGGATGCCCCTCAGGTCGAAATCATTAAGAATGCTTTTGATTTAGCCTATGCGTAACCTAAATCAAACCCCAAAAAAGGGAATACTCTACGTTGTCGCCACACCAATCGGTAACCGGGATGACATTACCCTTCGGGCCCTCGACATTTTGCAGCGGGTTGATCTCATTGCAGCCGAAGATACCCGCAAATCCGGACGTTTTCTGGCCCATCATCGCATAAAAAACCAACTGGTATCCTATCATGAGCATAACGAGACAAAACGAACCCCGCAATTGATCGAAAAATTGTTGGCCGGGATATCAATCGCCCTGATATCCAATGCCGGCACGCCATCGGTATCCGATCCCGGATTTCGATTGATCGCTGCTGCGATCGAACATAAGCTCGTGGTGACGCCGATACCGGGTGTAACCGCCGCCACCGCTGCCTTGAGCGTATCGGGACTACCCACCGATTCTTTTATGTTTGTGGGCTTTGCTCCCAAAAAAAAGGGGAAAAGAATCAAATTTCTTAAAGCGCTGGGCACCCGGTCCGAATCCCTGGTATTTTATGAGTCCCCCAAACGCATTATTTCACTGATGGAGGATATCATCGCCTGCATAGGTAACCGGCAGGCCGTGCTGGCGCGGGAAATGACCAAACTGCATGAGGAATTTATAAGGGGAACAGTGTCACAGATCATCGATGCGATCCGGAGCCGATCGACGGTTAAAGGTGAATGCACCCTGCTGGTCGCGGGTAGTGACCAATTAGAAGAAATGGATATCCAGCACGTTAAAGCCGCGCTTGAGGCAGCCCTGGAAAATAAAAACGACCGCCTTTCTGAAATCGCCCGGCAGATTGCCCATGAGAGTGGCCTTCCGAAAAAGGCGGTTTATGATCTGGCGCTGGAGGTCAGAGGACGGAGGTCGGAGGTCAGAAATCAGAAAAAAGAGGACTGAGTTCAGACATTAGGCGTAACAGAAAATAAAGTAACCAAATTGTGCATCGAATACTGCTAGCTCCCATTACTCCACTGCTCCAGTACTTCAATACTCCAGTTAGAGAAGGATTTGACACATATGAATCCAATCCAAAATCCAAATTCCAAATTCCAAAATCATACGTTATATCCCGTCATCATGGCCGTTCCGGAAACCGTTAAAGAACTGACGCCCAAAGAACGTGTCAAGTTCCTCAGTCGGCAGGCGCGGCGGGCCTTAGAGATATCTGCTGAAAAAAGTAAAGTGCGGCTGGGAAAACTGGAACAGGATGAACGCAACGCTCCCCTGCCCTTCGACCGCATCTACTGGTCGATTACCCACAAGGCTGAATACGTCGGCGGTGTCATCGCCCCTTACCCGATCGGTATTGATATCGAAAAAATTTGTTGGCGTACGGAGGCTCTATTCCAAAAAACGGCTGCCGAAACGGAATGGTCACTGGCGGACAAGACCTTTGAGACCTTCTTTCGCTACTGGACTGCAAAAGAGGCGGTGCTCAAGGCTGCCGGCATCGGTCTTAAAGCACTTTCAAAATGCCGGATTATTCGGGTGCCGGACAAACGACACCTTGACATCGAATACGATGCGAACACCTACCGCATCCAACACCACTATTATAACGATCACATCGCATCCATTGTGAAAAACAGCTTTGAGATCGATTGGACGATTGTTTAGGTGTCACACCCGGCCGCGTCAATTCTGTCTAAACTAATGGTCCCGATCAGCTAAAGAAGTTTTCAGATTTGGCCGACGATATTATAGCTTGCCGGATTCCAGTTTTGAAGAAAGGAAACGATCATTTTCCGATTTCACCGGTGCCTGCGTATGCATGACTGACAATCGGTTGCCGTCTTCGCGTAAATCCCGAAGATGCGGACCGAGCCGTCCTTATATGGTATAACGTACTGAAATAAATATAATATAAATAAATTATAAGGGGTTGTAACCCTTTCGATTTTTTTGACTTTTTAGCAACGATACGATATATTTTGATAAGTAAACTGTTCAGACAAATAAGTTGCCCATTAGGTTGAAGGAGGCAAAAATGGAAGTCCTGGGTATTGATATCGGTTTCGGTTTCACAAAAGCCACCAACGGCAAAGAAAACTTCATATTTAAATCGATTTTTGGGGATGCGTCGGAAATTCAATTCTGGGCGGACTTTGGTGATAGTACACCAACAGATCATATTCATGTAACCGTTGACGGTAAATCATATTTTGTGGGCGACCTGGCCGAGCAGCAGTCGAATGTTTTAAACTTCACGTTGGACCAGGAACGACTGATTACCGATTATGTCCGGATTCTGGCCCTGACCATTGCGGGACTGTTTCTAAAAAACAACTCACCCATTAATGTTCCCATCAATGTCGTTTCCGGGCTTCCCATCGGCTTCTTTAAGCAAAACCATGAGCGCTTTAACGAGATTCTGACCGGACATCACTCGATCACCTACCATTCCCACAACGGCAATAAGACCACCCGGGAAATTTATATTAACAAGGTACGAATGTTGCCGCAGCCCCTGGGCAGCATCTTAAACTGCCTGATGGATGACAGCGGTAAAATCGTCAATGATGAGCTGGCCAATCAAAAGGTCGGCGTGGTCGATATCGGTTTTCGCACAACCGATTTTACGATTCTGGATCATTTGCGATATATTGACCGCGGCAGCCGCACGTTTGATAATGGTATTTCAAAGGGATTCGGCGTCATTTCGAACAAACTCAGAGAAAAATGCGGTGTCAGCGTTGAGCTTTATCGCCTGTATAAAGCAGCTGAGGAAGGCACCATAAAAATGCGGGGGCATGGTTTCTCGTTTGAAAAAATCAGAGATCAGGTCTACTCCCAGCTGGCATCCACCATTGCCAACGATCTAGACCGTCTGTGGACCGACGATTGGGATATCGATTCCATCATTCTGACCGGCGGGGGCTGCCGAGAGCTCGCCCAGTATCTTCGCCCGTTGATAACCGGCAATGTCATCCCCATCGACAGCAATGCCGATCCCCGGCTCAATAACGTCCTCGGCTATGCCAAATACGGCAGATACATCTGGGGCGAAGCCGCAAGAGAAAACCCTTCAGCCAGACAGGCCGGCACCGAGCAACCCGAACCGGAAACCGAAACAGCCGAGAAATTTGGCAAGGCGGGATTAACGCAGGTAAAATAACCTTTATAAATATAGACCTCAGAAAGGTCGCTTTTTAGTCTCCCGGGTTTCAGCGCTGCTAAAAAATATTTTTTTACCTTTCCCTTTGACTCTCAAACCAAAATTTTTGAGCGTTTGGTTGAGAGGCCGACCGAATAAAAAATCAAGAATATCCGCATCCAGCCCTGCCCGGGACACCACCAGTTTTCGGATTTCATTGTCGAATTGAATGAGTTCGGCGAGTTTTCGCCGGGCGCTGCCGCGATTATCGCTATCTAAGCCTTTTAGCAAAGCAAGAACCGTAGCGTAATTGCAGCGCTGCTGATGATCTTTGATTAAATCCCACAATCCTTCAATGCCGGCCAGCAAATCTTCGCGCTTCAGTCTCTTTTGGGCATACATCGCTTCCAGTTCGGCTGTATCCCAGCATTTAAGCGCCCGACATTCAATCGGCCGGTTTTCATAAATGGTGCAGGCTGCCTGTGCTTCATCAAAAAACAAACACGTCCAGCTGTTGCCCTTGCCCTTGATCTTGATGATATCCGAGTCTACCGGCTCGAGACACTGCCGCACGTTATCATAGGCCATTTCACCCTCTCGGATGGTGTACAAATATTTGGAAGGAATCTCACCTGACTCAATCAGCGCTCTATCGGCCAGATGAAATGAGGGCCCGCCTTTCTGACAGCAGGTGCCGCAGCGCCGGCAAGTTGAATCCGGTGTTTCTTCGGGAGCCGTTGCAGGGGGGGGCGATCCCTGGCGCTTATCGTCTGCATCAGCGTTCATAGGGCCACCATATCAAAGACCGCACCAATTGCCAAACGAATGTGGATTGAACTCAAAAACCTGATTTGATTAACCGCAGGATTTGCATTATCATACAATTTGAAGCGGCCTTAAAATAATTCGCCAAACCATTCAAAAAATGAAAAACTTCATTCTTCATACCGAACAAATCAAAAATCAAGAAATATTCCGAACGTTTGAAGAAGACCCCCGGACCCTGCCGATCATCGCCGAAATGATTGTAAGTCAGGCGTGCGAATTCCGCAAGCCATTGATGATCAGTGTCAAGGCATATAAAATAAGAGAACTCTACGAAGTCGAGGGTCATTTCGAGACCCAGATTCGCCTCAGCTGCAGTCGCTGTCTGAAAGATTTTGATACCCCGTTGACGTCCGACTTTGCCTTAACCTATGCCAGAGAAGTGCAGGGGCTGATGGATGTTCTGGATGAAAAAGAGATTGAATTAAAGCTCGAAGATGTCGGGTTGCTGTATTTTCGGGGAGAAGAAATTAATCTTCAACAGGGTATCCAGGAACAGGTCGTGATGGCATTGCCGTTACAGCCTTTGTGTGCCAAAGACTGCAAAGGCCTGTGTCCGCAATGCGGCTTGGATCTCAACCTGAAGGACTGTAGGTGTGAACAGAAACCCGTTTCCAGTAAATTTGCCGTTCTAAAAAATTTAAAACTGGATAAACCGTAAAGCCTGACGCCTGCGAGCGTTAATGAAACTACAAGCTATCTCAAAAATGCATCTTACACTCAATAACTGCGTTAGAAGCCTCCTTAAAATGCTCACATACTGCACGTATGCTGCGCTTTTGC
>WOR8_10005140_pt1 | contig 12655 bp, 13 predicted proteins | sample DeeMarSeWOR38_10_FD_19890 | JGI IMG/M metagenome (IMG submission 19890) | reverse complement strand
AGCCTACAGCCGCCTGGCAACCGACTGCTTCCAGCGTCAGGCCGACCATGCGAGTTAGCTTTCCTTCCACGGTCATCGGTACTTTATTATCTGCGCGTGATTTGTAGTCCTGTAACAACTCACACCAGATCGGGCTGCGATGATATTCAGGCCGGGTAGAAGATGTCACGATAATCAGTCGACCTCGCGCTCGCCACCCATAACTGCAGAAATTGCTGCATTGATGCGGTTTTCAACCGTGGCATCAATTCGTGATGTGTTTGTTGACACGCGGCAACCGCCCCTGCTGAGCAGTGGATCTTCCGCGATCTGCCAGGGTGCATCAGAGTCTGAAGGCAACAAGGCATTGCGCACCAGAGCGGCGTCTTCAGGATGCAGCTCCAGTCGAACATCACCTGCCGTTACAGGTAAAAGGCTCAAAGCCTCTTTTACAACGGCAACAACTTCACCAGGTGATATTTTCAGTTCACGTCGTATCATCTGGCGTGCAACGGCCATTGACAGATCGACCAGCTCGTCAACAACCTGCTTGTCCAGATCCAGTAACGGCATCGCCAAAGTTGTCATCAGGGACTGCAGATATCTAACATTTTCGTTGATTTCATTCTGTGCTTTCTCCAGTCCTTCGGTGTAACCCTGGCTGAAACCCTGCTCATAAGCATCCTGCTCAATCTGGCTCTGCTGCTTCCTGGTACGTAAGGTATTGGCAGCTTCAGGTGATTTATTGAAATGCGGTGCCTGCCAGGGCTGACAGTCTCCGGTTGAATCACTGCCCAGCACCTTAGACATACTCATCATCTCCTTTGCCACCTAATGAAATATCGCCTGCATCAGCCATGCGTGCTGCCACGTCGAGAATTTCCTTCTGCGCCACTTCCACATCCTTGAGTCGTACAGGCCCTTTGGCATCGAGATCCTCACGCATCATCTCCGCTGCACGTGAAGACATATTACTGAATATCTTGTCTTTCATTGCATCGTCAGCTCCCTTGAGTGCAACAATCAGAGTATCAGACTGTACTTCGCGCAGTATTGATTGAATGCCACGATCATCAACAGCCAACAGGTTTTCAAAGACAAACATCTTGTCCGAAATCTCCTGGGCAAGTTCAGCATCCTTTTCGGTAATCGATGCCGTGATTGCTGCTTCGGTATCGCTATCGACCAAATTCAGAATACTCGCGGCTGTTTTTATACCGCCGACACCCATTCTCTGCACGCTGGTGCTGTCAGTGAGCTGCTTTTCGAGTACTTCATTCAATTCATCCAGTGCCGTTGGCGATACATTATCCAGCGTTGCAATTCGCATGAGCACATCTGAACGACTGCTCTCCGACACATGCATTAATATTTCAGCGGCATGATCACTCTCCAGCGTAGAAAGCACGATGGCAATAATCTGGGGATGTTCATTAGATATGACTTCGGCTACGACGCGAGGATCCATCCATTTCAATGAGTCCAGCCCCTTGCCGCCTTTCCCCTCAAGAATACGGCTCAGCAGGCCATTTGCTTTGCCCTCTCCAAGCGCGGCAGTCAGGACTTTTCGCACATAGTCGACCGAATCAACACCGACAGCTGACTGACCCTGCATCATTTCGGCAAATTGCCCCAGTACAGCGTGGAGTTTTTCGTTGGGAACATTATTCAATGAAGCCATTGCCGAACCTATTTCCTGCACTTCCCTGGGACCCATATGCTTCATTACTTCAGCGGCACTCTGCTCACCCAGGCTCATCATAAATATGGCCGCTCGTTCAGGCCCGGAAATTTCTTCAGCCATACTACGCGTCCTTGGCTACCCATGTATTGAGTACCTGCGCGACACGCTTGGGATCTTCCTTTGCCATGGTACTGGCAATCTCCATCAGCTGTTGTCCGCTAGCCGGTGACTGGTTACTCAATGTAAGCTGATCCTCACCCAGTGCCAGTTGTCCTCCGGCCTGACCTGCAGGAAGTGCATGTGCGGCTGCATACTTACCTTGCGTTGAGAGGTTACGCAGCATAGGCCGCAAGATCCCGAAGGCTATGAATAAGACAGCCAGAGCTCCCAGCAACTGCTTTGCAAGACTCATGACCCAGGCCTGTTCCCATATCGGGGTCTCTGGCAACGGCTCGATTGCTTCAGGCAGCTGGAATGGTGTATTCACAACATTGATGGTGTCACCGCGCGCTTCATTCAAACCCACCGCCTCTCGAACCAGCGAGGTGATACGCTCGATTTCATCTGCTTCCAGCGGCACTCTTTCAACCTTGCCTTTCTTGAGCGGTTTTTCACGGTAGTCGATTACAACCGCGACAGAAAGCCTGTTTAAAGATACCGGTGAATTACGCGTATGACTGATAGTACGGTCAACCTCAAAGTTCCTGACTGAGCGTGAGGTATTTCTGACAGGCGTTGTCGTCGCCTCCTCTTCCAGTTGCATCGGTTCAGTGGTTCCAGACGGTGGAGGCTGATTGCTGAGCGCACCAGGTATGCCCATGGGGCCCGGCATATCACTGCTTTCTTTGTACAGCTGTTCGCTGCGTAATGCTGTTTGTTCCGGGAGATAGCTTTCTCTGGTTTGCTCCTGTGCAGTGAAATCAATATCAGCAACTACCTGCGCCCTTACACCGTCAATACCGACGATTGGACTGATAATATCGATGATGCGTTTAACATAACGCTCTTCAAGCTTGCGCGTATAATCGAACTGAGTACTACTCAGCATCATGTCAGCAGACGAACTGTTGTTGCTGAGTAAACGCCCTTTCTGATCTATAACGGTTACATTTTCAGTGTCAAGCTCAGGCACACTTGAGGCAACCATATTAATGATACCAGCCACTTGCATTTCATCCAGCACCCTGCCTGGATAAAGGTTGAGTACGACTGAAACGGCGGGTTTTGAACTTTTTCGTGCAAAAGCCGACTGTTTAGGTATGGCAAGATGGACGCGTGCACTTTCCACAACATTCAGCTTGCTGATTGACTGTGCCAGTTCTCCCTCGAGTGCACGGTGATAACGTGCTTTTTGCAGAAAACTGTTACTGGCAAATCCCTGGTCTTTTTCAAGCAGCTCAAATCCTACATCACTACCATGCGGCAATCCTTGTGTTGCCAGCTGCATACGCGCTTCATGCACTCGTTCTGCAGGCACCATGATGGCGCCAGCGCCGCGTTCGAGCTGGTACTTGATTCCGGCATTATCAAGCGACTGGGTTACTAGTGACATGTCCTTGGCTGTCAGGTTGCCGTACAACATACTGTAGTTGGGAGACTGTGACCACATCGCCACAGTTACCCCCAAAGCTACACTGACCGCCAGACCGACCATCAATCCTAACTGGCGCAACGCAGGCAAGGCACCGAAGCCTTGTACCTGGGCCGTTACATTCTCTGCTGACACCAATGCCATAAATCTATACCTTCCTGAATAATATGCTCATGACTGCTCTTAAACCTGCATATTCATTATTTCCTTGTAGGCAGAAACAAGATTATTGCGAACCTGTGTCATTGCCTGAAAAGACACACTTGCCTTCTGTATTGCTACCATCACTTCACTCAGATTCACATTTTCGTCGCCCGCTTCAAACGCAGCAGCCAGATTTTTCGCTGTTTTTTGTGTCTCGTTGACTTCGTTTATCGAGTTTCTCAATAATTGCCCGAAATCTGTTTTCACAGACTCGGCACCCATCTCCAGCGGCAGTTTGTTTTCAGCCATAGCTGTCATTGTGCGCATTTGCTGTAAGACCTGGCTGATATCAATTTCACTCATGATTTTTCCCCGTAAAATATTTACCCGTTATCGAGGCAGAATGTTTCATAGTTGGTTTTTTTATATCGACAAGCATGCTCATATCTTTTGATGAATGCAGGAATCGGGCCAGGTTTTCACTCAAACCGGTATTGCAATACCCGCATCACGCAGCTTGGCAAGCTTGTAGCGCAAGGTACGTGGACTTATACCCAGTTTCTCCGCGACTTCCTTGCGGCTGTTCTTGGCGCGCAATGCCGAGATAATGATGTCGGCTTCTCGAGCCTTGAGATCACTGCTGAGACTTTCATCGACAGTTAAATTACTCGAGACTGCTGTCGGGGCACCGTTTCTGCCCGAATCGCCACTAACTGTGTGCTCTTCAAAGCAAATGTCACATGCTTCAATAATGTTGCCTGTTTTCAAAATCATTGCGCGCTGTATGACGTTATCGAGCTCGCGCACATTTCCCGGCCAGTTATGCTCAGTTAACACCGCCATAGCCGAACTGGAAAAGCTCACCGGCCTGCCATTGTCCGCGTACGACATCATAAGACGCTTGGCAATCGGTACAATATCATCAGTACGTTCACGCAACGGCGATATATTCAACGGAAAGACATTGATTCGATAAAACAAATCCTCACGAAAGCTCCCTTCGGCAACAACCTGGCGAATATCGCGATTAGTGGTTGCGAGGATACGGACATCCAGCGGTATCACATTACGCCCACCCAGGCGTTCGACTTCCTTTTCCTGTAATACACGCAACAGTTTGGCCTGTAACCCCAGGTCCATTTCAGTGACCTCGTCCAGCAGCAAGGTACCGCCCTGGGCCTGTTCAAACTTGCCGGCTTTCGCCTGATAGGCACCGGTAAAAGCACCCTTTTCATACCCAAATAAAACCGACTCGAGCATGTTTTCAGGTATGGCTGCACAATTGATGGCAATAAACGGACCGTTCGATCGGTTAGAGTGATAGTGAATAAAGCGTGAAACCACTTCCTTACCTACACCGGACTCACCGCTGATCATGACCGTTGCATCCGTAGCCGCAACCCGCCGTGCTACCTCAGCCATTTCCCGGCTGCGTGGATCTACTGCAATCAGACCATCATCCTCGTGATCGCTCCTTGGCAGGATAAAGCGCCCTACCATATCCACTAATGTATCTGCCGCAAAGGGTTTGACCAGATAATCGTTTGCACCTTCATGCATGGCCTGCACTGCTTTTTCTATGGTTCCATATGCTGTCATCAGTATGACCGGCATGTCCGGGTATCGTGATTTAGCAAGCTTGAGCAACTCATAACCATCAATCGGCTGCATCTGTACATCGCTGAGCAGGAGTGCAATTTCCTTGTTTCTGTCCAGGCATTGTAATGCCTGCTGGCCATTCTCTGCAGTTTCAACATGATATTCTGCCAATTGCAGTGTTTCACAAATAACTTCGCGCAACGCCGGGTCATCTTCCACTACGAGAACCGTATCCTTATTCATATACCCACCTCTTTCACATCATGAAATTCGCTTGATTCTTCATTTTGACATGCAGGATGCCTAATCAACTCGAGTGCCGGAGCATCTGTATTTGTGATTTCACTTGGCAGCATCGTATTCCTGTTCATAACTGGCAGCTTGATGATGAAACAGCTACCGTTGCCCGCTTCCGATTGAATATCAAACTTGCCGTTGTGACTCGAAACAGTTTCATTAACTACGGCCAGACCCAGGCCGGTACCATTTTTTCTGGTGGTAAAAAAAGGCTCCATGACACGGTCTTTTATATCATCCGACATGCCGCAGCCATTATCCATGAAAGAGAATTCGACCATGTTTTCATCAGCCAAAGACACATTAATTTCCAGCTGTAATCTATCTTCACTCGCTTCAATAGCATTGTTTACCAGGTTCTGAAATGCACTGGATAATGCATCACTGTTTCCGCGAAGAGTGGCACTGGAAGCCTGATTCTCTATATTCAGTTTGAGCTGAGACTCGCTCAGCTGGGGCGCAAGCGTTCTCCGAAACTCTTGTATAAATTTACCCACATCAAAACATTCAGAATCCGAAATCTCACCACGCGCGAAAACCAGCATATCGTTAACCATACGCTCCAGGTGGTGCAGCCGTTCCCTGGCTTTTTCCGCATAATGAACCCTGTCACCGTTTTGTGCTTTGGGGTGAGCTAAATTGGACAAGTACAACAGTGCTGTGGCAAGTGGCGTGCGTATCTGGTGTGCAAGACTGGAAACCATTTCACCCAGTGATGTCAATCGCTGTTGGCGACTAACAATGCCTTGAAGTGTATGCGTCTCAGTAATGTCAGTGATCAATACAATCCTGCCCGGTTCAGCATCCAGCGAACGGATAGAAACACTGACCCAGCGGCCATCTCGCAGTCGGAGTTCATCACCACAAGCAACCAGCTCTTGCTGCGCTACAGGCTCCCATGACTGTCCAGCCAAATCCTCTCCAAGCATGTCCTGCGCAACTGGATTAACCTGTTCGATAACATCATCACCATCCAGCACAATAATTCCGGCGGGCAGGGTATCCAGCAGCCTCTCGAGCCGGTTTGCTATCAGTTCTTTCTCGGCAAGCTGTCTCAGGCGCTCACTACGCGCTTCAGCGAGTTCCCTGGAAAGATGCTCAACCTGTATCTGCAGGTCGCCATAAGAAACAGCCAGCTTCTCTGATATTTGATTGAACAGCTGAAAAGCATCTTCCAGCTGCACACCCGTCAAGTGTTCTTCACGCTTCATATACTGTTCGCTACATTGTTATTCATCTACGCTGCCTAGTAATGAGCAAGTACCGTGCCTACTATTTTTTTTTCTTTTGATACAGCGAGTTACAATATCTTTACTGGTAACGTGACAATCTACCGTCGCTATCTGCAGGCGCAATGTCATGTTTATGGCGTTATCATTCTGCTGACGGCCTTATCCAGCCCGAATGCAAGATATAAGACTGTTGTTTGTTCTCCATGATACTCACGTCGCGGGAATGATTGGCCGACAAGCTGTGATTTCAATATCTATTACACGGGCATCCTCTCGCATATAGAAATTAAATAGTCTAAAAAAGCAGTAATGTCTTTATATTCATATGACAAACTGATCGAAGAAACCCGCAAGCTTGCGGCCGAGTTTCGTCGCACCACCGGAACGATGCTGCCGGTCTCCGGCGAAATCGCGCGCCATGATGTGTCCTATCATCTTGATCTGGACCTTAATAAGGAGCATTCAGCGGGTGTTGATGCCATTGGCAGAAATGAACGCGAAGGACTGCGTGTACAGATAAAAAGCCGGGTTGTTGGGGACTCGGTGAAACCAAGGCACCGCATTGGTCAGCTAAACCTCGACAGTGACTGGGACCTGGTCATATTGTCGTTGATGAACGATGAATTTGAGCCTTTCGAAATGTACGAAGCCTCACGCGAAGAAATATTCGACGCTATCCAGGACACGAACAGCAAACGGAAAAAACGCGGCGCCATCTCGGTTGCCAAATTCAGGATTATCGGAAAACTGGTCTGGACAAAAGAACTGGGGGTTGAGCACTAGCCCTCAAAAGATTGATCGCGGCCACAGCTGCTCCTACATCTATCAGATACTCGGTGTAATTGATTTTGAAATTAAAAAATATGATTCGAGTTATTCTGACGTTGTCTGTTTGATCAAATACTGACCATTACAGATTGGCGGCATTATCTGTGTAAGCGTTAACCGCCTTGCGGCCTTTGCTGATTGAATTTACTGCTGTTTTTGCCTCGTTTCTTGCGTCAGTTGTCAGTTTTTCTAGCTTGTCGTTGATCAACAGCAATTCCTGGATCGCCGTGCTAATTTCAGGCTCATTTGCAACATTAGATGGATTAGAAAAGAACGTGTTAATCAGGTCACGGCGAACAGCTTCATCTTCAGCTAAAGTTTCCCATTCACCTGCCTCTGCGTGCTCCAGCATTGCGTGACTGTGTCTAATCAGATCGGATATTTTTGCTGAGTTCTTTTGCGCTAATTCCATAATCGCTGTTACCACTAGTTTATTATGTAGAGCTTGCCGCCACGTTCGATGATTAGACTTCAGCAGTTTTCATATCTGTTTTCGATCTGAATTCCTCAGGGATCGATTCCCAGGCTGTTTTAACTTCGCGCAGCAATGATGCAACCTCATCGAGTATAGCCACATCATTACTCAGGTTGGCTTCGAGCAGACGACGCTCAATGTATACATACAGTTTATCGAGATTAGCCGCAATCTCCCCACCCGCTGACATATCAAGACTTGATCGCAGGCCGCCAACGATGGAAATGGCCTGGCCGACAATCTCGCCCTTTGTGGCGGTCTCATTACGCTTCATCAAGCCTTTGGCAACGGCGATTTTACCAAGCGCTCCTTCCAGCAGCATTTGAACTAATTGATGAGGGTCTGCTTCGGTTACACCGGTATAGCAGTCGACCTGATTATAATGACTTACATTCCCAGCCGATGTCGTCATGCCCATTAAATTTCTCCTGTATCAAAAATATTCGTCAGAGCTTTTGCCTGTTACTGCTCACCACCGGTATATGCACTCGGTAACTGCGCGAGCTGAGTCGTTAAAAACTGTCCTGTTCCCTGGAGCTGTCCAACCAGTGCATCCAGCGCGGTGAAGCGTGCGAGATAACGTGATTCCACTAACTCAAGATTACGCTCGAATGATATCTGCCGGTCGACCAGATCATCCACTCGCAATTTCAGACCATCCTCGCGAGCGTCAATTAAGCCACCCGTGGTTAACCAGCTGTCAGCGAGGATTTCAAGCCGGTTGGCAAAACCCTGGCCATCGGCTGCGAATAGCTGCGCGACGCCATCGAAATCAGACTGCAAGGCAGCCTCGAGATCGCTGCTATTCAACGACATAGTGCCATCCTTCTGCATGCTCAGCCCGATTTCAGAGAGCACGCTGTAGGTACCCCCGGTCGCTGGATTGTTCAACACAGAAAAAATCTGTCGCTCTATCGCAAGCAGGGAGCTGTCTGCCTCAAGTTCACCTGCACGCAGGTTTTTGATCTGGCTACGTAATTCATTGAATGCATCTGCAAACGACTGCACCGCTTCCTGCACAGCTTCGAGATCGCGTTCGATGCCAATAGTATGCGCATTCCCGGGATCTGCGCTGATCAGATTTAGCGTAACACCGCTTATGACATCGCTTACAATGTTGCTCGGTCGCGTGATGTTATAACCGTCAATATTGAATTCGGCATCGAGCAGGCTGGTATCTCCACTAATGTCGTTCACTGTCTGAAAATCGAAGTCAGCGAGCTTGACCTTGCCTGATGTCGATAATGTCAACGCATCGTCTGCTCCGCTTTCATCAGAGGTCAGGATCAATTTCTGGTTATTGTTGTCACCGTGGATAATAGTCGCTGTAACGCCTGGATTGTTGGGATCATCGTTGATCGCTGTACGAATTTCAGAGAGCGTTGCCATGGTTTTCAAGTCAACAGTAATAGATTTCGCCGGATCACTACCCACCTGAATCGTCAAACCATCATTATTCTTGCCGCCAAAGGTAGCAGTATTCAGTATTTCCTTGGAAGCCATCTTGTGGTTTTCTGCAAGCCGTAGGACTTCAACACCAAAACTTCCAAGGTCGGCACTGCTTGTTGGGGTTACATTGATAACATCGGTATTTGTGCTTGTGCCATCGAACAGCTTGAGCGCAGATATCGAGCCCAGCTTCTCCATGGCGCTCTGAAAGTTTGATAGTGAACTGCTCAGCTGACCATAGGCGCTGATTTGTGCTTCAAGCTGGCTTTGTTTGAATTGCAGCCGTTTCAGTGGCTGTCTTTCAATTTCCATCAGCTGACTGACTATAGACTGTATATCCAGTCCTGATCCTACGCCTGCGGCTGAAATTGTTGGCATTCTTCTCTCCGGGAAACGTCTATTCTAATATCGTCATCCAAACGATTTTATTTAGCTTTGCTATGTGCTTGATGCCGGGCTTAAAGCAGATTTTAATTTGCGTATGATACTTGTTGTCACGACCTGGTGAAAAACAAAGCAATTTCAGTGCCAATCTACTAGATATAGGTATTGATCAATTCGAGGTCAGCGCCCTCTTCCAGCATACGTGCAAATTTCAGCGCTTCTTCGTTAGGAATCTGTCGAATAACTTCTTTTGTGTCCATATCCATAACTTTAATCACAGTTTGACCGCTGTCTTTATCGATACTGAACAGTAATTCACGATGCGCAGTTTGAATGTGATCGTTGATATCCTGCACAGCATCATCTATTGTCTTTGCATCGGGGTTTTCAGGTGGCAACTCCTTGCCATCACCCGGCAACGCTTGTAACGGTTTTGCAGGGTTTACAGGCTGGACTTTCTCCGGACCACGAGTCTGAGAAGTATTTGAGGTAAATACGACTTCTGAATCTATTTCAGCCACCATAATCGTCACCTGTTTATTAGATGTGTCCGGGGCAAAGTGCCCCGGACGTTATTACCACTTACTTAACGCAGCAGTGACAGCACGTTCTGCGGTGCCGCATTGGCCTGTGCCAGCATCGCAACACCAGCCTGCTGCATGATCTGTACCTTGGTCAGGTTTGCCGTTTCCGCAGCAAAGTCCGTGTCCCTGATGCGACTGCGTGATGCAGTAACATTTTCTGCATAACTCTGTACACTGCTGATCACTGCTTCGAAACGGTTCTGGGTCGCACCAAAAGTAGCGCGAAGGCCTGAAACCGCATCGATATCAGCATCAGCAGCAGTCAGCACCCCTTGGGCCAGGGCAGCAGTGCTAACATCAAAAGAGCCGCTACCACCGTAAGCCGTTATGCCTGTGATATCCAGGTCTGCTCCGAGTATGGTAACAAGGTCACCCGCATCCTGACCAACCTGAAAATTCAGATCTCCAGCGGTATTATCGAGCAACTGCACGCCATTGAAACTGGCCTCGCCTGCAATACGCAGAATTTCGTCTGACAAAAGATCAACCTCGGTCTGCAGGCCGGTACGATCTTCTACCGTGTCGTTCGAGGCCTGAACAGCCAGTTCACGAATACGCTGCAAGTTCTCGCCAATCTGCCCCAGTGCAGCTTCAGCCGTCTGAGACAGCGAAATACCGTCAGCAGCATTACGCGCAGCCTGGTTCAGACCGCGGATGTCGGCCGTCATACGTTCAACGGTATACATACCCGCCGCGTCGTCTTTGGCGCTGTTGATGCGCAGCCCCGAAGACAGGCGCTGTATGGATGTTGCCAGCTCGTTGTTGGATGCACTTACGTTACGTTGCGCATTGAGTGACATGATGTTTGTTGTAATCATAAGAGCCATGTTTTCTCTCCAGAATATATACACCACCCGTCGAGGCGATGTGTTGTCTTTAGCGGATATATCTGCAAACGAGATATTCACCGCTTCCAGTTACAACATCGGCGTAGCGTCGGATTTCTTTAGGGAATACAGGAAAAAACGGCATCAATATAATCAACAGGTTAGGCAATTATGCGCATTTATTGATCACCAAACGATTGTCTCATGACCGAAGCTTCGGCGTTTATGGCTGAATGCGTCTAGCCGGTCTTAATAGGTTATGGAATTTCCGGATCCGGTTATTTACCAGTATCAGCAAGCCACAATTACAAGGCATGTGCATCGTATCGTATCTTCGATGGAGACGCACAGGCATATCAGAGCGAATCATGATTCAACATACCGGGCGACAAAACCGCTTGCACCCGGCTTACAGATAATTAAATAGCGACAGGCCTTCGATTTTTACAAAACTCTGCTGGGAAGCCTGCAATGCCAGCATCTGCCGCTGAAACCGGCTGACGGCTTCGGCGTAATCGAGGTCTTCGAGCGTAGAGCGGTTTTCCTGCAACAACAGGTCAAACGCATCATTCATATTGCGCTGGCTATCGATCGTATTCAGGCGGGCTCCGACCGATGCACGGGTGTTCAACACTTCATCGATTGCCGAATCCAGTCGCGTCAATGTCGTTGTTGACGGCGCATTGGCCTCCAGGTCAACGGCAAAATCATACACGGCTGCGAACATGCTGCTGATACCTCCAGCACCATCATCGACTTTCATAAAAACATTATCGCCCGCATCTCCAACAGATACCTGCCTGGTTGGACCTATCTGCAGGTTGCGCACACCCTGGTCGCCATCATAGGAATAGCTCCCTGAGCCGTTATCACTAAAGGGCTCAGTCGCAACCCTGTTGCCGGCAAACAGATACTCGCCGGTGGCATCCTTGCTGTTGGAAAGTTGCAGCAGTGCATCCAGGTTGGTGCGTACTTCTTTTGCAATCGCATTCCTGTCACCTGCACTCAAAGTGTCGTTGTTGGCCCGCACAGCGAGCTCCCTGATACGTTGCAGCACGTCACCAACATCGCTGAGCACGGTTTCCTCCAGCTTCAGACGCGTTTCGGCATAGTTCGAATTGCGTTGATACTGTTTTGTGGTATCGATCAACTGATCGAGCTCGAGCACACGGGTCGATGCTGAAGGGTCATCGCTTGGATTCAAAATGCGCTGACCGGTAGCAAGCTGTTGCTGCGTTTTTGCAAGACTTGTTTGCTGGTCAAGCATGGCGTTGACACCCTGCTGGAAAATCCATGATGTTGAAATCCGCATAAGCTACCTCCTCACAGCGTTTAACAAGGTATCGAATAATGTATTCGCGGTTGAAATCACCTGCGCTGCTGCCTGGTAAGCCTGCTGATAACGAACCAGGTTAGCTGCTTCTTCATCCAGGTTGACACCGGATATCGATTCACGCCTTGCCGTTGTCTGGTCAAGTATACGCTTCTGGGCAAGACTGTTTATTTCGGCCTGCTTGGTGCCTGTGCCAACATCAGCAATCAGCCTGTTGTAGCTGTCGGTAACACTCGCCCTGCCGGTATA
>WOR8_10005896_pt1 | contig 12656 bp, 12 predicted proteins | sample DeeMarSeWOR38_10_FD_19890 | JGI IMG/M metagenome (IMG submission 19890) | reverse complement strand
GATCAAGTAGACCCGTTTCTGCTAGTCGTTCCATTGCGGGTATACGCGAAGAATCATTTAAACCATCCACTAAAAATGGGAAATCGACAGTGTCTGCTACAAACTCACAACATTTTAGGAGCGTTTCGGGATAAGCACCAACTACATCGATTATTCCTTGCATTTGAGTATCCTCTATAATTTCTGTAAAATCATTTAATTCTTTTTCTACGATACTCTTATCTATCTCCCCAGTTTTTTCATTCAATAGAGCAGCATGTTTTGCGTAGAAGACTGACCCGATCATTGTAATGGGATTTTGACCGGGATTCCCCCCAATATTATTCTTCCCGATTTGAACTACTTTTTGCTCAACTTCAAAATTTAGCATGATTTATAACTATGATTTTAAGTAAAATTATTAATTAATAAGAAGGTAGTATTATTTTTCTAACTTTAGTTATTTACTCGTTCTCTGAAATGGTTTATCTTGCATAAGTAATTTGATAAACTCAGGAACTTTCTCAGGAGGGACTTTCAGATATTCTCCTTCAATTGCATACTCATAGTCTTTAGCCCATGTTACCATGTCCTGAGAAAATGTTTTTCTATCCATCCTAAGGATTTTCCCCATTGTTTTTATATCAACTTCATTAGTGGTTTGAACTTGTTCTTTAACCTTTTCTTTTCTCTTTAACTTGATCGGTTCACTCACTAATGTTCCGACATATATTATTGAAATTATAAACTCAGGGATCCATCGGTGCGTTAATAGAACAATGATAACTGCTATAAAAGAGCTTGCTGCACTAATTGAAAAATGGATATCATTCCACGCATAACCAATATAATACAACTCAATTTGAATAAGCATCCTTATTATGTTGACAACATCTTGTATTCCAGTGCAGAATGTCTCGAAGGAGATCATCCCTCTCCCAGGTACTATGAAATTCCAGTGATATTTTCCAATTGGAGTATACTCAATAGTCGCATTCATATTAAAAAGCAAATTTAAAAAATAGACTGTTTGTTTTACAACAATTTCATGCAACCAATAATTAAGCTGCAGATCAAAAAATAGATATACCAAATATGCTGATATTGGCCCACCTATTGCAAATATAATTAACGATTTTATTGAGAAAACATATTTTCTTTCATTATACTCTATAATAGGCTTTTTCATTTTTGCTATCGCTTTAATCTTCATCATCGTGCTTATCCTCCCTTTCTTCTAATTGGACGATGTAAAAATGAAATCTATCTACTATAATGAAATTTAAAATAATTAGCAAAGGAATCATAACATATCCAAATATTTGACTATTATACGTCTCTAATTGGGGAATGGTAACCCCAATAATAAATGCAAATATCAAATTTAAAGATAGTATAGCCCAAATAAATAGTTTCTTGATAAGAATTTGCTCCATCATTTAGCATACAACTGATTTAGTGTAAAATAATTAATAATTATAAAAAATCTTTATTAGAAGGGGAAAAAATTATTGTTATTTAACTTTACCTCTTATACTTAGATAATTGTTAGGTCAAATGAGCTATAAGATATCCTCATACGATTTTGGTTAAAATATTATATATTTATACCATGGTGTCTTAAATATGTTAATAGTAATTGAGATCGAAAGAAACCAAAGAAGCCAAGAATGGTCCTTAAAGCGGAATCTAGTGAAAATAGAAGTAGTTTAACTTATATTGTACAAAACATCGTAGTTAAATCTTCATTAGCTTTAAATCATCCCCTAGATTTGAACCTTCTTTCCTCAAAATTAAAAAACTCTCAATATAATTCTGATCGCTTCCCAGGACTTTTCGAAAGAGTAAAGCACCCTAAATGCGTAATTATTATTTTCAAGAATGGAAATTTAGTATTAACCGGATTAAAATCAGCTGAGAATCTAGATTTAACAATCCAAAAACTAATTCAGAAAATAAAAGAAGTGTTTCCCTCTCATTTAGAACATGAATCATTTACATTTGAAATAGTTAATATTGTTATTACCGCTGACTTAAATCAAGAAATTAATCTTGATAAAGCAGCTCTTCAATTAGATAATATTATTTACGAGCCAGAAGTCTTTCCGGGAGTTATTTTTAAACGTTCTATTCCAGTGAAATCAGTTTTCTTAATATTTAGTACTGGAAAAATAGTCCTAACAGGAATTAGGGATGAAAAAATAATTGAACCCGTTCTAATTAGCCTTGGACGGTTGCTTAAAACCGAAAATTTATTTAAAAAATCTTGATTAATAACTGAAACTTATCAAATTAAAAAATAAATTTTTTTTTTAACGAAAAATTGTAGTGTAATAATTGATAATTCACCAAATAATGATTTATTGAGGGACAAAATTAATGTCAGAAAAAGATCAACCCGATCAAAATTCAGAAAATAAAAGCGAAGAAGCCTCAGAACAAGCAGAAGAAAGTCAAGTTAGTGAGAATGAAGAAGAGAAAAAGGGAGAGGAAGAACCTAAAGCGAAATTTAAATTTAAATGTACCAGAGTAGATACATGTTGTATGCATATGGGTCCCATCCCCCTAACCATGTGGGATCTAGAGATGTGGGCTAGAAATAACGTTGTAGCTAATTTCCTACCGTATATTGATATATACCAAAAACCAGATGGTATATTAGAACTAATCTTAAAGCCTCTGCCTCCCCCTAAGGAAGGAGAGGATAAACCTACTCCGACAGATCCATTTGCAGAATCTCCGATCTCAGAATTATTGGATGCTAAATGCCCAATGTATAATGTAGATCAGAAAGGTTGCCTTGTATACACGAATCGCCCACTTAGATGCCGCAATTACCCTCTAGAATTCGATGGACAGCACTTTAGTGTCGATGTTGATTGTCCCGGAGTCGGAAATGAGGGGATGAATCCTGAAGAGTTAAAAGATATGCGTGATAATGCAAAAACCGAGTTTTATGAATTAACGAGAATGAGAATAGCAACTCCAGTGTTAAACCAAATTATTACCAATAACTTCATGAGAGCACTTATGAAGCAACAAATGGAGGCTATGAGTAAAATGAGTGATGAAGATCGGGATAAATTAGATGAAATCTTCAAGAAGCAGGAAAATGAACATTCCCATGATCACGATCATGACACGGATCACAATCACGACCAATAATTCTTTTTTCTTAATTTTTTCTTATATTGTTAAAAAAAATGAATTTTAATTTATTTCATGAATTAATTTTGGAGGATTCTAATATGAAACAATTAAAAATTAAAAATTCTCTAATCAAGTTAGCCCAAGGGGATATAACAGAACATGAAGTAGACGTAATAGTGAATGCCGCAAACGCACAGTTAATTCTAGGAGGAGGTGTTGCAGGGGCAATTAGAAGAAAAGGAGGGCCCACAATTCAAGAAGAGTGTAATAAAATTGGGGGAACATTTGTGGGAGGTGCTGTAATAACAACGGGAGGAAACCTAAAAGCAAAGTATGTGATTCACGCTGTAGGACCAAGAATGGGAGAGGGGTCGGAGGATGAAAAATTGAGAAATGCGACCCTTAACAGCCTCAAAGTAATGGATGAGAACAATTTAAAAACAATTTCGTTCCCAGCTATATCTACAGGGATTTTTGGGTATCCAATCGAAAGGTGTGCAAAAATCATGATTTCTAGTACAAAGGAATACTTAAAAGGCAGTACCCAAATTGAGGAGGTAATATTTTGTCTTTATACACCCTCAGATTTTGACGTATTTGAAAAAGAATTGAATTAAATTATGAGTTACTTTTTTTATTAACCTTTAATTTATATTTAGAAGAATAATTAATATTGAAATAAGATAAGCTCAATATTACGCTTTATCGAGTCATGTCCTTAAAAATGAGTGATTATAGGTATATTAAATGGTTTGAAGATCTACGGGTCGGAGATGTACCTCTTGTAGGAGGCAAAAATGCGTCCCTTGGGGAGTTGCTAAGTTTTGGAATTGCTGTACCCCTTGGCTTCGCAGTGACCTCAACCGCTTTTGACTACGTTCTAGATACTAATTTTTTCACCATTAAAGACAAAGAAGTTTCTTTAAGAGAACTTATTTCAGGGGATATTAGTCGGATATCAGATGAGTTAAAATCGGAAGATATCAAAGCTGTAGAAAAAGTTGATAAAATCTGTGCAAATATCCGATACGTCATTGAACAATCTAAGATACCTGATTCCTTAGCTGATGAAATCTTAGATGCTTATTCGAATTTGAATAAAAAAATTGGAGAGGAAACTTCATTTGCCGTAAGAAGCTCAGCTACAGCAGAAGATCTCCCTGATGCTTCATTTGCAGGACAACAAGATACCCACTTAAATATATCGGGAGAAAAAGAGATATTAGAATATATTTTGAAAGATATGGCTTCTGTGTTTACCACCCGGGCAACAATGTATCGTGAACGAGCAGGGTTCGATCATTTTGCTGTAAAGCTTTCAGTGGGAGTTCAGGAAATGGCGGGGGGGATTAAAGGAGTAAAAGCTTCTGGTGTCATGTTCACCGAGGATCCTGACTCTGGAAATCCAAACGTTGTTGTCATAAGAGGTACCTGGGGATTAGGAGAATTAATTGTACAGGGAATAGAAAAAGGAGACGAGTTTATTGTATTTAAACATGACCCAAGACAACTTAGAATTATTCGTCATGAATTAGTTAAAAAGGAGAAAATGATGATTTTCTCAAATGGGGGTGCTCAAATTGGAACAGAAGTTGTCCCTGTACCTGAAGATCTCCAAATGAAATATTGTCTAACCGAAGAAGAAGTATTAATTTTAGCGGAATTCGCTCAAAAAATAAGAAAACATTATAATAGACGTATGGATATCGAGTGGGCTGTTGGGAATAACGGTAAAGTTTATATCGTTCAAGCACGTCCAGAAACAGTGCATTCTCAAAAGGGGGATACAGAAGAAATCTTTTATCTTCTTGAAGACGCTGACCAATTAACCCAGGAGGGTTTTCTTGTTGAAAACTCGGGAATCGCTATTGGTCGAAGGATTGGTTATGGAAAAGTAAAAGTAATAGAATCCATCAACGACGCTCATCTATTAAAAGAAGGAGATATACTTATCACTGAAGAGACTAATCCCGATTGGACTTCATACATGCAAAATTTGGGAGGTGTAATTACCGAGAGAGGTGGGCCAACCTGTCATGCTGCAATAGTTTCTAGGGAGCTAAACATCGCATCCATCGTAGGAGCAGATAATATAGTTCAAACAATGAAGGAAAAGCAAAGAGAGGATATTGAATATGTCACTATTGATTGTAGTGAAGGAGAACCACGTATCTGGCTCCGTGATGTAGAATATGACTTCGACACGATCGAATTTGCGAAGCTTCCTCACACTAGTACTAAAGTCTTAGTTAATTTGGGGATTCCGAAAGGTGCATTATCATCTGGTAAATATCCAGATGGAACTGGGCTTGCTAGACTAGAATTTATAATTAATGATGAAGCTCAGATTCACCCTAATACTCTAATAGATTTCGAAGCATTGGTAATGAGATATGACATTCTTTTAGATCAACGAAAAAAGATTGAAATGATGAAAAAAAGTGACTTATATCACAAAGATCCATTTAATCGAGAAATTACGCAGTTAAAACAAACTTTAGATAAAGTTAGAGAACTTACTGTTGGTTACGATGATAAAGAAGAATTTTATGTTGATAAATTAGCTGAAGGGATAGCCACAATAGCGGCAGGAGTATGGAAAACCCTACCAGATGGAACTCTCGCGGAATGTGTGGTAAGACTTTCTGATTTTAAAACAAATGAGTATGCAAATCTAATTGGTGGGTGGATCTATGAGGGAGATGAAAATAATCCCATGATGGGCTTTCGAGGGGCTTCAAGATATGTGTCTGATGATTTTCAGCAAGCTTTTATTTTAGAATTAAGAGCAATAAGAAGAGCTCGTGATTGGGGATTAAAAAACATAATTCCGATGGTACCCTTTTGTCGCTCTCCTGAAGAAGGTGCCCAAATTATAAAGATTATGGAAACCGAAGGATTAATACGAGGTGAGAACGATCTCAAAGTGTACGTCATGGCTGAAATACCCTCAAATATTATCTGTGCCGATCTTTTCTGTGAGCATTTCGATGGGTTCAGCATAGGTAGTAACGATCTTACCCAATTAACATATGGAGTTGACAGGGATGGCTCTAAACTAATCCCAATAGCGAAGGAATATAAATACACCACCAATAGTGAGTCTATACGGAGATCTCTCACCCATCTTATAAAAACTGCCCATGAGTTTAAGAAGAAGGTTGGGATATGCGGACAAGCACCAAGCGATGACCCTGATTTCCTACGATTCTTAGTTCGAGAAGGAATTGACTCAATTTCTCTCAATTTTGATACTTTTGCTCGAGGTCGAATAAATACTTGGAGAACAGAGATAATTGAAGCTAGGCTTGAGGATGAAAACAAATCCAAATCCTATGAATTCCTAAATAGATGTGATAACCTAATTGAAAAGATAAGAATTCCAAAGGGTAAACTTCGAAATATGGTGAGAAAGCAAGCGAAAAATGTAAATGAGAAACTCTTAGCATCTGCCGAGAAGTTTACTGCATTTTTTGATAATATTCAGGAGATTACCTTCGACTTTGTAAAGAAAATCGATCAGGGAAAAATAGATAGTTTTGACGAATTCTTTGAAACTTACAATAAACAGATAAAGAATTTTCAAGATCAAATCCCTCTATTGAGACGCGAAATACGTGAATTTGGGATTTATTAAAGAAATCCTAAAATCACAAAAATTAAATTTTAATAAATATTTTAGATTCTAAATTTCTCACTTTCTAAATACTCTATTTTTGGTGATCACTAACTATGACAAAAGGACATAGTGAAGAAGTGAAACAAGCTTTTGAGACCGTTGAAAATCTTTTAAATGGACTATTAGGTGACAGGAGTGTGCCCCGTAATATAAAAAGAGTTGCTCAACGTGGCATTGATGAACTTCATAGGGAGGATGAAACCCACGGTGTTATTTCCAGTAATGTAATGTATATGGTTGATGATCTTTCATTAGACCCTAACATTCCTTTTCATAGTCGTACGACCATTTACCGAATTATTTCAATTCTAGAGAAAATAAAAGATTAAACCAGATTCATTTTTTTAAATGCAAAAATGTTCAATTCAGAACATTTTTGATCCGATAATTTCAAAACTGTAACCAAAAATATTCACCCACAAGGGAAGGTAGTCTAGTTTGGTATGATTCTTGGTTCGGATCCAAGAGGTCGGGGGTTCAAATCCCCTCTTTCCCATATCTAAAAGACTAATCATTTATTAACTCGAAATGTTATATAATTAGATAGGAAAGCCACATATTATAAGATTTAAACCTATTCAATTTGGGGAAATTCGTAAATGACATTGGATGTTAATGGTTGGATTGATGGTATTACAGCCTCTGGAGTCGTGATTTTCGGTCTCATCTTTGGTATATTCTTCTATTACAGATCTAGGAAATTAGGAGCTAAATTCCTTGCTCATTTGAGTTTAGCTAACGTTTTTGCCGGTCTTATGTTTTTAGGCGTATTCATAGATTTTCTGTTTGTTCTTTTCTTCCAAAGAAATATAGTTAACAATGGAATAGTGGCAATTCTTTCATATATTTGGTTTGCCCCTGTTATTATCACAGCAATGTATATTGGGGCTGAGCTATTAACACCAAAAATTAAACGCTATATCCTATTTCTATTTATCGTTATCTCAATATTTTTCGAAGTCATCATTTTCAGTTTTCCATTAGAATCCTTTAATTTTATCCCTGAACCTCCTCTAATACCAAGTAAAAATTTGATCGATTATAATGTCAATTTAATAACAGTCGCAGGAATTTTAATGGGGGGTTTACTATTATCAGTTATCGTTTTCTTAGGATTAGGATTCATGATTAAAGGATTAAAATCAAGTGGAATTATTCGCAGAAACTTCTTACTGATTTCTATAGGGTCAATTTTCTTCTGTATTTTCGGGTTACTTGAGGGTTTAACAGTTCCGGGACTTTTCGTAATCTTGGTAAGAGTAGGATACCTCAGCTCATTTTGGTTTATGTATTTTGGATTGCAAACTAAAGAATAATCTTTTTATTGTGGACGATTCTTTTTTAAGGAAAAAATTATATAATAAGATAAAGCGAAAAATTAACTACATAGGATTTACATTATATCTTTAATATTATGGAAAGTCAAATCATTAAAGGGATTATCTATAGTAATCTCGATGAGGAGATAGGACCTAATTCTAAGGCGTGCATTCCTTTAAATTTCCCTCAAATGAATCTTCTTCATGTAAGTGTAAAAACATTCGCTATACTTTCTGGGGAGAGAGGTATCATTCCGGATTCATTAGTTATTTTGCCATTTCCTTCTCTAGAATTGAAAGGTTTAGTGAAATACATACAGTGGGAGGATTCTGAAAGACGTGGAAATGTAGGCCACTCAAATATCGCATTGCTATTTGATGAAGAATCTGATGTCATTTTCTATAAATATATTAAGGAGCTTGCAATACCCTTCAATGATATTGTTCAGAACATTATCTTTTTAGAACAATCTAAAGCCTCTAAAGAAGATTTTATTAATGAATTAATGAACCTAAAAACAGCCATAAACGAATATTTTGAAGAATTTAAAGCTCGAGAATTACAGTCTAGAGTTGAAACCCTTCCAGAATTTAAGGATAGGAGTTTAATTGATTATCAATTCAAAATAACGGTAGTGGGAGATCCCACTGTTGGAAAGACAAGTTTAATTTTGAAATACACTGATAATGCATTTAGAAGATCATATGTTAGTACTCTGGGCGTTCACGTATCAAACAAAGTTTTTAAAACTGAAGATGCTACAATTATTCAGCTTGTTCTTTGGGATGTGGGTGGTCAAAAGAAATTCGAGCATATGAGAAAACGGTTTTATAAGGGTACAGATGCCGTATTTCTAGTATTTGACTTAACAAATCCTGATTCATTTATTAATATAACAACGTGGTATTCCGATATTCAGAAAAAACTGAAGATCGGTGATGACGAGTTAATTGGATTTATCATTGGAAATAAAAGAGATTTAGCTGAAGAGAGAACAATCAAATCTGAGACCGCTGAAAAGTTAGCAGCTACACTAAACCTAAAATATCTTGAAACATCCGCATTATCAGGTGAAAATGTTGATTTAGCATTTAGCACAATTACAGATATGCTCTTTAAAACGCGAATTTAGCTCATATTATAATCTTCGTGAAAGGATAGTTTCACGAATTTTTAACCTTCATTAGGAATTTCATAATTTTTATAATTTCTCAATCTATTACTTTATAGTACCACTAAATAATCAATCGTTATTCATTTTTGTCAAGAAGCTCATTAAGTAATAATGTCAGAAGATATAATCAAAGCAATTGTCTATACTTCGCTAGATGAGAAGGTTGGTCCAAATCCTCTTCTATGGTTTCCATTAGATTTATCTGAAAAAGTACGAATGGGAGTAAGCATAAAATCAATCACCATGCTTACCACGGATCAAGGTATTATTCCTAGTTCATTAGTAATAATGCCCTTCCCCGCATTCAACTTGAAAGGAGTCGTAAAGTATATTGAGAGAAAAGACGACGCCCGTCGAGGTGATGTTGCATTATCTTCTATTACTCTCCTATTTGATGAGGCTGATGATCTTATTTTTTACAAGTATATGGATTACATAGAACCAATATTTGAAGATAGTGCAAAAAAATTTAAGGATTTAGAGAAAGTCAACGCCAAAGACGTTGAGATGTATGCTGAGATAAACAACCTTCGAAAAGGTCTAATAGAGATTTTAGATGATTTACGTACTAAAGAACAAAAAGGTTCAGAACTAGAAGCGTTCCCAAAAGATGATGCTCGGGATTTAATTGAGTTTCATTTCAAAGTAGTGGTGTGTGGAGATCCTGGAGTTGGTAAAACAAGTACCATCCTTCGACTTACCGAAAATGCGTTTGTACGTACTTACATACCTACCTTAGGAGTAAGCGTTTCAGAAAGAAAAGTAGAAATTAAAGAAAAGATAGTTAATCTAATATTTTGGGATATTGCAGGTCAAAATAAATTTGCTCTCATGAGACGTCACTTTTATCAAGGAGCCGATGGAGTAATTTTATTATTCGATATAACAAATAGGGAATCTTTCCTAAACATTCAAAATTGGTTTGATGAAATTACAAAACATATTATAAATAAATCGAAATTAGTCTGGATCCTTATTGGGAATAAAAAAGACCTCCTCGATGAAAGAATGGTAACTCTTGATGAGGCTGAGGAACTCGCAAAGAGCAATAATTTAAAATATGTAGAAACCTCTGCACTAACTGGCGATAATGTAGAGGAAAGCTTTTATAAGCTAGCAAAAACCTTTGTAAAATCAAAAAACAATATTTAGAATTTGATCAAAAATGAATTTTGAAGATATTTTGTACAAAAGAAGAACGATTCGAAGATTTAAACAAGATCCAATTAAAGTTGAGATTCTTAAAAAATTAGTAGATTATGCGCGTGTTGCTCCTGTGGCTATGAATATACAAGCTTTAGAATTTATTATTGTTGAAAATCCTGAGGAGTGCAAAAAAATGTTCCCATTAGTAAAATGGGCAAGTTCGCTTCCTGAAAAACAGCGAACTCCTGAAGTAGGGAGAGAACCAACCGCCTATATAATCGTACTTGTTAACACCAACATAAAGAAAGCCTTCGTAGATTTTGATGTAGGAGCAGCTGTGGAAAATATATTATTAGGTGCTGTAACATTTGGTATCGGGACATGTTGGATGGCAAATATTAATTACCAGAAAATTAGAGAGATTTTCGAAATTCCCGAACATTACGACATAAAACAAGTTATTAGTTTGGGATATCCCGATGAAAAATCGGTAATGGAGCCCTACAAAGATACGTATAAATACTGGAAAGATGGGGATGGTGGTATGCACGTCCCTAAAAGGAGCTTAGATGATATCTTATTCCGGATTTATTAATAATCTATTAATAGGAAATTCTAGGGCATAACATATAATTTTAACACTCAACTTTGTTATGAACATTATCAGAAAAAAAAAGACTTTTAAGTTAGAAGTTTATGATATATCGGAAAAAAATTATAATTTGTGGCGACTCAAGGGTCGGTAAAACAGCTCTTTTAACCCGGTTAAGAAGCTCAAGGATCAAAACTGATGATAAAGTAAAATCCCTTATAGATGCATTAGATCAACCTCCTCTTCATTATCGCATCTTAAGATGGATAAGGGGTAAAACTACATCTAAAAATTCAAACAAGAGAAAATTTATCATTTTTTGATGTTAAATATACATCATTTTCATACGTGATAAGGATCTGCTAAAAAAACAGAGATCTGTGTTTAGGGTAAACAATCTAGATAAGTTTTTAAGGATATGAATCTAATTTTTTATTTAATTGACTATTCAATTTCCAACATAACCGATATCTAATCTAGTTTAGAAACTTTTTATTCAGTTGGTGATATTCTTAAATGTTATTTTTAACAGATTTTAGTTGGATCAATGGAATTACCGCAACATTTTCGTTTATTTTTGGACTATTTCTTGGAGTAAGTGTTATATGGCAAGCCAGAAAGTGGGAAGCTAAACTCCTTTTCTATATGGGAATAAATATTGTATTTGCAGGATTTTTTTGGTCTGGATTATTTTTAGATTTTGTTAGTCTCACCACCATGGGGGTGAACATTAATATTCCTCCTGAGGCGCTAGCAATCATCTATTTTGTATGGTCGCCTATAGCATTCCTATTTTCGTTTTATATTGCTGCTGAACTCTTTTCGCCTGACAAAAAATTATACATTACTATTCCTTTTCTAATTCTTGGCATAGTCTATGAAATTTTTCTTTTTATGTTTCCCTTGGAAAATGTTATCGTTGACAATATTGATCCAGGAAATATGATAATCGAAGTTACAATAGAGCCCTTTAAACCCGCTGGATTAATAAATTACACATTTGTTCTTATAGCTTTTATCTTTTGTGGCTTTGGTTATTTATATAAGGGTATAAAATCAAAAGACATCAGAAGAAATTTTTTCTCATTGTCAACGGGATACCTACTCTTTGCTGGAGCCCCAATATTTGTATTTGTTCTTCAACTAGTAGAACCCTATACATATATCGCACGGATGGTAATGATAATGGGGTTTTTATTCTTCTATTTTGGGTTAAGAATAACTCCCGTTGAGAAAAGGAAGCGACGAGAAATTAAGAAAGAATTGCAGTTAAAAGAATCATTATTTAGGTTTTATGAAAGACCCGAAAATATTACCGAAGAAGAGATATCGTATTACAAAGAAAAGAAAATATGTCTGGTATGTAAGGGAGATGTAGCAAGATTGAATTATATTTGCCCTAAATGCAGTACTCTTTACTGTACAAATTGTTCTGAACAGTTAAGTGATTTAGAAAATATGTGTTGGGTTTGTGATGAACCTTTTGACGAGGCAAGACCTACAAGACCTTATGAGAGGAAGAAACCCCCGGATGAAGATCGGGGTAAGAACTAGGAACCATTTAAATTCAAATTAGAAGCATCCCCAAATTTAAACTTTTGAAGTAAATTCTTTCA
>WOR8_10005138_pt1 | contig 12657 bp, 8 predicted proteins | sample DeeMarSeWOR38_10_FD_19890 | JGI IMG/M metagenome (IMG submission 19890) | reverse complement strand
TGCCTTTTGCGCCGACCTTGAACAGGGCGCCTGCCAAGGCCGCTTTTGCAATGATCCAGACGCCCTTACCGCCTTCCTGTCCTGTCTCGAGCACTTCGGCTGTTGCGATACCTTCGGGAAACTGGAGTTTGCCTTCGATTATAAGGGATCGTCTCAGGGGGATTGTGAACAGGACTCCGAGCAGCCCGCCGAATGCGGCAATGATGGTAATCCACAGGAAGTTTTTACCGCCGAAATCGTCCCAAAAGCCGAGGATAACCAGAGCCGGTAGCGTGAATATCACGCCTGCCGCCAGCGACTCGCCGGCCGAGGCGGCGGTTTGGACGATGTTATTTTCGAGGATATTGCTGCGCCGAAACCATCTTAATATCCCCATTGAGACCACCGCTGCCGGTATCGATGCCGAGACCGTCATGCCCGCGAACAATCCAAGGTAGGCGTTTGCCGCCGCGAGTATCATCGAGAGCAAGACTCCTAAAACAACCGCTTTAATTGTGATTTCCGGTAATGAACGTCCCTGTAAATCCATTGGTTACCTTCCCTAAATCTTAAAAAATTTTTACCGCTTATCAAATCGGTTATGGAATTTGGCTCATTATCTGACAAACTGTGTGACAAAGTATTTAGGTGTCAGAGGCTCACCTGTTGCCCGTTCGATCATCTCGTTCCAGTGATAGAGATTTCCTGCTTCGAAGACTTTATCGGTCAGAAAATCACCGGCTTTGCCTTGACCGACATAGCTGACATTTTCATCCGTTTCAAGCTTTAGAATGTTGTGAACAATATGGTTATGCAACTGAGAGGCAAACAATTCACCTAACATGTAGTTGTGATAATAACACGGCGCGACGGCAAAATGAATTTTGGCGGCCCAATCCGGTTCATTTCGTCCCGATGGTTTTTTGACAAGCTGGTATTTGGAAACCGTCTGCCACCAGAGGGAATTCAGGTCCTGCTCGGGATTTGCATAAAGCTGCTTTTCGAAATTGTACATAACCATTGCCCAGCGGGCAAAAATGAGCTGTTTGAGCCGTGCGTATTTGCCGCTTACTTTTTCGATTTCCGCTCTCTGTTCTTCCGACAGTTTTAACATTTGCTGCATCCATGCGGGATTACGGCTCAATCGACCGAAAAACATCGCGATGGCTTCCGTTGTGAAGGTGTGCGCCGGCTCTCTAAGCAGGTAAGGCACGGTCGGTTCGCTGTATTTATTATAGACTGCATGGCCTAATTCGTGCAGCAAAGTCTCCATCCACGTCTCATTATTCTTGAGATTACATAGAACACGGACGTCACCTTCTTTATCTATATCCGTGCAGAAAGCATGAGGATTCTTGCCCTCACGCTCATACAGGTCGCTGTTGGCAAGCACAGATTCAACATCCAATCCGATACCGGCATAAAAGCTCGCCCCCAATTCTTTGACATCTTTGTCTTTATAATAGGTGTCTAAATCAAGCTCGTATACCATAGGGGTTTCCTGAAAGAACGGGTCGTGGTAATGCCAGGGCATGAGCTCCGTAACGGCCACCCCGCACTTGGCCGCCAGCATCCGGTCCAAATCGGCCTTTAGTTCGGCAAACGGCTCATTCGTCAATTCGTATAATTCATCGAAAATCCGGTCAAGCTCTTCGACATCCTGCTCACCGGTGGTTAGGGACATAGTATGATAATTGTCAAAGCCAAGCTTTCGGGCCGCTTTATTTCGTAACCTCACCAGCCGGATGATATCTTCCGCGACCTCGACACCAACTTGCTTGCCGGCCAGCCACGCAAGTTTTCTTTTGGCCGAATCCGTCTCTGTTTTCAGGATTTCCTTAATCTGGTTATCGGTGACCTTTTTGCCCTCAATGGTTCCGCGAAAAACGCTGAAATTCTTTTCAATTTCCGTACCCAAATCAACGATTTCTTTTAACAGCTTCGGTTCTATCTGGTTACTAAGATATGCCCTGTACAATACTTCCAATTGTCGTGCGAGCAAGGTATCCTTTACTGAGCCGGTTTGTTTCATATCTTTGAGGAAAGCGAATTCTTTGCGGTTGCTGTAGACCTGACGAATCTGGAGAGTTAGTTTGCTGACTTTATCGTAATCTTCGGCTTTGCCACTGACTGCCGCGTCCCACCAGGCAAGGTTGGTTTCCTTGTCCATAGGTTTGATTTTTTGCACGTGGTTTGTAACGAAATTTTGCATCTGTTGTTCCTTTGTCATGGGTGCGCAGCCGAAAACCATAACAATTATTGCGAACATCATAATAAGATTTGATAAAATTTTCATTGCTTTATGCTCCTTTCATATCTAATTCATTCAAGGGATATTATCACCTGTATATATTGAAATCAAGAACGTTCTGGAATTTGAAACCTGATTTCTAATACTCTTGATATTTTTCACATACCTTCATTTCTTCTTTGATATACGGCGGCAGTACGGGTATTATACTGCGTTTATGATGACAAGGAACGGCAGAACCGATATTTAAAAAGCCGACAGAGAATATTTTATAGAACAAAAAGAAGGGACATAACTTATTATGGCTAAGAGTAAGTACCTGACCGCACCAATCCCAACGAAAAAGATGCCGCCGGGAATGCCGTGTATCCTCACCACAGAGGCAACCGAGCGCTTTGCGTTTTACGGAATGAGTTCCATACTCGTCGTGTTTATGACCAAAAATCTAATGGGGGCAAACGACACTCTGGATGTAATGGCCGAGGACCCCGCCAAGAAGTGGTTCCACTTGTTTACCTCCGCGGTCTATTTTATGCCATTGATCGGTGCGGTAATATCGGATGTTTGGTTCGGTAAGTTTAAGACTATTATCTGGTTCTCCATGGTTTACTGTGCCGGATTTGCAATATTAGTGCTGGATCAGACTCGTATGGGTTTGTTTGGGGGTTTGGCACTAATCGCAATAGCTGCCGGGATTATAAAGCCGTGTTTGTCTGCCAATGTAGGAGATCAGTTTGGGGCCTCTAACAAGCACTTGTTAACAAAATTCTATGGCTGGTTTTACTTCTCGGTCAATTTAGGCGCCGCAATTTCGATGTTTGCCTGTCCGTTTCTGCTGGATAAGTATGGCCCCAAATATGGATTCGGTGTGCCGGGGATTTTCATGTTTGTCGCGTTGGTGGTATACTGGCTGGGACGGTACAAGCTCGTGCACATTCCTCCCGCAGGCAAGACCGGTTGGCGAGAAACGCTTGATAAGGAAGGAGTCATCGCATTGGGCAGGCTCTGTATAATCTTTGTATTTGTGTCCATGTTCTTTGCTTTGTTTTATCAATCGGAATCTGCATGGGTACTCCAGGCTGGGAAAATGAATCTTAATTGGCTCTGGATCAAATGGCGGCCGGCCCAAATGCAGGCGGCCAATCCTTTCCTTATCATGATCTTAATCCCGTTGTTTTCGTACGTGATTTATCCCGGCCTCAATCGCCTGTGGGCCCTTACGCCCCTGCGTAAAATTGGCATTGGTATGTTTTTGACAGCTGCGAGTTTCCTTGTATGCGTCTGGATCGAAAACGAGCTGGCAAAAGGCAATCAGCCATCTATCGGCTGGCAGTTTGCCGCATACATTGTCCTGACCGCCGCGGAGATTATGGTGTCCGTCACGGCACTTGAGTTCGCTTATACACAGGCCCCTAAGAAAATGAAGTCTCTGATCCAGTCAGTCGAACTGCTCGCAGTCTCGATTGGAAACATGTTCGCAGCAGTGGTGAATCTTGTTATAACAAATGACGACGGCACAAGCAAACTCCCCGGTGCCAGCTACTACTGGTTCTTTGTGATTTCCATGCTGCTGACGGCGGCAATTTTCATACCAGTGGCGCGTTGGTATAAACCAAAAGACTACATTCAGGATGAGGCTTCGATGGAATCTTCGGCCTGATGTTCTGAAGCCCTTTTTGTCCTTTTTGGAACAGCGATGTTAATGCTTAAAGTGGCTTGAGCAGCATTTCGCGAACGATGATTTTCATTGGGCCGAACTGCTCACCCGGGTGGACCTGGAAACCGATTTTGCCGGAATCAGTCGTGTCGTCGTGCACGTCGGCCACCTGCCGGTCGTTGAGCCAGATCTGAATGTGGTCACCCTCGGCGCGGACCTTCATCGTGTTCCAGCCGTCCCGGTTTACGATCGCCTTGTCCCTGTTCATCGCGATGAACATTTTCCCGGGACAGTAAAGCGAGCCGGAATAGCATTCAGGATTCTTGTACTCGAGTATGTCAGCCTGATATGCTTTCGACGCCGACTGATAACGAAACCATATACCGGTATTGCACGGCCACTTAACGCGATAGGTAGCGATCAGTTCAAAGTCCTTATAAGTGTCTTTTGTGAACAGGTCTCCGTGAGCATAGTTTTTGCCCTGTGTGCCGACAATCGCACCGTTTTCGATGACCCATCTGGCACCGCCGCTCAACTCCCAGCCTGTCAGGTCTTTGCCGTTGAAGATTCGTACGAATCCTGCCTTGGCCTGTGTATCATCTGTAAAGACCACTCCACAACCGGTTTGAAATGTTAACATTGTAAGGAATACGATAGTAAACAATCCACGCGACATAATTTTCTCCTTTAAGGTTGTTATTGGAATACCGAGAGTAAAAATAATTTTTTATTTTATTATTTTGTCCACCTTTTACTAACAGAATTTTTTCGATAAGAGTCAGGGTTCTCATATTAGTACAGCGTGAAATTGGGTTCGGTTCCAAGGGTGACGGGCCTGTCTGGTTTTAGCCCCTTTTCGTTTTTGAAAATGTACACAGCTTCCGGTGTTGCCAATACAACATCAGGGACACCGTCTCCGGTCATATCACCGGTTAGGATACTCCTTTCGTAAGTACTCTCATCGGGGGAGCCGCTTTCACTTAGTCTGGGTGTCATGAAGACCCCGATGCATTTGCCCTTATAGTTATATATACAACCGTTATGAGCGACCATAATTTCATTCATCCCATCACCGGTCCAGTCCAGCAGGTGGTGATGCCGGCTGTAATCGGTCACAATCCGGCCGAGGAGATTACCCTGTTCATCAAGCAGCCAGAGAGGGCTTTTGCCGAGGGGCTGGTGGTCGATGTCAACGAGCAATTGTGCCGCCTTGTGATTGGGAATGATTTGTCCCACATCAATGGATTCGAAGTGGTGGCCGGAGATTTCCCAATATACTTTGCCGTTGCCGTCGATGAGAGCAACATTATTGGCGCCGCAGCAGGTCAGAGCCAGCCGAAAGTCTTCCGGTCTCCCGCCCCGGCGTACGACCCGGCAGCAATCCAAATGACCGCGCTCCTGTTCGACTTTTTTAGACTTGTAAATCCAGCGGATCGAACCGTCCGAATTGAGCATGGCATAGCCTGCCATAATCTCATCGCGTCCGTCGCCATCGATGTCAATCGGCCGCGGCTGATGGGCTGTTCGGTAACCGCCGGGGTCCTTTATAGTCCAAAGGAGTTTTCCGGTTCGATTATACACCCAGATCTGGTGATATCGGTTCTTAACCAGAATGTCGGTCGGCCGGTTGCCGCCGGTCAGATTGCAAAAAACCAGACAATCCGTAGCTTCGTCAGCGATGGCAATCCTTCTGCGCTGCCGACCGGTGTTGCCGTCCAGTTCGACCAGGTAATCTTTTGTGCACAGAACCACTTCGTTTTTGCCATCGCCATCCCAGTCGTGGATCTGACACGCAACATCGTGGTGCCAGTTTTTGCGTCCGATGGCGGGATTTCCCCATCGCCACAAAACCGAGCCATCGAGTTTTTGCGCTACCGCAGTACTGGTGTAGTGGACGTCATTTTTATTGACGTTTTCGGCGCTGACGATTTCGACCTCGCTATCGCTGTCTATATCGCCGGCTACAACCCACTGCCCGCCGTATTCAGGATCGAGAGCGACTATTTTCCAGGGCTCAATCACGGGGACCTTATCAGATGGTTCACCGATATCTTTCACATCAAAATAGAGCGGCTGGTTCTGCTTCGCGTAAAGCAAAGTACAAAATCCGAAGGCCGCTGATACAGAGAGAACAAGCCAACGAAGCCGATCCGTGATTTTCAGAGTTCTACTCATCATATTGAATGTGTACGGTTAATCCTTCCAGATATCGGTGGTTCGTGCTTTATGGTCGGGCATTTTCGGCAGCGGCTCGCTTGGAATCGGCTCGTACCAGAACGTGGCAGACGACCAGTCGTCCTGTGTCTCGGCCAGGCCGTTCTTCCATGCGATTTGCTGAATCGTGATGCGGCATTCCTTCTGCCACCAGATAGGATCGGGCAGGTGCCAGCGATACATCGAAATGAAGTTTTTCTGGTCGAGGTTGCAGCCGTTGTAAAGGAACGGGGTCTGCTGCATACCGTAGGACAGGCAAACGTAGTCCTCGCTTCCCGTGCCGCAGATAGTCGGGAAGTCCTTGTCGCCATCCATATAAATCTTTATTTCCCCTTCGCCCCACCATTGGCCGGGATGCATATTTCGGATACCGATTAATGCTCCCATGTATCGACCTTTGTTTTTTCGCTTAGGAAGCATAACAAAGTCCTGCTTCTCGGTCGTTGGATTTTCTCTTCTAAACAGCACGTGCATGCGTCCGACATCATCCGGGTGCTTATCGCCCGCCGTATAGTCAATTTGATAAAACAGCGGCACATTCTCCGTCCCTTCGTTTGTCAGCGTAATCTTGGCACGATTCGTAAAAGGCATCGGCAGCCAGATGTTCATGCCGGCGTTTCGCCCCAGCGAATGTACGGCAGAATCATACGCCATGACTTTGCCGTGTGCAAAACCCATGAAGTCACCGATTGGGCATTCGATGCTCGGATGTTTCTGGTCGTCCCACCATGCGCGGATTACCAGGCTTCTGAGGTTAAGCGGATTGTTGCTCGTAGTCATCCAGATATGTCGAATAGTACCGGAACCCTTGATGTCACAAAGCTGCGTAGTCTGGCCGGAATTCAATGTTATCGCTGGTTTGCCTTTTCTTCCCACGCCGAGCTTGCTGGCCGCCTTGCCGCCTTGGCCGGGTGCACCGGTTGGATTCTCGAAACAAATCGACCGCGAAAGCAGCCCGGTATCAAGCAGATAGGGCTCGGCGGCGATATCCACCGGTCGCTGCATTTCTACACAGCCTGAAAGCAAAACACAAAAAACAATCAACGAAAGTTTGCTCAAAACAATTCTTGCAGTCATGGTTTCTCCTTTCAGCAGTACATTTTAGTTTTTCCGAATGACACCCATTCCACAGGGAATAGCGTGAAAAGTTTATATAAATACCGCGCGAATGTCAAGATGGCAAAAACATCCCACTCTTTGAGAGTCAATAACTTGACTTTGCAGATAGATATGACTATAATGCCGCCTCGCAGATTACAAAAGGTTGATGACAAGTTTAGAAAGGAGCTTACGTTATGTCGACAAGTGATAATTTGAAAGAAGCCTTTGCCGGTGAGAGCCAGGCCAACCGAAAATATTTGGCGTTTGCTAAAAAGGCAGAGGAGGAAGGTTACCCGCAGGTTGCAAAACTGTTTCGTGCCGGGGCCGATGCCGAAACCGTTCATGCCCATGCCCATCTTCGGGCAATGAAAGGCATCAACAGCACGCTGGAGAATTTGCAGGCGGCCATTGACGGGGAGGGCCATGAATTCAAGCAAATGTACCCGGGTTTTGTTACCGAGGCGGAAAAGGAAGGCAACAAGCCGGCCTTTTATTCTTTTCAGAACGCGTTGGCCGTAGAGGAAATCCATCACGGTCTCTATTCCGAAGCGCTTGAGTCTGTCAAGTCGGGTTCGGACCTGCCTGAGACGAAGATATTCGTCTGCCAGGTCTGCGGCAATACCATTAAGGGCGAGGCGCCCGAAAAGTGCCCGGTTTGCGGGGCCGCGAAAGGTAAATTCAACGAGATAGCCTAAAATAGAATAGGATTCCCCGGCGTAGTAGCTGAGAGGATTACGCCGGGGATTTAATTTTGAGGGCAGCGGCAAAAGCGAATCCACAAACAGATTTGTTAATGATTGGTTAGTCATTTGCTTATAATTGGCTCCTGAAATTGGGTTTGTTTGGCTTTGTTTTGGGTTTGAATTGGCTTTGAATTGGGTTTGAATTGGCTTTGTATTGGCTTTGTTTTTCCCGCCTGACCAAGCGTCCATTTGTTCATATTCCCTTATTAATAAATCACTTACGTTCATTTGACTTTTTTGGAAATTGGCTTTGTTTATTAAAAAAGGGTGAATTTGTAGTGCGCGCTCTACAGTTGTAGAGGGCAAGTTAGTTAGGAGTGAGCTAAAGTGTCTAAATTGCCTAAAGTGACCTAAAGTTGGATTCTCAATGCTCATGATTGGTAAATTGGTTATTGGTAACTGGTTATTGGCTACAGACTTAGGACTCCTAATTGCTCATTTTTACATTCATAATTCTCGATTCTTAATTGTCGTTTATATTATACCAAACTTAATTAATATGTTTAATAAAATTTTAACTTTTTTAAGAAAAAAAATGACCAAAAAATTGCTTTCATGGTAGAATTATAATAAAAGGGACTGAAGAAAGTATATGGTATGATCCCCGGTTGTGTTATTTTTAGTGAAACAATCGTGAGAACACAAGAAGAAATGAACAAAAGTAAGACAAAAGAGATTGGTAAAACACTCATATTTTCTTTTTTTACAATAATAGCTTCCGCTGCGTATTCCGACACGCATCAAGAGGGCGATTTCCCTGCATTGATTCGCGTTAAACCCATTTTCTTTGTTCCTAAAAATGGACAAGCCCCGACCCAACAACAACAAATTAAACTCATCAGACATCTTAAGCTTGCTCAGAAATGGTATAAACGTATGCTCCTGAGTCGAGACACCTTTGAGTTGGTTGATGGGAAACCTCAAATCATTGATGGAAAAAATACTTTAGGTGAATACAATGAAAAGTATAATAATATTGCATTGCAGGTTACTTCAGAAATATTAACAACGTTGAGTTTGACGCGATTTAACTGTCCTTATATATTTCTTATTATTTTTATGCAACCCGGCAGTGGCGTACCGAATCCAAGTGGAGTGCCTTTTAATGGCGGGCTTAATAACGGCCCCGGACTTGTAATAATACCTTCTCATCGTTTAGACACATATAGCAATATCCAGGGGACGATCCAGCATGAACTTGGTCATAGTTTTGGGCTAATTCATACGGCCGTATACGGATATGATATGAAAACAAATTCCTCAATCATGAGCCGGGGCAATACAAATATTATGCATAACGGTTTTCGGTTGAATCCTAAAGCAACATTAATACCAGAGGATTTAAGAGCTCTAAGATACAATAAAAAAGTGTTTCCCAAATTTCATTATGACCTTAAAAGTGATGTTCCTGAAGGATATAAAATATCCGACGTTTTTCGTGGTTTTGGTCCAAGAGAGATATTGGGACAAAAATCCTTTAAGATCATAGTATCAACAAAAGATCATGAATTAGAAGGGACTTCTGCATCTAATATTGTTCATACTGCCATCCGAACCGATAAATATCATAATCCTAAAAGTCGTGTTGGCTTTGATCCGAAAACGATGTGGCTGGGCCAACCAGAGGATGGAACAATAACAGCTACACTGACTTTCCCCATCCCTGTTTCTTTGTCAAAATTATGTATTCACTCAGGATGCGGTGGAAAATATCATTCAGCCAAGTCGGTGCAAGTGGAAGTTGAAAAGGAAGGTGGATTTGTTGATGTATGTACATACGAACTTAAATCATTAGACGAATATATCTTGTTTAACAAGACTAAGGCTCAAGTATGGCGTCTTTCATTTAAAACCCAAATGAACCGTAAGATCATTATTCGAGGTATACGTTTCTTTACGGATCAATGCGAAATTTTCTCTCCAGTCGTACCGTATCAAGGGGAATGAAAACCGGGATAATCACGCTCTATCAATCCCTCCAGCCCATTACTGCTTTAATATTATTTTCATCATTGTTGTTAATACAGAATTTCAAATATCATATTTCACTACCATCATCAAGAAGTCCGCTTCACGCATTTAGATCCCGGTTAGATAACGCTTCAATATATCACAGACTAAGAGGGAAAAGTGAATAAGGAATAAGTGAAAAGGGAGAAACGATTTGTACGGTTGGACGATGAGAGGCTTTATAGAAGAAAACGACTGCCAAATTGGCATAGGGTTTGAAGGGATGGGGGTTGTAACTTCCTTTTAATACTATAGTTAGGATTTTGGTCTTGCCGGGCACGTTGTTTGCTATTTAATATTGGTTAGAGTATGTCCGATATTTTAGTTTTGAAGGATAGTGCAATGAAATTCGATAAATTCACATTGAAGGCTCAAGAGGCACTGGCGACGGCCCAGCAGACCGCGATGGCCAAATCGCATACTGTTGTGTCACCACTGCATTTACTAAGCGCCGTTTGCGAAGACGATAACGGAGTCGTGGTTATGGTTTTGAAGAAAATCGGCGCTAATATTTCGCGAATAAAAGAGATGATCGAAAGCGAGCTTGGCCGGCTGCCAAAGGGACAAAGCAACAGTATGCTTATGCCTGAGCCTGCTTTTAACCAGATTGTTCTTGACGCCCAGAACCGGGCGGATGCCATGGGGGATGAATACCTGAGCGTGGAGCACCTGTTTATTTCGCTTGCCTCGGTACAAAGTGACGCCAAAGAGATACTACGGCTTAACTCGATTACACCCGAGCAGATTGAAAGCGCACTGAAGGAGGTCCGCGGCGGCGAAAAGATAACGGACCAAAGTCCCGAGGGCAAATACAAGGCCCTTGAGCGATACGGGATTGACCTTCTGGAGATGGCCCGGAAGAAAAAGCTTGACCCGGTCATCGGCAGGGACGAGGAAATTCGGCGGTGTATGCAGGTCCTCAATCGGCGGACGAAAAACAATCCGGTGTTAATCGGTGAGCCGGGAGTGGGCAAGACCGCAATCGTTGAAGGGCTTGCCCAGCGAATAGTTGCAGGTGATGTACCTACCGGCCTGAAGAATAAAAGGGTCGTCGCCCTTGATATGGGGGCGTTGATAGCGGGCACGAAATTCAGAGGTGAATTCGAAGACCGGCTCAAGGCCGTGCTTAAAGAGGTCATCGCCGCTGAAGGCCAAATTATACTTTTCATCGACGAATTGCATACCGTCGTGGGAGCGGGCAAGGCCGAAGGCGCGGTTGATGCGGGCAATTTGCTCAAGCCTTCGCTTGCGCGGGGGGAATTGCGGTGTATCGGCGCCACTACGATTGACGAATATCGTAAGTATGTTGAAAAAGATGCGGCGCTGGAGAGGCGTTTTCAGCCGATTATGATCGATCCGCCGAGCGTTGAGGAGACTATAGCAATCCTTCGAGGCCTGAAGAACCGTTATGATACGCACCACGGCGTCCGGATTACGGATTCGGCACTTGTGGCTGCGGCGACTTTGTCAAATCGCTACATATCCGACCGGTGGCTGCCGGACAAGGCTATAGATTTGGTTGACGAGGCCGCCTCAAAGCTGCGGATCGAGAACGATTCACTGCCCGCCGAGCTGGACGGCATCCGGAGAAAGATTATCCAGCTTCAAATCGAACGTGAGGCGCTGAAAAAAGAAAGCGATAATGCCAGCAAAGAGCAATTAAAAAAGACGGAAAAGCAGTTGAACGAATTGCAGGAAAAGGACAATAAACTCACGGGACAGTGGGAAAATGAAAAAGGCGACATCGACCAGATAAAAGAGCTCAAGCAAAAGATCGAGGAGGCTCAGACGGAATTCGAGAATGCCCAGCGCAAAGGCGATTTGGAGACCGCCGCACGGTTGAAGTACGGGACGATTACCGATTTGAAGAAGGAGCTTGAAGAAAAAGAGGAACAATTGGCTGAATCCGACAGGTCCAAGATAATTCATAACGAGGTAAACGAGGAGCACATTGCAAGCGTCGTATCCAAGTGGACGGGGATACCCGTTGCGAGATTATTAAGCGGCGAGCGAGAGCGACTGATGAAGATGGAGGAAGCAATCGCAAAGCGGGTCGTCGGGCAGAAGGAGGCGGTTGAGGCGCTTTGCAATGCGGTACGCAGAAGCCGGTCGGGCCTTTCGGACCCGAACCGGCCGATAGGGACATTTTTGTTTCTGGGGCCGACAGGTGTAGGCAAAACAGAACTTTCCAAGGCACTTGCAGATTTTCTTTTTAACGATCCATCGGCTATGGTTCGAATCGATATGAGCGAGTTTATGGAGCAGCATTCGGTTGCCCGGCTTATCGGCGCGCCGCCTGGCTATGTGGGCTACGAAGAGGGCGGCAGGCTGACCGAAGCGGTTCGCCGTAAGCCTTATTCGGTGATTTTATTAGATGAGATTGAAAAGGCCCATCCCGACGTATTCAATGTGCTGCTGCAGGTCTTCGACGACGGCCGATTGACCGACGGCAAGGGCCGGACCGTGGATTTTAAGAACACGGTTATCATTATGACGAGTAATATCGCCAGCCAGCAGATTCAACAGCTTACTGAAGAATCGGGTGCCGACTGGGAAATCGAGGCCCACGTCAAAGACGCTCTAAAGCAGATTTTTAAGCCGGAGTTTCTGAACCGTGTCGATGAGATAATTGTATTCCACATGCTCACCAAAGAGGACTTGAGGAAGATTGTCGATATTCAACTCAATTATCTTGCCAGGCG
>WOR8_10005136_pt1 | contig 12659 bp, 6 predicted proteins | sample DeeMarSeWOR38_10_FD_19890 | JGI IMG/M metagenome (IMG submission 19890) | reverse complement strand
CTGCATATTGGCTTTCGGGAGGGATACAATCTAACCCTGCCTGGATGATCTTTTGAATATCATTTTCAAAAAATGCTTCGGCATACATACCACCCACAAATATGCCTCCATAAACGCCATCGCCGTAGTTCATGATCCGTCCGAATTTATTCCCCAGATCGATCACTTCATTGGGCAATCCCGGGGATATAATTCCTGAGTAATCGGCCTCTATCTGATAATCAATCCAGTCGGCACCTTTGTGGAACTCGGGATGACTCGAGGCAGGAGGTTTTATTCCGAAGCGCAGATTTTCCCGTCCCATTTCATTCGCACCCCAGAGCATATACACAGAATTGGCAAAATCTATACCTGCCTGTTCAATAGAGCATTCAATTCCGTATTGTTCAAGCGTGCGAATAAAGGTCATTTCCACATAGAGATCGTCCTGCCCGAACACATTTACCATATATGATTTAAATTCCGGAATACTGTCGTCAGGAATAGTCCCACCAATAAATCTAAATTCTGTAGGTGCTCCCCAGCCCACCCCAATCATCTGACCTATCCAGGCGGCTTTCATTTTATTTACATAGTCATCAACTGCAATTTTTCTGTATTCGGTATTATCAGTACATGCAGTTATAAATAAGATCACGCTCATTAAAAGGCTTATGAATATTTTTTTCAGCTTCATTTTTCTCCTGTATATTCTATCTATATTTAATGGATTCCCGCCTGCGCGGGAATGACAGTATAAATTAATGGCAAAGCGTGTAGGGACTTAGCATGCTACGTCTCTACACAACACTTTAATAAGAAGTGGAAATAACTTAATATTTTAATCATTTCTTATATTTTTTTAATGTTTATTTAATTCTGACTTTAAAACTCCAGGCATGGTCACCAGGTAAAGGATTTGGTAGTTCATCTATGACAAGATTATCTCCATCCATATGCCATAGCAATGCCTTGTCACTTCCCAGCATTTTAATTTCTGATTCTTTCATCGGCCGGACTCCAGGAATAATGAACGGCGCTTCTGGTACTTTACTATCTGGATATATATCAGCATCTTCCATCTCAAGTACTTCATTGCCCAGTTCAATCGCATAGAGATAATTGTCTTTAACAGTAAAGCGCATTGTTCCGGATTTCCATGTATCCATTCCAATACCTGCAAAAGGAGCCGGCGTGATGCCGTACAATGCTTCTTTATTTACTTTCATCCATTTCCCTATTCCCTTTAAGCCGTCGATTTGCGACTGTGGTATAGTGCCGTCAGCTTTAGGAGCGACACTTAAAAGTGAAACACCGTTTTTACTTTTCCTATCCACGATTTCATCGACGAGCATATTTACCGGTCTGCAAACCGCATCCGGTGAATAAGCCCAGGAGTGATTTTTGCCGAGTGATATATCCGTCTGCCAGACAACTTCCTGAGCTTCACTCAATTCTCCGGCTTCAATATCAAGAACCGAGCAGGATAACGGTAGGTCGTCTGCCTTGCGAGTGACGACGACTTCCTTTCCATTTTTTTCGGCTGTGTTAAAGTGATGAGCGAGAGCTGATTTTACATAGTCTTCTCCAATACAATCCGGATCACTGAAACCGATCTCGAACCATAGTTGATCAGGACTATAGTTGTCGATCACTTCAATGACATTCTTGTACCACCCTTCCTGGAAGTCCTTACTTATCGGTTCATTTTGCCAGGGTCCCTTTACGTCACGAACCGGGCCATACAGACCGGCGTATTTCGGATCATTAACATCCGTTTTATAGGGACAGAGCATTCTGCCTGGATTGAAGAAGAACCAATTTGTATAGTAATGAAATGATGCGAAGGTTTTCATGTCCTGTTTTCTAACCGCTTCCAGAATTTCACCGGTAATATCCCTTTTCGGCCCCATATCTTTTGAGTTATACTCGTGATGTTTACTATCCCACATTGCAAATCCGTCATGGTGTATCGCCACAGGACCGGCAAAATCGGCACCTGATTCTTTAAATAATTTCGCCCATTCATCAGGATCCCATTTTTCTGCCTGAAACATTGGGATAAAATCTTTGTATCCAAATTCCAGCCCTGGTTTACCATAGACTTTTGATATATAATCATATGTGTTCTTGTACTTATCTTCAATATGTCCCCAATTTTCGGATGTACCGCCCTCTGGCATATACATATTACGACCGCCCCAGCATCCAAAGGCAGGCACAGAGTAAATGCCCCAGTGAAAATAGATACCAAGCACGGCGTCTTCAAACCATTGGGGTGTTTCATGTTGAGCAAGAGATTCCCATGTGGGTTGGTAATTAATCTTGGAGGATTTAATATCATTCTTCTCGCCTTCTGTACACCCAATGAGTACAATTAACAAGTATATGGTGATAATAAAATTAACTATCCGAATTGTTGCCATTTTTTTATCCACCTTCTTTAAATTTAAACCATGTATCATTTATTTTGAGTCGCTTCTGTGATTACTTATTTCTCGCAACGCCGCGACGACGCAACGGAATCATGAAAAATGGAAAAAGAACTAAAAAATCTTTTGTCAATTGTCATTTTTCATTTGTCATTATGCTGACCAACATTATTAACTTAATCTATTTCTATTGCCTTCTTTATTTTTATATCGGCAGAAGACGAACCGATCAGAATTTCAAATTTGCCGGGTTCGACTAACCAGTTGGATGTATTCTCATCCCAAAAGGAAAAATCCCGCTGCCTGAGTGTAAAATACACCGTTTTAAATTCACCTGGCTTTACATGTATTTTTTGAAAATCTTTTAACTCTTTCAGCGGTCGTTCCACAGTAGATTCCGGATCTTTTATGTAGAGCTGTACGATCTCTTTACCTTCAACACTACCCGTATTCAGAATATCAACTTTTATCAGAACATCATCACCCGGCGAGTAAGTTTTTGCATTCGTTTTTAAATTGGTATATTCAAAACTACAATATGAAAGACCATGTCCGAAAGCATAAAGTGGTTTAATGTTTTTATATTCATACCAGCGGTAACCGACAAAAACCCCTTCCCTATAAGTTATATCATGAACCGGGTGCTCCATGTCTAAATCATAGTCCCAGCCAGTGTATAATTCTTCGCTCTCCGGTAAATATGGATAGCCGGGTGAATCTTTAAAATCACGTTCAATGGTAATCGGCAGTTTTCCCGAAGGATTGGTCACGCCGGCAATAATCTCTGCAATAGCGTGGTTACCTATTTGTCCCGGATACCAGCTGTATAAAATGGCTGCGACCTGGTCATTCCAGGTAGTCATGTTTCTACCACCACCGGCATACATAATAACCACTGTCTTGGGATTGAGTTTGGCAATTTTGCTAATCGTCTGATTTGTTTTTCCCGGTAAGTCAAACGATATATCAGATCCTTCACTGTCTCTGGTGCCAACCGTGTAGAGAACAAGGGAGGCATTTTTTATCTCCTGATCTGACGGATTTTCAACATGTTTAACATTATCAGCAAATTGCTTTTTCAGGGCTTCCAATAGTGTAATCCTATCAAAACCATCAACAAAAGCTGCACCGCTACCAACGGCTAATTCGTCGACAAATTCTCCGGTTACCAGGATGATATCGTTTGGCCCTGCCTTGATGGGCAGGGTTTTGTTTTCATTTTTCAACAAGACAATCCCTTCACGGGCAGTTTGCAGGGCTGCCTTAATATGCTCGTCATAGTTATCTAAATAGGATATATCTTTTACAGGACGTTCATCTAATCCAATTGCGAAGATTGTTCCCAGAAGATTTTTTACCATTCGATCTACGTCGGCTTCTGTCACTTTCCCTTCTTTGATCAGGGATGGGGCTTCGCGGCGAAGATATTCTGCCGGATCATCATCACTGTAAATACCATCTTCTGTTTCGCCAGGCATATCCAGATCAATCCCTGATTTAAGTGCTTTCTCTGCATCCCAAATCGATAACCAGTCACTCATAACAAGCCATTTAAACCCTAAATCTCCTCGCAATAATTTAGTGACAACATAGGAGCTATGTGGTGCATATTCACCGTTGACCTGATTATATGCTGTCATCACTGCCATTGCCCCCGCGTTAATACCTGCCTCAAAGGCCGGCATATAGATCTCGTGCAAAGCCCGTTCACTAACAATTGAATTCGATGTGCGGCGTCTGAAATCACTGTTATTGGCAATAAAATGTTTGAGGGTGGCCATGGTCCCCGTGCTTTGCAGACCTAAGACATAGTTTTCTATCATCCGCGCAGCCAGAAATGGATCTTCTCCGAAATATTCGAAATTGCGTCCACACTGGGAAATGCGGTATATATTCATGCCAGGACCTAATAGGACAGCGATGCCCCCGGCACGGCATTCTTCTCCGACACTTTTTGCATATTTGTATGACAACTCAGTATTCCAGGTACTGGTTAGACAAATTGGCGCGGGAAAAGCAACTGATTTTTCTAAATGGTCTTTAAAGTCTACGAGACTGATTCCCTGGGTGGCATCGGAAAAACGAATAGCTGGAATACCATATTTCTCGTATCCCTTTGTAAAAAATATATTGTGTCCACCGATCATCTCAATTTTTTCTTCCAGAGACATCAGTTTCAAGATACTGTCAGCCTTTGCCATGGCTGTTTTGTATGGGATTGGCGGTTCAAACGGCTTTAATTGTTTCTCTTCCTTAAATTCCATTTCACCTGCTTTCTGGCATGCATTGAATAAGACAAGAATGATCAAAAAAACACATAATTTTTGCATTGAAATTTTCCTTTTACGCGTTCACATCAGATGTCTCTCGCAAAGTCTCCAAGGTTTCCAGTGTTATCCCTACGGAAGCAGGGATCCATAAATTAATTGTAAACTTATTTCATGGATTCCCCCCACAGGGGCGGGACGGGAATGACATGGTAATGCTTAGCAATTTTGTGACCTTGCGAGAGTATTTTCTTTTAAACAATCCAGAATTACTCTCAGAATACTACTTTAAGGGAAGTCTCTTTCATCGCAGTTATTGGAATCCATAAAATAAGATTATCAGATTCAAATCCAGAACGATGATTGGTTGATTCTTTGCCATTAATCATCAGCTTATAGGATTTATCCTTATTCATACCTTTAATGACAAAAGCCGGATTGATCAAGGGTTGTTCATAACTAGCTTTAATTAACATATGCAATTCATTATTATCTAAAGTATTGGTTAAGATATATGCTTTTTCTTTAATTTCATAACCATCATGCTGGTATCCATCACTTTTTAAGATCAGTTCAGGGGCCATTTGCCAACTTTTAGCCAGGTTGACTAGGTTATCAACACGATCCTTTTCCGTGGGATCGTCAACCATTCCCAATAAATATATTTGAGTCAAAGTCTTTTCTGTTTTCTCGTGCCAACCCCATTTAATAACATGTGATATGGCAGAAGTATAATCTCCATTTTTAAAATGTCCTCGACGCGGCCAGGTGATAAACATCGTACTATCGATGTTCCGATGGTCATCCATGGGCATATAATAGGGTTTGATTTCTACATGGCCTTCTTTGACAATGGTAAAGGGATGATATTTGCTAGCGAGGTTCACCATCTGGATATTCGCAGGATCAAACAGACTGCAATCCGGCGGATACGGTTTATAAGAGATTCGTTTAAAATCCCCTTCCATTGTGATCAGAGTCAGTGCCTCAGTCTTAATAATATCATACGGCTGTTTGCCTGGTACGCCATGGATAAAGGTTTCCTGCGGTTCAAACACAGTCCCGCGAATACCCCAGAAGGCACAATGGCCAGGTAAGCCCCAAAAAGCAACAGCATCTTCTGCTTTTCCCGTATAGATCTTCACCACCCGACAAGAAACACCATCAGGATAAATATAATACCACTCATCCGCCCAATCACCCTCCCCATATGGAGAGCCGCTGTCAACATAGGTATGTAAAACCTCACCTTCGGGAGTCTTTATAACGCCTCTAAAACGGACCACCTTTCGAGCGGGGCTTTGTCTTTCGATCCACATCACTGCATTACGATCGAACAGAACTTCTCCCCATCCAGGATGCTCGGTTTCGTTGGAGGCTGTCTCCGCCCATTCATTGGAAATGCCAATCCCTTCCGGTGTCACATAACCTGCTCTTCCCGGTGGATCAAATTGCATATAAAAGTCATCCTCAGGAAAGGTGACTTTAACTGCAAGTTTTCCAGGTTCAGGGGCGACCGGTTCGGTCAGCCCCTCAGCCTGAAACTCATTTATTTGAGCATAAATAGAATTATAAAAAAGAAATGAGCAGATGACAGAGATTGAAAATATTTTAAGTAATTTAATCATTACTAATCCTCAGTGTACGCTGTGGTTGTATTTTTTTATATAAATCTTTTATCTACCCTTTTTTGAATGTAAGCAAAAACCTACTCGTGAACACGGATAAGGCATTCCTGGAGATTTACCTTGCCTACTTCCCCGGAGAATCTCAGAGTCGGTTTCATGGGCCACCACTTGTCAATAGGACAGGTCTGCGCAAATTGGTCATTGATGAAGAATTCGATCATTGTATCATCAACAAAAACCTGGATCTTAACCGGTTGAGAAACATCCACCGGGCAGGGACGGTCAACGTTACTATCAGGGCCGTCCACTGAGAGGGTTGCCTGAGTTGGATTAATTCCAACGACATATTTATCGCCAAATGAAATCTTGATTTGACTTTTCGGACTCATTTTGATCCGGCAATCCAACAGATGGACATGTGGTACGCCGATTTCACTCTGCAAAGGTTTTTCCTTCAGATCCATCGCTGTCATATTAAAATAAGAAATAATTTCTTTAGTAGGTTTCAGATACAACAAACCATCCGGCCCGGGATATACCTCTCGCGGTATGGGCATTGAACGGCCACTCCATCCCCCGAACCATAGGTATCGTTTACCATCCCAAACGGTCTTTGCTGCCTGTCCACGGGTATCTAGTCTATCCACAGAAATAGAATTCCAGAATTTCGGCCGTTTGTATGGGCCTCCTACGTTGTCTGCATAGCAATATCCGTAATCATTGCTGATGATGTAATGTGTATCCCCAAACTTAAGATAACTGGGACATTCATCTCCGGGAACCCCTTCAATCGGTGCTTCCTGTTTCCAGTCAATCAAATCATTGGAGGTCAAAAGGGCCATACGCCCAGCCCATTCATTGGGAACATTGGCAAATAAAAACATCCAGTATTTTTCTTCCTGCGGATTCCAGATTATTTCGGGATCACGAAAATCCCGCTCAGGGTGATTGGCATACTGAATGCCGTCAGGGGCTATCATATGTTCCGGATGTTTTGTCCAGCTAATGAGATCACTGCTTGTTGCGTGGGAGATAAATTCCCGTCCTTGAGGATTCAGAGGATTCCAGTTAGTATACCAGGCATGGAAAACGCCATCTTTTTCTTCAATGTCACCAGTAAAGATACAGCCCCCATCCGGTCCTTTGGGATCACTTTTATCAACACTTAATGCTGTTGGTAATTCTTTCCAATTTATCAGATCTGTCGATACGATATGTTCCCAATTGACATCATAGTTGCCGGTAGGATTGGTAAGATAAAAAACGTGGTATTCTCCCTTCCAGTAGAACGGCATGGGATCACCAAATCCACGATAACTGGGAACAAATCGAAAAATTCTGGGAACAGATTTGCTATTCGCAGATCTTTCTTCTGTAAGAGTGGTTTCATTTATGGTATTTATTGAACCCGCATTCCCTAAAAACCAATAGTTGATAACCAGTAAAGTGATAACATACTTAATTCTCATTATCTGTACTCCCGCGAAACTAGTTCTATATTTCTTTCGAAAGCGTTTTAATTCCAGATAGAATTCAATTCATAGATTTCAAGATTGTTTAATTTTGTCTTTCCTCCTTTACTAAAGACCATGATTGCCGGATCGCGATCGGTGAGATAAGCCCCTTTTGGTATGTAATAAAGGCCATCGTTGACAAATGTCTCTACATAGGTTCTATCAACAATTATCTCCAGTTTTATTTTACTATTAACCGGTTTGACAGATGTTTCTATCGGATCGAATTCTAAAAAATCTCCTGCTTCTTCTTTCACAACTTCCATAAATTTCTTTGAAAACTGTTTCAAATCGATATTATTATCAGGGGCATCACAAACAAGTTGATTTTTTTGTACATCATAGTAAATCTGAAACTCTCTGATAACCAAACCAACGTATTGTGCTTTCCCAATAGTGAATTCAGCCTTTATATGGAAGAGTTCACCCTCAATTCCTTCCAGAGTTTCATTGCCATCGATTTGTTTGTTTTGAAAGGAATGCTTTTTTTTGTGCAAATTTTCAATTTCTCTCACCGGTTTGGAAAACATTCTGATTCCCTCATCGGTTGTTTTCAGGCTCAGTTCGATAGGAGTAGACATTTGTTGATTAAATGGCATCCCAAGCATAGGCACCTGCCCCCAGCCCATCATAATCCGTCGACCATCTTCTTTGGGAATATCACTAAACGTTTGTGAGGCATAGAAATTCCTACCATAATTAAAGCGAATTCGATCAGTCTCAGGTGAATAAGTTTCACCGTCAAAGGATCCAACATAGTATTCAGAGCCGGCTCCATAGGTGACCCATTTCATGTTATTTGTATCCCCATCAACCGGCAGTTCAAAGAGTTCCGGGCATTCATGAAAGCTTGGCAGTCTGCTCGTATTTGTCCAATTCTTGAGGTCCGGAGACGTAAAAAAATCAAACTCATCTTCTTCCACATAAAGGACCATCGCCCATTTCTGAGTCGGCTCATGCCAGATAACTTTCGGATCACGGTTACCACCGCGTATATGGCCGATAATGGGATTGCCTTTATATTTTGTAAATGTTCTGCCACGATCATTACTATAGGCCATGGACTGGGTAAAAGGTTGGCCTTCAGACCAGGGATTGACATCACCGGCTGAGGTATAAAAGCAGACAATCGGTTTTTCCTCACCGGTTTGAAATCCACTGGTATTATTGTGATCGACCACAGCACCGCCGGAGAAAATAGTTCCCAGTTCGTCGAGATGAATGGCATCGCCTAATTCTTGCCAGTGAATCATGTCTGTGCTGACAGCGTGTCCCCAGGTCATATTGCCCCAGGGCCAGTCAAAAGGATTATGCTGATAGAACAAGTGGTATTCGCCATCATAGTAGACCATACCGTTGGGATCATTATTCCAACCGCGTTTGCTGGAAAAATGAATCTGCGGACGCAATTTTTCTTTATAGAGATTATCTTCGCCGGGAAAGGTATCATCCTGATAGATAGCGGCAAAACCCTTGGCTGTGTTTCCGGGCAGTGAATCAATGGTCAGGGTTGCTGGCTTGCCCTGAAAATCTTTTAGTTCCAAATACACCCAAAAATCGGGTTGATCACTGTCCGCCAGGGCCATCTCCATTTCCCGTACTTTTATTCCATCAATATAAAATTCCAAATGGCGTTGCTCGCCACCATATTGGACAGGCAGATTCAAATACTTCTTCTCACAGGTAAATTCACGCGCTGTCTCGGTACATGCCTGGAAGAAAAAGAGCGAAATTAAAATGGAAAGTAAGGTTGTAAAAATGAGTGTCTTTTTAAATCGATTTAACATAATACCCTCCCTATAATATAAATTTAAACTACAGTGAGCGGAAAGAAATACAAAGTACCGTCATCCCTGTCCCGCTGCGGCGGGAGGAATCGATATTTTTTTCACTTCACTGTATTTACCTGGATTCCCGCCTGCGCGGGAATGACAATGTAATCTCTCTGTTTCTTTATGGTTGGTTTTATTTTATTTTTCATTGCCAGATAGACTTCAATTCATGTACTTCCAGCAATTTGATATTGAAATCACCGCCAATTCGGGGCTCCCCGTCGGGATTACCAAACCACATCCCTTTCTTTTCAGGATTTAATTTTCGCGGATGGATCATTGTCAGCTTGCCATGATCAACAAACACTTCCAGAGTCGTCCTGTCGACAATAAATTCATAATAAATGGTGTTGCTTCCCAGATCTTGTACATATCGTACCTTGGAATACTCGGAATCTGGTACGTATCTGTTAAAATGAAAGAGATTTGGTTTCACCGTATAGTATACAACATCCTCATCAAAATTGAAGCTATAGCCGATGGCGTTGATATTTTCGATTTCACATTTTACATGTAGCAATTCAGTGTTGACATCCTTGAGATTTTCATTGGCCTCTTTCCATGTCAGGTTTTCCCATTTATAGTTTTTTTTATAGAGCTTTTTTATTTCTTTCACCGGTTCATTGAACATTCGAACACCATTGACAGTGGTTCTGAGGGTCAGTCTGGTAGGAAATGTCATCAGACTATTAAACGGCATGCCCGGCTCAGCAATCGGCAGCCAACCCGGTATTTCCAGGAATCCGATCTGAATGCGGCGGCCATCACTCTTGGGAACATTTGTCCAGGTCTGTGCCGCCCAAAATCTACCCTGGATATAGTTAAACTTTCCCAGTTCAGGTGTAAACTTCTTTCCATCAAAATCCCCAATCATATAATCTCCCGATACATCATAGACGACCCATTTGGTGTTATCCGGATTGCCATCAATCGGTAGTTCAAACAATTCCGGACATTCCCAGAATGTCTCAATATGGCTCTGATATTCCCAATCTTTCAGATTATCAGAAGTAAAAATGGAGTGGCCAATACGTTCAAAAACAATCATTACCCATTTCGATGTCGGTTCATGCCAGATCACTTTCGGATCTCGCAGGTCGTAACTGCCCATTATTTCCGTACGGTCTCCGATGACCGGATTATTCTCATACTCCGTAAAGGTTCTGCCCCGATCATTTGAATAAGCAATATTCTGACAGGGCGCTTCACGTTCACCAAACGCCCTTGTTGTTGTATAAAAGGCAACCATAACGTCTGTCTCACCGGTTTTAAATCCGGAGGTATTATTGTAATCGATCACAGAACTGCCGGAGAAGATACCGCCAAGTTCATGACGCCACAGGACGTCGGGCAATTGTTCCCAATGCACAAGATCCGTGCTTACAGCGTGCCCCCAGTTGGGATGTCCCCAGTAATATCCAAAGGGATAGTGCTGGAAAAAGAGATGATATTCACCATCGTAATAAACCAGACCGTTGGGATCATTAAGCCAGCCGCGAATTGTGGTAAAATGAACCTGTGGGCGGTGTTTTTCTTTATAAACATTCTCAAGATAGGTGCGCTCATCAGATTGGTAGATTTTTTTCAATGCCTCGGATTTATCTTCCCGATTGGCTTTGATCACCGTCTTTTTACCTTTGAAGGTACTGACATCGAGAAATACCCAAAAATCCGGTTCCCCATCAGGAAGAAAGATATCGAAGAAGAATTCACTTTTGCCGTCAATAACAATTTCGATCTTTGTTTTATCATCTTCATTATACGAGACCGGAAAATTGAGAAAATTATTTTCAAGCTGAAGTTCCAGTTCTGCACTGTTTGTCTGACTGGTTAGTATACCGAGAAGTAGTATTATACAGTATTTGCGTTTATTGATCATTTATAGTCTCCCAAAATAATATATTTTAACGCTGAGAACACAAAGTCACGCATAGTTTTTACTATCTTAGATTTTGAATTTCGGATTTTGGATTATATAATCCGCACCCCAAATTCCAATATCCTAAACAGAATTATTCTCTGCGTAACTCCACGGTCTCTGCGTTTTCTGTGTTAAAAAAATCTTTATCCAATATGCAATTCAAAGAGGCGCTATAAATCGCGTCTTTACAATCACTAGCCCCAATTTTTAAATTGGGGATATGGATAATATCAATTTATTGGCTTTAGCTCCTAAAAATTTATTAGGCTGACGCGATTATTCTATCATAACACATTACCCCAATCAAAAGATTGGGGCTAGTGAGCCAATAAACTATCACGTTTATTTTAACGTAATCAGCATCACAGATTTTGATGGGATACTTACTTTTAGATTATTTCCATCTTTTCTTACCCCATCAAATTTGGAGATATTTACTTGTTCCGCTTTGCCAAAATCATTATAACTGTTCATTTTATCTGCCGTAATGAATTCTGATTTTTTCACATCAAAATTCTCCAAACCTTCCAGTTCAATAACTGTTTGTAAATCTTTATCCAGTCTGACATTTGCCACGGTAATATTTATCTCTCCTGCTTTATTTTTAGAGGCAGATACGGAAAGCGATGGGAGATGATATTCACCATCGGTATAATCTTCACTTTGAATTTCTGTCGGCAGCATCAGAGCATCAAAATGAACTTTATACATCTTAAAAACATAGAACGTTGGTGTTTTTATAAGCTGATCATCCTCTGTCAGTACCATTGCCTGCAAAACGTTTACTGTTTGAGCAATATTAGCCATTTTAACCCGATAGCAATAATTGTTAAAGACATTCAGATAGATGGCCGCAGTCACCGCATCGCGAAGCGTGTTTTGCTGAAACAAAAATCCTTTTTCCGTACCTGGCTCCACATCATGCCAGTTGCCCCATTCGTCTACCATCAAAGAAATTCGATTCTCCGGATCATACTTATCCATAATCGCAAGGTGATTTTTTACATATTCGTCAATTTTCATATTTTTTCTGATTGTCAGAAACCATTCGTTTTCTGTAAAATCAATAGCAGAACCCTTTTTTGC
>WOR8_10005133_pt1 | contig 12660 bp, 10 predicted proteins | sample DeeMarSeWOR38_10_FD_19890 | JGI IMG/M metagenome (IMG submission 19890) | reverse complement strand
AGCTGCAAGAATTAAAACAAATCCAATTAATAGAATTAGTCTTTGTTTACTGTTCATAACACACCTGATAAATTATTAGTTCCGTTTAATTGCTAAGTTAATAATATAAAGTTTTAAGACAATTTGCTATTAGCTAAATTGTTCCTTCAATTATTTCGAAGTTTAATTAATCATACTTATATGTTACAACATATATTTATAAGGTTCAAGGTATTATGATTTCAATCAATTAATTGGTGTAAATGGCATCAATTTTATACGATATAATAGTGATCGGTGGGGGAATAATAGGGACATCCACGGCCCTTTCTTTACAAGATAAATCTTCCAAAAAGATATTATTGATTGAAGCAGATAGAGAGCTTGCCTTGCACCAGACAGGAAACAACAGCGGGGTGATTCATTCCGGTTTGTACTATGTTCCGGGCTCGCTTAAGGCAAAAAATTGTGCGGAAGGGCGTGAACTGCTTTACAAATTCTGCCTCGAACATAATATAAGATTTGAAAAATGTGGTAAAATTGTTGTTGCCTCTGACGAAGGACAGTTGCCGGTACTTGATACCCTTCTGGAAAGGGGAGCAGCAAATGGCTTAAGGGGAATAAAAAAACTTTCTAAGGACCAGTTAAAAGCATACGAGCAGAACGTCGCGGGAATTGCGGGATTGTTTGTACCACAAACCGGTATTGTTGATTTCGTTCATGTTACAAAAACCTATGCAAAACTTTTTACAATTGCCGGTGGAGAAATAAAAACAAACTGCAGATTTTTATCTTTAATAAAAAATACTAATGAGTTTATTCTAAATACGAGTGATGGGGAAATTATTACCAAATTTATAGTTAATTGCGGTGGACTTTACTGTGACAGAATTGCAAAATTGTGCGGAGTAAATCCGGGCTTGCAGATCATCCCCTTCCGCGGGGAATATTATGTCCTCAAAAAGGAAAAAGAACATCTTGTAAAAAATTTAATATATCCTGTTCCCGATCCGCGATTTCCGTTTTTGGGTGTTCATTTTACGAGAACGATTAATGGCGGAATTGAAGCAGGACCAAACGCAGTACTGGCTTTTAAAAGAGAAGGTTATACAAAAAAAGATTTTTCATTTGGTGATGTATTTCAAATGCTTGCTTCAAGGGGATTCTGGAAGATGGCGGCAAAATACTATAAAATTGGTTTCTGGGAATTTTTTCGGTCATATAATAAAAAAGCATTTGTAAAGGCACTGCAAAGACTTGTTCCCGATATAGAAGAAAATGATATTAGACCCGGCGGGGCTGGTGTTCGTGCCCAGGCTGTGGAATCTACCGGAAAACTGGTTGATGATTTCAGTATTGTGGAAGCAAATAAGATGGTCCATGTTTTAAATGCTCCTTCACCGGCGGCAACTGCTTCAATCAGTATCGGCAGGACGATCGCAAACATTGTAAATAAAAAAATTGAATCCGAACTATAATTTTTTTATGGAATTATTAGCATTTCTGGAAAAGTTGGAATCAAGTAATTATCTCGAGAAGATAAAAGAAGAAATTGAAAGCTTGTTAGCAAGTTATTCTGTTACTGCAGATAAAATATTGCATTATAAATTAAATGGCTCAGAGAGATCAATTAGTAAAGAATATTTGGTTGGGGAGCTGAAGCAAATTGACGCTGCTAAAACTCTGAAAAGAACCAAATATTACCTAAATAGATTAATCAAAAGTCTATCGATGGAAAAAAAGGGAAAGATTAATGATCTTAATTTAAATAGATGGAAAGAGTATAATGATTTAATAACGGACAGTCTTTGGATAATTGGCAGACGGGATCAGTCGGGTGTACACAAGGCAGATTATTGGGGAAATTTCATTCCGCAAATTCCTAATCAGTTTTTAAGAAGATATACCAAGAAAGGTGATTGGGTCTTAGATCCTTTCTTGGGCAGCGGGACAACCTTAATTGAATGCAAACGATTAGGTAGAAATGGTCTGGGTATCGAATTAAATCAAAAGGTTGTTAATAATGCTAAGTCGAATTTAAGAAAAGAAAAAAATCCACATAAAATACAAATCAAGATCATCAATGATGACAGCTGTACAGTTAATTATAAGGATCAGCTAAAAAAAGTCCGTATTAAATCAGTTCAATTCGTTTTGATGCATCCACCATATTGGGATATAATAAAATTTAGTAATAAAAAGAATGATTTATCAAACGCAGAATCTGCGGATGTTTTTTTAAAGATGTTTGGCAAAGTAGCTGAAAAAACATTTCGGATATTGGACAAGGACAGGTATTGTGCGGTTGTAATCGGGGATAAATATTCATCCGGCGAGTGGATACCGTTAGGATTTTATGTCATGCGGGAAATGATGGATAAAGGTTACAAATTAAAATCGACTATTGTAAAAAACTTCGATCAGACAACTGCAAAAAGAAATCAAAAGGACCTATGGCGTTACAGAGCATTAGCAGGAGGTTTTTACATATTTAAGCATGAATACATTTTTGTGTTTAAAAAATAGTGAAAAATTGTAGCCGCAAACTTTAGGTTGCGACTAAGATAAATTAATGATTTACTCAAGCTAAAGCTTGAGGCTACCCACGATTAAACTTATTATTAATAAAATGGCAAACATCGTATGAAAACTCTACAACTATTTATCGTATTGATGAGTACCTTACTATTTTCTTGCTCATCTAAAGAAACCGAAAAGATTGATGTGATGCGTTTGCATGATATTTGGGCACTGATATCTATAAATGGAGAAAAGATTGAATTGAATGAGGACTTAATAAATTTACCGATGATAGAGATTTACGTTGAAGATGAAAGAGTGTACGGTAATACAAGCTGTAATTCGTTTAATGGCAAAGTGTACATTGAGGGAAATAAAATTTCGTTCTTTAACATTATTGCAACAGAAATGGCATGTCCCGGTAATCTTGAACAAAAATTTTTATCTGCGATCGAGAGCATAGATAATTATAAGATCGAAAAGATGCGGCTGTTTTTATTTAAGGAAGAAGCAGAGACAATGGTATTCAGAAAAATCGATTGATTTTCTTGAAAGAAATAAATCTTCTTCAAATAGAGTCAGAGCTAAAAAAACGATTGTTATATCCATACAAATGGGGGCGAAAACAGAACGATTATTTTGATAAGCTTACAAATTTCATCTACAGAACATCGGAATTTGATGAGGTAATAAAAGAGATTAACGGCAGGTTTAAATCAGATAAAGAGAATAAAAATATTTCCAATTATGCATTAAACCGGTGGTACAACTTCTGGTCCGCATATGCCATTGAAAAAATATTTTGTGCCTTGCCGAATGTAAAACCTGCAATTGATTCCAGAGATAGGCTGGTCGATTTTACTATTGACGATGTAACTTTCGATCACAAAACATCTATATTCCCAAAAAATTTCCCGCTGGAAATAAACGATGCAGTTAGACAAACTGATCAATTAATAAGATGGCTTTACAAAAACCAATCGCAACAGCAGAGAAAGCACCTGAAGAACAGGCTTTTTATTGTAATTTATTCTCACGGTGGGGAGCACTGGAAACTGAAAGCGGAAATCTCCTGGCTAAAAGATAGAATTGAAAGATATATGGGGGGGTTCAATCCTAATTACCTGCTAAAATTCCAATTCGAAAAAAACCGCCAAACACTTGCCGATATTATTTGGGCCATTCATAAGTGAAATATTACCCCTCGTTAATGAATAATTTACAAAGACAAATAATTAACATCTATAAAAACTTGTCTCGCACATTTTAATTTAATAAATTTAATTGTGTCTATGAGATAACTACTCATCTGCTTAGTTACCCGAGATCAGCCTTAAAGGATCGTAGACTATTCTTTTGGATAAACAAAGAACTTTTTGGTGAATCTTTATTAAGTCTTTTTGTTTTGTTACACCATCCCGGGTAATAAACTTTTTTACTGCAAACATTTAATCACTACAGCAAATCAACTTTTTACTGTTGGTTCTATTTTAATCGTACGGAGGCTCTAATGAAATACATTTTTTTTATTTTGCTTGTTTTTTCAATTAATCTATTTGCACAATTTGATTTAGATATAAAAAAGAAAATAGAAAAAAAGGTGAACAAAGAATTAAACGAAGCCACTGAAGATGCTATTGATGAAACCACTGAAACTATAAAAAAGGGAGGGGAAAGTGAGAACGAAAACAGTCCTACACCTGAAACTAATACCACCCCGGACAAAACCGTCAGTAATGAAACTACTAATCCTGAAACAAGCGAAGAAAATCTTGAAGAATTAAAAATGTGGTCTAAGTATGATTTTGTGCCGGGCGAAAAAGTAATTTTTGAAGATGAACTTTCCAGCGAGGAGAGTGGTGAATTCCCATCGCGCTGGGACTTGCTTAGCGGAAGTGCCGAAGTGGCTTCGCTCGGTGGAGAAAATGTAATCCATCTAACTCACAATAATTCTATTGTAATTCCTTTAATGGACAAAAAGGATTTCCTGCCTGAAGTTTTTACAATCGAGTTTGATATCTTTTTTGAAGAGGAAGGTGCAACAAGATCTGATATTTATAAAGTCAGATTTTTTGAAGGAACATCCAATTATAAGAAAATAGATGGAAAAAGTATTTCAACACTTGATATTACATGGAACAGCATCAAGATGGGACAGTTTGGCGGTAAGACTGCATCTTTTGTTGAAGAAAAAAAGAACTGGAGACCAAAATGGAAACACGTTGCAATTGCATTTAATAAGAGATCACTTAAAGTCTATTTAGATCAGGAACGCTTATTAAACATTCCCAACCTGGGTTTCCAGCCCAAAACCTTCTCTATCGGTGGACATTTTGACAACCGTCATATTCAAATGAGTTCGATAAAGAACATAAGAGTGAATGAAGGGGGCAAAAAGCTTTATGATAGAATAATGGAGGAGGGCAAATTTGTAACCAGAGGAATTCTCTTTGATGTAAATAAATCTACAATCAGAGGCGAATCGATGGGAACAATAAACGAGATTGTTGAACTGATGAATGAAAACTATTCCCTTAAATTCAGAATTGAAGGACATACAGATAGCGATGGGGACGAATCTTATAATCAGCAGCTTTCAGATGAAAGAGCCGCCGCAGTAAAATCTATGCTGGTTCAATTAGGCATTGAGGCTTCAAGATTAGAATCACAAGGCTGGGGTGAAAGTAAACCGGTAAGCGAAAACTCTACACCAGAAGGAAAAGCCAACAACCGAAGGGTTGAGTTTATAAAAATTTAATGTCTGCAGCGCAGAATAAAAGTTTTTCAAATTTTATTTTTCAAAAATTACTTCATTTAATAACAAACAAAAGGAGATAAAGAGAATGAAAAAAATTCTTCTGTTTTTTGCATTTGTAAGTTGTACAGCCTTTGCGCAGATTACAATCAATGCAAGTGATGTGGCTAATATGTTTGCAGTAGGAAATACTGCAACAATCCACGAAGATACTTTGCAATCAAATATTGATATTGGTTCACCTGGTGGAGGTAATAACTGGGATTTTACAAATCTTCAAACTAATTTAATGGTAACTCTTGAAAGTATTAATCCCGCGACTTCACCTTATATAAATAATTTCCCAACAGCGAATATTTGCAATTATAGTTCAAGCACTATTGGTGGTAATTTTTCTGAAATCTGGACCTATTCAAAATTGAATGGTCAGTTTGATGTTCTCGGCAATGCAGCTGAATCAAGTGCTCTTCCTGGTTTTGTAACTTCAATAAATTATGATCCTTACAGACGACAATATGAGCACCCCTTGACAATAAATTCACAATGGTCACATTCATATACTCAAATAATCAGCATTAATGGCACACCTTTTAACTCATCAAATGTTTCTATCAGTACAATTGTTGATGCGTACGGCTCAATGACGATTCCCGGTGGCGCAACTTATGAAGCACTTAGAATTAGAGAAGAATTGACTATTTCCGGAATAACTAGTGTTAATTATTCCTTCCTCTCAAAAAACGGTGCGCAGGTTAACGTTAATGCAGTCAGCTCTAATCCTCCTAATAGCGGAACGATTGCTGTAGATGGGACCACCTATTACGATGGACTCACAACTTCAGTCGAACAAATAAACAATCTTCCAAACAATTATACACTAAAACAAAATTACCCCAATCCGTTTAACCCAACTACAAATATACAATACAGCATTCCTGAAGCATCTTTTGTTGAGCTAAAAGTTTATGATGTTTTAGGGAACGAAGTTGCAACATTAGTAAACCAAGAACAAGCTGCCGGTGTTTACAGAGCAGATTTTAGCGGCAGTGATTTAGCAAGTGGATTATACATTGCTAGAATAACCGCTGGTAATTATAACAACTCAATAAAAATGTCTCTCTTAAAATAAAATCATAGCTCTTCAATACTTTTAATTCTTGTAGCACAGATTATTAATCTGTGCTACTTTTATTTAGATTTGTTTTAATAAATCAAAACTTAACGACATTTTTCTCTTAATTAATGATTCAATTCCTTCCGCTCGGCGGAGCTGGTGAAATAGGTGCAAATTGCTATTACCTGAACTTCGATGGCATGGGGATAATTTTAGATTGCGGAATGCATCCGCAAAAAGTTGGTTTTGAATCGCTTCCAGATTTTAATTTACTCAATAACCTAACCGCAGACTATGTTTTAGTCTCTCACGCTCATCAAGACCATCTAAATGCATTACCCTTTCTTATTAAGAAACATCCCCAGTTAAAAATCATAACAACCCCGCAAACACGCGCTGTTGCTGAGCTAACACTTCACAATGCAATTTCTATTCTGAAGAGAAGAATTGGGGATGAAAATTTTGAAGTTTATTCCCGCGATGAAGTTGATTTGCTTATTAAATCGATTGATTATAAAGCTTACAACGAAAAATTCATTTTAAAATCATTAGACAGCGGAACTCAAGTAGAGATTGAGTTTTTTAATGCGGGTCACATAATTGGCTCGGCAGGGATACTGCTGAAGCATAGAAACAAAAAAATATTTTTTACGGGTGATATTAATCTTTCTGACCAAACATTACTTCCTGGTGCAGACCTTCCAAAAGAAAAAATTGATATTCTGATTACAGAAACAACTTACGGGGGAACAGATTCTTCATCGCTTCATAACTGGCTGAAAGAAACAGATAGATTTACATCATCTATAAATACAGTATTAAATCGCGGTGGCTCAGTTCTAATTCCGGTTTTTGCACTGGGCAAACTGCAGGAAATGCTCGCTTTGGTTTGGAAAGGGATGAAAAATAAGAAAATTACAAGTGTTGATATTTATACCGGTGGAATTGGGAAAAAAATTAACCGTGTTTATGATTACAATCGTTTTGTTGTAAAAAGAAATGAGCAAGAGTTAGTCCTGCATGATATTCCTTACAAAGATTTAAACAGAGAAGAGAATCTTCAAAAATTGTTTAAGCTTCCATCAATAGTTTTAGCCTCAAGCGGAATGATGGTCGAATCAACAAAATCTTTTGAGCTTACAAAAACCTGGCTGCGAAAAAGGGATTTTGCAATCTTTACTGTTGGATATATGGATCCCTCCACACCCGGTTATTTAATTGCAAATGCAAAAAAGGGTGACAAAATTCAACTTACAAATAGGGAAAGAAAAATCGAAGTCAGATGCGAAATCAAGAACTTCAGGTTTTCGGCTCATTCAAACAGAGAAGAACTGCTATCAATTGTAAACGACTTACAGCCTGAAAAAATAATACTCGTTCATGGCGATAATGAAGCAATTGACTGGATGGGAGCATCAATTTTAAAGCACTGGAGGGATAAAAAAGTCTATGCAGCTAAAATTGGGAGGCAGTTATTGTTTGATTAATAAGCCAAACTATTGATATATTAAACAAAGAAAAATCTGAATTTTTGTCCAATGGGGAAAATTGGATACACAAACTCATAAAATTTGTTTCACTTGCCGTTCAATACCCGCTGATAAAATTTTAATGTCAGTAAGAATTACTATGCGCAATAATCAATTGTCCCGTACAATTTTTTGAAAAATAATTACAATCATCGGAGGATAAAATGTCTGCCTTAAAAGAAAAACTCGGAAAAAAAATAGAAGAATGGAGACCCCGAACCACAAAACTATTAAAGGATTTTGGTGACGTTAAAGTTAGTGATGTAACCATATCACAGGTAATCGGCGGTGCGAGGGGAGTTAAATGTTTAACTACCGATATTTCATATCTCGACCCTTACGAGGGAATTAGATTCAGAGGATTTACTATTCCCGAAGTAATGGAAAAGCTACCCAAAGTTCCGGGACAGGAAATGCCTTACGTCGAAGGCTTTTTCTACTTACTTCTAACAGGTGATTTGCCAAATGAAAAAGATGCTGCGGAAGTAGCTGCAGAATTTAAAAAGAGAGAAGAAGTTCCTGAATATGTATATAACATGTTAAAACAGCTTCCGCCGGATTCGCATCCAATGGCAATGTTCTCCGCAGCTATTGTTGCAATGCAGAGAGAATCTTTATTTGTAAAAGAATACAATGAAGGATTAGGCAAAATGGAATACTGGATGCCTACCTTTGAAGATGGTATGAATCTGCTTGCTAAGCTTCCAAGAATTGCTTCATTTATCTACAGATTGAAATACAAAAAAGGCGATATCATCAAAGCCGATCCTAAGCTTGATATGGGTGGCAACTTTGCTCACATGATGGGAATTAAAAAACCATACGATGATGTTTCCAGAATGTATTTTATCCTTCATAGCGATCATGAAAGCGGAAACGTTAGTGCACATACTGGTCACTTAGTAGCAAGCGCTCTTTCAGATGTATACTATGCAATATCCGGAATGATAAATGGTTTAGCCGGACCACTGCATGGACTGGCAAACGAACAGGTCCTGAGATGGACACAGGGTGTTTATGAGAAGATGGGCGGAAAAATTCCGACTGAAGAAGAAATGAAGAAATTTGTCTGGGATACTTTAAGCGGCGGACAGGTAATCCCGGGATTCGGACATGCGGTTTTAAGAAAGACAGATCCGCGTTACATGGCACAAAGAGAGTTCTGCTTAAAACATCTGCCGGATGATCCGCTGTTTAAATACGTTGATTTGATTTATAAAGTTACACCGCCAATATTACAGGAACAGGGTAAGGCAAAAAATCCCTGGCCGAATGTTGATGCACAATCAGGCGTTATACAATGGTATTACGGCTTAACTGAGTACGAATTCTATACGGTGCTCTTTGGAATCGGAAGAGCTCTTGGTGTTGTTTCAAATATTATCTGGGATCGCGCACTCGGTTACCCGATTGAAAGACCGAAATCGATTACTACTGCAATGATGGAAGAGATTGCAGGTATAAAAAAATAATATTCTCCTCCTCCTCCCACTGAAAGAAGTGCCGTTCCGTTAATTCGGGGCGGCATTTCTGGTTTTAAAAACAGAGATAACATCAGCCGGTTGTTATCTTCTTGAATAGTCTATTAGGTTACTTCTGCAGAGGCATTCTCTGAGAGAATCTGAATTGAGCCTAATTTAGCACGGTATGACCTTGATGGTTTTCAATGGTTTTTACTACAATTATTTATTGTGATAACTATCCAAGTTAAATAATTGTGCAGAGTTTAATATTTCAGGTTAATGAAAAAGAATTATTCGGGAGGTGCCCGTTTTATAATATTTATTTATCCGGGATAAGCTAAGTTTACCCAAATGAAAAAATATATTTTATAATTTACGTTCGGTAACAAGTTCAAAGTTTCATTAACCGTCTGTACCAAATTCAAATCAAATGGTGAGTTTCTAATGAAAAAGGGTTTATCATTTACTTTTGTTTCCTTTCTTTTAATAACAGGATCGGTTTACGCCCAACAACAGACATTAACTTTAGAAGATGCAATTCAATTAGCTCTTGCAAATAATATTGATATCAAGGTCGCTGAAATGAATAAGGATAAATCAAGAGCTGCAGTCAGAGAAGCATTTGGTTATGCTTTGCCAAGTCTTAATTTCTCAGCGGATTTCTCACATTTTCTCAAAAAGCCGGCGATGCCTTTCCCTGATTTTACAGCGTTGCTTACAAATGAGACCTATAATATATTGTTCGATGAGAATATAATCCCGCGTGATAACAGCAAATTTGTTCCGGTTGAAACCAGACTTCAATCGTTTGCTCTTTCCAATAATTATTCCGCATCAATAACCTTATCACAAGTGCTTTTTAGTTCTGCAGTATTCGAAGGAATTGGTGCCTCCCAGACTTATTATGAACTAGCAAGGGTCGAATTAGACAATACAGTTTCTAAAACAGTATTGTCAGTACAAAAATCATTCTACGGGGTTTTGTTAGCTAAAGCAGTTCTGAATATAACAAATGCAAGCTTTACAAATGCACAGGAAAATTTTGATAACGTAAAAGCATTATACAAGCAGGGGATGGTGTCTGAATTTGATTATTTGCAGGCAGAAGTCCGGGTTGAAAATATCCGGCCGGTCCTTCTTCGAGTAGAAAACATTTTACTAACGACAAAATACGGACTTAAAATTACAATGGGTATCGATCAGAAAGATGAAATAGAAGTATCGGGCGAAATTAAACTTGACTCGATAGATATCAGCAATGAGGACGAACTTATTCAGGAAGCTATACTCTCAAATTTTGACCTAAAAAGTCTCGAGCTTAAAAAAGAGGTTGACAAGGCCTTTATCCAGTTAGATGTTTCCGAATACTGGCCTACGCTGGCGGCTTTCGGGAATTATTCTTATGCGGGCGCTTCAGATAAATGGAATTTTCAAAACTACGATTACGCAACGGTTGGGCTAACATTGTCTTTCAACTTATGGCAGGGCAACCGCACCAAAAATTCGGTTGAGCAGTCAACAATTACTTATAAACAGACTGAAGAGCAGTTACTTCAGTTAAAAGATTATACTACGCTCGGCGTAAAGTCGAATATTCAGGAACTCAAAAGAGCTAAATCATTAATAGAGCTGCAGGAGAGAACGGTTAAATTAGCTGAGAGATCCTATCATATTGCAAAAGTTAGATATCAGGAAGGTGCCGGCAGCCAGCTTGAATTACAGAATGCTGATCAGGACTTAAGTCAGGCACGACTTAACAGAGTAGAAGCAATACATTCTTATTTGATAACAAAATTTGAACTTGATCAATTACTGGGAAGAACTAACCCCCGGTATTTTACTTCGTTTAAAGAAGGTGAAGATTAATATTACATTTTTGTATTAGCAGGAGATATTATTTATATGAATCAATTTTTAAAATTTTACCGAATATTGACGCCAACCGTTACTGCTTTAATAATCTTATTTATGATACAAGGGTGTGGTGGGGATTCGGAAAATAAATCTGAAGTAAAAGATATAACCCAATACACTGACACAATTTCAGTTGAGGCTCAAATTGTAACAACCGGAGAAGTTTCTGTTGGGAAAACTTTTTCCGGAACATTAGAAGGCGAGGAACAAGCAAATATAATTGCTAAAATTCCTGAGAGAATAATGAAGATAAATGTGAAGGTTGGAGATTATGTTAAAGCCGGAGATATTTTATTTGAGTTAGATAAAAGCGGTGCACAGTCTCAGTTTTACCAGGCACAGGCTGCTTACCTGAATGCTCTGAAGAATTTTGAAAGGATGCAAAACCTGTTAAAGGAGGGAGCAGTTTCTCAACAAGCCTTTGATGGGGTGCAAACTCAATACGAAGTTGCCAAGGCTAATTTTGATGCTGCACGAAATACTGTTGAAATAACTTCACCCCTGTCCGGAATTGTGGCTACAATTAATGTAAACATTGGTGATCTGGCCAATCCACAAATACCAATGGCAATAGTAGCAAACATTGTAAGAATGAAAGCTAAGTTCAATGTTGGTGAACTTGACGTGCCAAGTTTTTTTGTCGGCCAATCAGTAGATATCTATTCTGAAATTAGACCGGACATCGTTCAAACAGGAAAAGTATTTCAGCTTTCAAAATCCGCTAACGTTCAGTCACGAACATTTGAAATGCAGGCAATTTTTTCAAACACTTCGGACAGATGGTTTAAACCGGGAATGTTCTGTCGTGTAAATGCTAATATGAAAATCCAAAAAAATGCTTTGACCATACCAATGGCGGCAGTAGTAAAAATAGATAATTCCGATGGCGTATATACTATAATTGATAATCAAGCTCAGTTCCAACCAATTGAAACCGGTATTTCTGATGGGACTCTCGTAGAAGTTAAAACAGGCTTAAAAGAAGGCGATAAAATCGTAACACTTGGAATGAGTGATCTTACAAATGGTACGGTGGTTATAGTAACAAATAAATAACAGAAAAGATTTCGAAACGAAATTCGGATTAAAAAATGAAATTAGCTGATGTCTCAATACGACGCCCTGTTTTTGCAACAATGATGATAATGTCCTTAATTGTACTTGGACTATTTTCCTTTCTAAAGTTAAATATAGATTTGTATCCCGATGTTGATATTCCATTTGTTGTAGTTACAACAGTATTACCCGGAGCAGGACCCGAACAAATAGAAACTGATGTTACAAAAATAATCGAGGATGCTGTTAATCCGGTAGAAGGTGTCGATTATATTCAATCAACTTCCCAGGAAAATGTTTCGATTGTTATAATTGCATTTAAACTTGAGA
>WOR8_10008476_pt1 | contig 12662 bp, 10 predicted proteins | sample DeeMarSeWOR38_10_FD_19890 | JGI IMG/M metagenome (IMG submission 19890) | reverse complement strand
GTGTCAAAAATCCAGGTTTTTCCATGCTGAACGATGGGTATGGGGAAAGGATATTCCTTGTTGCCCACGAGGAGCACGGTGAGGCCTTCTTCCTTCTGAAGCCTATGTTTTTCCTCATAGGCCTTCAAAAAACGCGCTCTGCCGTTTTTATCCGCTACATCGTCGCCGGACGAGGTGAGGTCCTCCGAGCCTGGGCCTAAGATGGCGAGCAGCTCGGCATCGTTTTCATCCTGGACTGCAGCGGCCAGGGCATCGACAGCCTGCTGCGGTGATGCGAAACTTTTCTGCCCTGCGGGCACACTGTCTCTACTGGAGGAGCAACCAAGTGCGGCAATCGCGATGAGTATTGCCATTGCACTGGAGAACAACTGCAACATCCGGTATTTATATATTTTTCGTAGCATAGCCTTCGTTCCTCTCTGTATGCATTAAATCCTTGCTTGCTTCTGCAACTCACCGCTATCGCGGACCCTGTCGTTGCGATCTACCTCCCCTATCGTCACCGCCTGATGATCGGCCACTGCCACGGGAGTCATGGCTCAGGCCTTGCCGGCTGCTCCGCCCGCGCTCACTTGACTGCAATTCTCTCCTGCCATCATCGACCCGGTTGAAGACATTGTCAGGACTCCTCTGCTGCTGTTCGCGTCCACCCCGTTCCTGCGTCCGGCTTTCCTGGACGGCCCGCTGTTGTATCTGCTGGACGGACCTGGTGCGTCCACTTTCCTGTCTGTCAGGTTCGATTCTTGCCCGCTCCTGCTGGACGGACCTGGTTCGTTCACGGTCTTGTCTGGCAGGTTCGATTTTTGCCCGCTCTCGCTGGACGGACCTGGTACGTTCACGTTCCTGCCTGTCAGGTTCGATTCTTGCCCGCTCCTGCTGGACGGACCTGGTACGTTCACGGTCCTGTCTGTCGAGATCAAGACTTTTCTGTTCCCGTTTATCTCGGTCGAATTGTGTTCGAGCATCCCCGCGCGCATCCCGTTCTATTCTGGTCCGGCCATCTGTGCGTCGGCTCCGATCTCTCTGTTCAGGAAAACCACGGGTGTCATGCCTGTACTCCCTGGTGCGATATGGGTACTGGCCGTATCTCACGGCAGTAGACTTATCACGGTAGGCGACACCACGTCGGTGCCGGGGTACGTGCACCCAGGGGCCGGGTTTTGCTATCCACCTGTCATGTCGGACATAGCGTGGACGCCTGTGCACATCAATATGAATATAGTGGCGGTGCCAATCGAAATAGCTCCAGGTGCCGTAGGAAAACCCAAAGTAAAAAGCTGGCCAGTATGATATGCCAATCCCGATGCTTACCCCTGGAGGCCACCAGTAATAAGGCGGGTAGGATGGATACCACCACGGGCCATAGATATAATAGGGATCATAGTACGGCACATAGACTACCCTGGGGTTTGCCGGCTCGATAATGATCGTCTCCTTTTCAACAATGACCTTCTGTTCCTTGGTGGTGGTAAGGTTGCCCTGGGCATAAGCCTTGGACCGCAGTTCCTGAATCATGTCCATGACCTCGTCCTCTTGTGCAAGAAAGGCATTGCCAATGTTGGTGGTCTCAGCTATCCGATCGCTCATCAAGGACAGAATTGAAGGGAAGTGGCACATCGCCCTGACGCTGGGGTCCCAATCCTTGGCGAGGAGGGCATCGTCAAGGGTTTCGTCCTTCAACTCGGGATTCTTCTTGACCCAGCGGTCGGCCTCGATCACTTCAATGGGATAGGTTGACGCCATCAGGACCTGGGACAGAAGCGTATCGGGATAAAGGGCGATGGGTGCCAGCATCTGGGCAAGTTCTTCACGACTGTATTTCCCGGACGGTTCCGGATCGCTACTGTCCTGGGCTTGAGCCTGTTGTGGCGCTAAAGCAAGCAAAACCCCAAGGAAAGATATAATGATCACTTCGAAGGCCTGATGGATGATGGTGGCAGACTTCATGATTACCTCCTGAGAAACCGTGATGGGCAGGATGGATTTTTGCCTGATTGGGCAGTGACATAAAAGCAGGTAACTTGTGTTATGCATCACATCTTCTCATGCTACGGAAACATATTTATCTGAGTAACGCCTATCGCATTTTGCCCCTGCCTTAAGGCAGGTTATGTGGGAACATATTAAAAATTTAAGTCCGAAAAGGCAGAGGGGCAAGAAATTAATGCGCCAATAATGTGGTGACTGTCAGCGTGGCAATAATTCAAAATGAATCTGCCCAGAATATATTTTATTAGATCACCCTCGCCGAGATTAGCATGTCATTGATTATCTTAGCTGCGCCAATAGGATCGGACAAAAAGTCTTTCCGACATCGGCCGACATGACAATACGGCGACAATTATACTCTTAAGGACATTATTTTGCCTCTTCAAGAAACTTGTCTTCCTGCCACTTCCCCTCATATTTCTCACCACTTGAAGTTGTCAGGATGCCAAACCCGTGTTTCTTGTCTTCCTGCCAGTTTCCCTCGTAAACCTCTCCATCGGCAAAGGTTATTTTCCCATATCCATCTCTTTTGCCATTCTTGAAATCCCCCTCATACTTGCCATCGGGAAAAGTCATGGTTCCCCTGCCGTGATATTTAAAATCTTTCCACTCGCCTTCATACGTTGAACCATCCGAAAAAATGTACTTACCTTTGCCGTTGCCCATGCCGTCGGCAAACTCACCGACATACTTTTCCCCATTGGCAAGGGTCAGCGTCCCATTGCCTTCTGCCTTGCCCTTGCTGAATCCTCCAACATACTTTCTGCCGTCCGGAAAGGTCTGGGTCCCTATACCATCATAAAGACTGTTCCTGAACTCACCTTCGTACCTTTCGCCGGTGGGATATGTATGAATCCCCAAGCCGCTGGGTTCACCTTTGTCAAATGCACCGGTATAAACCTCACCATTCGAGAAGGTATAAACCCCCTGTCCCTGTTTGACGCCATTCCTAAATTCACCTGCATACTTCTCACCATTCGGCGCGACCAGTGTTCCCTGGCCGTTTTGTTCATCATTGGCCCATCCCCCTTCATAACGGCTGCCGTCTTCTGAAGTCAGGCTGCCATATCCATGCCTCCTGCCTTCTTTGAACTCTCCGGAATATTCATCTCCGCCTTCGTATTGCATTCTTCCTTTGCCGGCAACACAGTCCCCCTCGATACACTTTTTTTCTGCACCCAGAAGCAGAACAGGAAAGAGGAATAAAAGGAAAACAAGTATGCAGGATAATTTTTTCTTCATGGAATCCTCTCAATCAAATTTGAAAAAATTTCTCGGTTTTTGAATGATCTTCCATACGGATTCTTTTCTGAACTCCAGTAATTTCAACCTATTTCAGGGTATCAGAACTGAGAGCGACCCGCCAGATAAAAATCTTCCTTGTGTTCAGCACTGGCTAAAGAGTAAAAATAGATTATAATTATATTATGAGTAAATAATTTTCATGAAAAACAAAATACAAGGAGGAATGTGCATGGAGTAAAAGCCCAGAGATATCTTTGTTAAAAAGTCGGCAATGGTCTTTTTCCAAGTACGAGCAAGAGCTGCGGCCGGAATTGCGCCAGAATCTGAACATTGCAGAATCGACAGAGGATGTGAAAAAATTCTTTGTTTATACCATTCAGAAGCTTTTTGGCAGAGTGCTGGAGGGGAAAGAGGCTTTTACCTACGAAGACATAAGGCTTGACCCCCAGGAACAGAGCGGCTTTATCATAAGCGATAAACTCCTTGGGGACCCTGCGTTTGCAGCGGTTTGGCGAAGTTCTGATCTTCCTAACATTGTAAAAAGAATTGCGGATTCAGCCGGCAAGCGCCATAAGCACTTACTGAAAAACCCCGCAAAGACCGAGGCTAAGATCTGTCAAGCCCCTTAACAGCATAATTAATTGTAGATAATTGCACCAAAAAGGATGCGCACCAGGGTGACGCATCCTTTTTTTTGCATAAACCAACAAATTCCTTATTAACTACTGTAATTTTTCTTTTCTTGATGCTCACATTGATATGTGAAATATGGTAAGAACAGATTTGCCGCAGACGAAGATTTCAATTTAATCAGCAGAATTTCTATAAATAATTAGGATAAGCTTGCACGATAAAACAGGTTAACAAATGATTCACAACCAGCGCCGGTCCATGCTCTGCCCCAATTGTCGCAGGCTCATCAGTGGCGATGACTCTGTCTGCCCTTACTGCGGCCTCAAAAACCCCACTTCATCATGGCAGCGCCTTATAGGCAGGGGGCTGCATGACGGGGACCAGTTGCTTAAAATCCTCATCGGCGTCAATATTGTAATGTTTGTTCTTTCGTTACTGCTGAGTGCCCGCTCAACAAGTCTTTCATTTAACCCTTTATCCTTTCTGTCACCGGACAGCCGCAGTCTTCTTTTGCTTGGCGCTTCCGGCTATATTCCCATAGACCGGCTGCACCGCTGGTGGTCACTGGTCTCAGCCAATTATCTCCATGGCTCCATTCTACACATTTTTTTCAATATGTTCGCCCTCAGGCAGTTAGGCCCGCTGGTGCTCCAGGAATATGGCAATTACCGCATGTTTATAATTTATACTCTCAGCGGAGTCTTCGGCTTCTTTGTTTCCTACCTTGCCAAAGTCACCTTTACCATTGGCGCGTCTGCGGCTGTCTGTGGACTTATCGGTGCGGCTTTGTATTTCGGCAAGAGCAGGGGAGGAATATACGGGCAGACCATTTATCGCCAGATAGGCGGCTGGGCCATCGGTATCTTCATGTTCGGCTTCCTGGTTCCGGCAATAAACAACTGGGCCCACGGCGGAGGCATGCTTGCAGGCGTGGCACTTGGTTTACTGTTGGGCTACCAGGAGCGGAGGCGTGAAACGCACAGCCACAAAATTGCAGCAATCTGCTGCGTGCTCATTACAGGCCTTGTTCTTCTCTGGGCTATCTTCAGCAGCATTTTCCTGTTAATAACCTGAATATCTTGCAAAAAACAAATTACAGGTCTTCTGGAATAAAGGAGACAGCCCCGTCGATTGCTTCCGCGTTGCAGAATATCGTGGCCAGCCGGTCAACACCAAGGGCAATGCCTGCTGATTCAGGCATATCGGTGAGTGCTGCCAGGAACTTTTCCGGCATTTTCCCAGCCGGACGTCCCTGGCGCCTGATATGGTCACGCTCCGCCTCAAATCTCCGGCGTTGTTCACGGGCATCGGTTAACTCGGAAAACCCGTTGGCAAGCTCCAGTCCAGCTATATAAATTTCAAACCGTTCAGCCAGGGAGGGATTTTCTTTCTTGCCCCGGGCAAGAGCACCCAGCTCAACAGGATAATCATGGAGAAACACGGGGTTTTTTATACCCAGCTGCGGCTCGATATATCTGCAGAGTAGTTCATCAAAAGAGTTCTGCTCAAGGGCCTGTCTCATTGAAACAGGTGCATATTGCATAAAAGCATCAGAAACCGAAAGCCGCTCCCACGGCTTATCCAGGTTAATATTGTTCCCTTTGTAGGAAACCGAACCTCTGTGCCCTGATGCCCGGGCAACCTCAATAAAAAGGTCCTCACATTCATCCATGAGAGAAATATAATCACAACCGGCCCGGTACCATTCCAGCATGGTAAATTCAGGCAGGTGCCTGTCGCCGCGCTCTTTGCTGCGAAAGCACTTGCACAGCTGGAAAATTTTCCGGCACCCTGCTTCGGCCAGCAACCGCTTCATGCAGATCTCCGGAGAGGTCTGCAGGAAATGATCGCCTGAAACAAGCGGTTCGTTATGGGCTTCAGGTATCAGGACGGGCAGCCTGAGAGGAGTATCAACCTCAAGATAGTCCCTGTCAATAAAGAATTGGCGAATGGCCTGGATGAGTACAGCCCGCTTCCGCAGGCCGGATTCATTTAACATACATAGATAGTTGCAACCCTTAACAATTAACAAACCTCCTTTAAGGGGAGGCTTAAGGGTGACCAGAAAAAAGATTAGCAGAAAAAATAACAATGAGACATGTTTTCTGTTCTTACCGTTCCATGCAGCCGCAAAATGCAGCAAAAAGCAGAAATAATAGCCTTACTCCTTGACCCTGGTCATGTAATAACCTGTCCGGGTATCTATCTGGATCTTGTCGCCCTCTTCAATAAACGGGGGAACCTGAAGCACATAGCCTGTTTCCACTGTGACAGGTTTCGAGTCACTGCCGGAGGTGTCCCCCTTGGCCCATGGATCGGCCTTTGTTACTGTCAGGTTCACAAAATTCGGCAGGGTGACACCAATGGGCCTGTCATTAAACAGGAGGACCTGCACCTCCATATTGTCGATGAGAAAGTTAACATCATTGCCCATCTGCTCCTTAGAGATAACAATCTGTTCATAGTTCTTTGTGTCCATGAAATGAAATTCGTCTCCCTGGGAGTAAAGATACTGCATGGTCCTTTCTTCAAGTGGTGCTTTTTCAAACTTATCGTTGGACCTGAAAGTTCGGTCAAACTGGTTGCCGGTTACCATGTTTCTGAGCCTGGTCCTGTAAAGGGCCTGGCCCTTGCCTGGCTTGGAAAACTGGAAATCAACAACAATATAGGGCTCGCCATCTATCTGAATTTTCAGCCCTTTCCGTAAATCTGATGCACTGTACATATTTTTTTGCTCCTGAAAATTTATAACTGGGTTCCCAAAATCAATTTTATATTCTTAAATAGGCGGCCTACTATACGTTTTTGCGTACTTTTATGCAACTACAAGATTATGTTCCGGGCCCGGTAACAACCGGATGCTGCACAGCCGTCAAAATGACCTTTTGATTTTTTCGTGCATCTGGAATAAATCATCTGTGTATTCCTGCTATATTGAACTGGGTAAAGGTGGAATACGGTGCAGACAGATGACCCTGAGACGAAAAATTGCAGAAACAGGAGGAAATATGGGCAACAGATACTTCACAGGATTAGTCCTGCTGGTAATTTTACTCTTTGCCAGCCTTACCATGGCGGCTCCTCTTGAAAAGGTCAGCACATTGGCTGATCAGAAGGAGGTCTCGGTGACGATATACAACGAAAACCTGGCCCTTGTAAAGGACAAGCGCTCGCTTGTCTTGCCAGAGGGGGAAAGCACCCTTGCGTTCCGTGAAGTCAGCGCCATGATGCGCCCGGAGACCGCCCTCCTGCAAAATAGTTCCCATCAGCAGGACCTGGTGGTTATTGAGCAGAACTTTGATTTTGACCTGCTTACCCCTCAGAAACTTCTCGAGAAATATGTGGGCAGAACCATCGGGATCATCAAAACCCACCCAACCACTGGAGAGGAAACAGAGCAAAGGGCCACGGTGCTCAGCTCCAACAATGGTGTCGTGCTCAGGGTAGGGGACAGGATTGAAACAGGGATGTCCGGCGGACGCCTGATATTTCCTGATGTTCCTGAAAACCTGCGCGACAAACCAACGCTTGTCATGCAGCTGGTCAGTAAAACAGCTTCGCCCCAGGATTTGGAACTAAGTTATCTCACCAGCGGCCTGGCCTGGCAGGCTGATTATGTTGCCGAGCTGGTCAGCGATGAAAGCAGGCTCAATCTCCTTGGCTGGGTAACTCTTACCAATACCAGCGGTACTTCTTATAACAACACCAGCTTACAGCTTGTTGCCGGCGATGTGCAACAGGTACAGCCTGTTTTTGACAAAAGATTCCGTGAACAGGCCCTTGATATTGCCTATGCGCCCGAAGCACCAGGTATGGCCCAGGAGTCCCTCTTTGAATATCACCTTTATACCCTGAAGAGGCCTACCAATATCCTTGAGAACCAGACGAAACAGGTGACCATGCTGCAGGCAGATAACATCTCCAGCAGCAAGGAGTATCTTCTCAGGGGGCAGGATTATTATTACCGCAACCGATCCGGGGACCTGGGCAGCAAGATCAAGGTAGCTGTTTACCTGTCCTTTGAAAACAAAAAGTCCGAAAACCTTGGCCAGCCATTGCCAAAAGGCATAGTGCGAGTCTACAAGCAGGACAGCAAGGGGTCTGTACAGTTTGTAGGTGAAGACCGCATTGATCATACCCCTGAAAACGAGACCGTCAGGCTAAGACTTGGTAACGCCTTTGACATTACTGCGGACCGGAAGCAGACAGACTTTAAAAAACTGGCCGGATTCAGCCAATACAACTATGTTTTTGAGAGCGCCTATCGCATTGAACTTAAAAACGGTAAGGATTCTGATGTAGCGGTCAGAGTTGTTGAGCCTATGCCGGGTGACTGGGAGATTCTGTCTGAAAATCATAAGCATCAAAAGATAAGTGCATCTGAGGCGGAATGGCTCGTCACGGTCCCAGCCAAAGGGTCAGCGGAACTCCTTTACAGGGTCAAGGTAAAATTTTAATTCGTGATTAGTAATGAAATATTATGTGGTTCTTAAGTATTTTAAAATCACCTTCTACCCTATCTATGACAACGCATTGTCCTGAAAACATATAATTACTTTACTTGTCATGATCAGCATTGGCGTTCTTTCCGACACCCATCTCATCGCCCCTGACAACTGGTTCCGGGAAAAGGCAAGGCTGTGCTTTGCCGAGGCAGATATGATTTTCCATGCGGGCGATTTGACAAGTTTATCTGTTCTCGATGTTTTTGCTGGAAAAACTGTCCATGCTGTACATGGCAACATGTGCAGCCCCCAAACCAGAACAATGCTGCCAACAAGCAAGATTGTCGAGGTGGACAGGTTCCGCATTGCCCTGGTTCATGGCGCCGGTTTCATGCATAATATTGAAGATAAACTGTTCAATACTTTTGCGCCCATTGACTGCATAGTTTATGGCCACACACATAAGCCTGTCTGCCGCCTTTATGGGCCCACTCTCATGGTAAACCCAGGCAGCTTCTCTGCAACAGGACCATATGGCGCATCCGGGACCTATGCTATTATTACGGTGGACCATAAGGGCATGGAAGGCAAAATTTTCTCTGTGGGGGGAGCACCATGAAAAACCTCTGGGTACCTTGGCGAATGAGTTATATCCAGGAGGGAAAAACCTCGGAAGATGAATGTATTTTCGAGTCCGGTAAAGGAAAGAAATATAAAAAGAAAGGACTTCTCCTGTACCGTGATGCATTGGTCGTTGTTCTCTTGAACCGCTTCCCATATGCCAACGGCCATCTTCTGGTGGCGCCCGTCCGTCATGTTGGTGATATAAGCGACCTGTTGCCAGAAGAAGCCTCTGCCCTATTTGACATGCTCCGGGAGTCTATTGCAATTTTACGGAAGCATAAAACTCCAGATGGCTTTAATGTTGGCCTCAATCTTGGTACAGTTGCCGGAGCCGGCCACCCGGATCACCTGCATTTCCATGTCGTTCCCCGCTGGGAAGGGGACCACAACTTCATGACGGTTCTGGCCGAGGTGCGAACGATCCCGGAGCATATTGAAAACACTTTCGATCTCCTTTTGCCCGATTTTCAGGAGTTAATACTCAACAGGACAGAAGGGACGTTTAAATAGAATTATGAAAATATTGTTGCCATTTCAGACAGCGGAGCCGCGCAGTAAAGAGCGCTAAAACGATTCGGCCGAGTACCCCTTAAAGGAGTATGACTTCCCGAAGCGTCAGCTCTTTGCGAACCGCAACCCTCCAAGGGGTATAAACTTCGGGAAGTTCGACGTAGTCGAATCAAGTGATTGACTGCCGGTTTTGTCAGCATACGATACTCCTGACGGTTTGGGGGGTTAGATTTCTGCTAAATTTTTTCTTAAGACATTGTTTAAGGTGCTGTCCAATTTGATTCGTTTTGGGGCAAGTAGAAATGAGTGGCAAAAAAATATTAAACCCTGCGCTAGTCCGATAGTTTACAGGAAAAATTAATAGGAAGTTATGACAGCAACTCCCAAGATAACCCCCATGCTTCAGCAGTTTATGGAGATCAAGGCCCTGCATGAGGATGCCATTCTTTTTTACAGGATGGGCGACTTTTACGAGATGTTTTTTGATGATGCCGTGGTTGCAGCAAAAATCCTTGGCATAACATTGACTTCCCGCAGCAGCAAAAATGATGAGAATAAAATCCCCATGTGCGGTGTGCCCTATCATGCGGTCTCTTCCTACCTGGCCAAACTGGTTAAAGCAGGACACCGAGTGGCCATCTGCGAGCAGGTTGAAGATCCCCGCCAGGTACAAGCCGGCAAGATCGTCAAACGGGAAGTCGTAAGAGTTGTCACCCCAGGGGTAACCACTGAGGAACAACTCCTTGACGATAAAAGCAACCGTTACCTTTCATCACTTTCTCTTATTCCAGGCAAAGGCGGCACAATCTATGGCACCGGCTACCTTGACATATCCACCGGGGAGTTCCTGGTAAGCGAACACCATGACCTCGATGGGCTGCTTGATGAAATTGCCCGCATGTCCCCGGCGGAACTGCTTGTTGAAGAGTCAGCTGAGGATGAGACCCGGGGTGCTGTTACATCGATAGCCGGACTTCTCCCAAACCTTTGTCTGACCCGGCGACCGGAACACACTTTTCATCCGGAAACGGCCCGGGAAAGTCTGCTTGAACATTTTCAAACATTGAACCTGGCAGGATTCGGTTGCGAACATATGACCGCGGGCATATCTGCTGCCGGAGCTCTGCTGCAGTATATTTTGGAAACGCAAAAAAGAGCCTGTTCGCATATTGAAAAAATTATCCCGGTTATCCTTGAAGATGTTCTAATCGTCGATGAGCCTTCACGGCGCAATCTCGAACTGGTGCAGACAATAGTTGGGTCCAGCAGGAAGGGTTCCCTGCTAGACACACTTGACTACACCTCAACCCCCATGGGTGCGCGCCTCCTGAAGCGCCGGCTGCTCTTCCCCTTGCGGGACGTGAATCGTGTCAATGCCCGGCTGCATGCAGTGGAACTGCTATTTGAGGACAACCGCCTACGTGAAAGACTGCGTGAATTATTAGCCGATGTGTATGATCTCGAACGGCTGAACAGCAGGGTTGTTCTCGGCAATGCCAATCCCAGGGATCTCCTGGCCATCCGCAACTCCCTGGTCCAGCTTCCCCCCATAAAGAATCTTTGCAGCGAAAAACCTGAAGGGATTTTGCACCGGATCGGTTCAGAATTGGACGAACTGCCGGAAATATTATCCCTGCTTGAAAGCAGCATTAGGGCTGATGCGCCGATAAGCCTGCGCGAAGGGAAAATTATCATGGATGGCTTTCATGCCGAACTGGATGAGCTGATGGCAATCCTGAGGGATGGCAAGGGGATGATCCTGGCCCTTGAGGCCAAGGAGCGTGAACGCACTGGCATCGCGAACCTTAAAATCGGGTTCAACAAGGTGTTTGGTTATTACCTCGAGGTAAGCCGCGGTCAATTGGCCAATGTTCCAGACTATTTTATCCGGAAGCAGACTCTGGTAAATGCAGAGCGCTTTATAACCCCTGAACTGAAAGAATTCGAAAACAAGGTCCTGGGGGCTGATGAAAAGAGGCTTGAACTGGAATATCAGATTTTCACTGATATCAGAAACCGGGTTGCTTCCCAGAGTCGTGTTTTGCTGGAAACAGCAGCCCATTTGGCCCGCCTTGACTATTTTACCTCACTGGCTGAAGCTGCGCGGCGCCATCGCTATGCAAAACCCGCTGTTAATGACAGCGAAGAAATAACAATCATTGAAGGCAGGCATCCGGTTATTGAACGGACACTGCCAGCCGGCAGATTTGTGCCAAACGACATTCACCTGGACCAGGAAAACGAGGAGGTCCTGATCATCACCGGTCCCAACATGGCCGGCAAGTCAACTGTCCTGCGCCAGGCCGCCTTAATTGTGCTCATGGCCCAGATGGGAAGTTTTGTGCCTGCTGAAAAGGCTGACATCGGGGTAGTTGACCGTATTTTTACCCGTGTTGGCGCAATGGACGATTTGCGCCGCGGGCAGTCAACCTTCATGGTGGAGATGAATGAAACCGCAAACATTTTAAATAATGCCACGGAAAAAAGCCTGGTCATTCTTGATGAGATAGGAAGGGGCACCAGCACCTTTGATGGCCTTGCCATTGCCTGGGCAGTTGCCGAAGACCTGGTGAACAAAAATAACAAAGGCGTTAAAACCCTTTTTGCAACCCACTACCATGAACTTACAGAGCTTGCCATGACCAGAAACAGGGTTAAGAATTTCAATATCGGGGTCCGGGAATGGAATGATTCCATTATTTTCCTGCACAAACTGATGCGAGGTGGCACAAATCGCAGTTACGGCATCCAGGTTGCGGCGCTGGCAGGAGTCCCCCCCAGAGTGGTGGAAAGGGCCCATGAGATTCTTAAGAACATCGAAAAAGGCGAATTCGACCACATGGGCAAACCTAAGATTGCAGTAAGTACGAGGACGCAGAATAATAACCGTGCGGCTGCCATAGCAAAACACCCCAGCCAGCTCAGCCTTTTTGCCCGGGGGGCCGATCCGGTCCATGAAAAACTGGATTCCATTAAACCAGATGCCTTGTCGCCTATTGAAGCGCTGAACCTGCTCTATGAACTTAAAAAGCTCTCAGAGGAGTAAACCAAGACCCAGGCCACCACACGGTCAAGGCGTATTGACAGTCCCGAACTGAAATGGTACATACCATAAGCGCAACCAAGGAGGGATGGCCGAGTGGTTTAAGGCGGCGGTCTTGAAAACCGTTGAACGAAAGTTCCGTGGGTTCGAATCCTACTCCCTCCGCCATATTT
>WOR8_10005130_pt1 | contig 12663 bp, 10 predicted proteins | sample DeeMarSeWOR38_10_FD_19890 | JGI IMG/M metagenome (IMG submission 19890) | reverse complement strand
CATGGATTTCATTATCTACCTGCAGCACATCATGGTTCACGCGGTGCCTGTTCTATGGCGCCTGCATCGTGTGCATCATGCGGACCTCGATTTTGATGTCACTACCGGTGCGCGCTTTCATCCCATCGAAATAATTCTTTCTATGCTGATCAAGTTTGCCACTATCGCCGTGCTTGGGCCGCCTGTTGTCGCAGTAGTTATCTTTGAAGTCGTACTGAATGCGACAGCGATGTTCAATCACAGCAACGTGCGTTTGCCTCTGGGTCTGGATCGTGTATTACGCTGGCTTGTGGTCACACCCGACATGCATCGTGTACATCATTCAGTGGAAGACGATGAGACCAATAGCAATTTCGGCTTCAACCTGCCGTGGTGGGATCGTTTGTTTGGCACATACCGGGATCAGCCGCGAGCGGGTCATGACAACATGAGTATTGGTATTCATACCTATCGTGATCCCAAGCTTGTTACATGGCTGCACGGTATGTTGTGGTTGCCGTTTATCGGCAGAATAAACAGCTATGCCATTAATCGTCGTCAGTGGAGCAACGATAATGAACAGTAGCCGGTTAGTTCGCTTGTTATTAATACTTGGCCTCCTGGTCAGTATAGCGCTTGCGATTGTATATCGGGATCGTTTCGATACTGCTGCCCTGGAAGTATGGATTAATGATGCAGGCGTGCTGGCACCGGTTATATTCATACTGATTTACGCGCTGGCCACGGTGCTGTTTTTACCCGGTTCAGTCATCACGCTTGCCGGTGGGGCCCTGTTCGGGCCAGTGCTGGGCACTTTTTATAACCTGACGGGCGCGACATTGGGTGCAATGCTGGCCTTTTTAATATCACGATACATTGCTTCAGACTGGATTGCTGATAAAGCAGGCGGGAGGGTCAGGCAACTCATCAATGGTGTTGAAGGTGAAGGCTGGCGTTTTGTTGCCTTTGTCAGACTGGTGCCTCTGTTCCCGTTTAATCTGCTCAATTATGCACTGGGTTTGACCCGGATACGGTTCCTGCATTACCTGATTGCAACCTTTGTATTCATGCTACCCGGAACTATGGCATACACCTACATTGGTTATGCAGGGCGTGAGGCTATTGCTGGTGGTGAAGGGTTGATTCAGAAAATACTGATTGCATTCGCATTGCTGGCCATTGTGGCTTTTCTGCCGCGGATAATCGGCAGCATACGCCGTGGCCCAACCATTGATATATCCGAACTCAAAAAGCGCATTGATGACAACAGTACGCTGGTGCTGGATGTGCGTACTGCCGAGGATTTCGTCGGTGAACAGGGCCATATCGACTGCGCGGTCAATATCACTGTCGAAGAGTTGCCAGAGCGCATGAATGAATTAGCGGAATATATCGAACGTCCGATAGCGATTGTATGTAGAACTGACAAGCGCTCTGCAAAAGCTGCATTGTTACTTGCCGAAGAAGGATTCCACAACGTGCATGTGGTGCGTGGTGGTATGACGAAGTGGATCGAAGCCGGACTGCCGGTAGTAGGTTTGGCTGAAAATCATTATGGAGACAAGACATGAATAACATCCTGATTATCCTCAATGAAGCCTTACGGTACCGAGCGCAGTTATAACGGATTACGCCTGGCAAAGGCTTTAAGCAATGAAGATGCACATGTAACCGTGTTTCTACTGGCTGATGCTGTAGCCTGCGCCAAGCAGGGGCAGAAAGTACCCCAGGGTTTTTACAGTATTGAGCTTATGCTCAAATCCGTTATTCGTAAGGGAGAGGTACTGGCCGGCGGTACCTGTATGGATGCTCGCGGTCTCACTGATAATGACATTCTGGATGGCGCCGAACGCAGCACAATGCAGGTAATTTCAGAACACACACTGCATTCAGACAAGGTGCTTATCTTCTAGTAGTACCCTCTCATGGCAGAATGAAGTCATTTTCCTACATGCTCAATTTATAGAAGGGTGTTTTCGTGAGAGAAGAAAACCTGTCATTGCGTGCCAAATACAATATCACCGCCATGTTTTATGACATACTGGATTATCCGTGGGAGCGGATTTACAGAGAATGGCGTCCGTGGTTACTGGGTGATTTGCGTGGCAAGGTACTGGAAGCAGGTGTAGGGACAGGAAGAAATTTCCAGCACTATCATCAGAGTGTTGAATTAACAGGCGTCGATCTAAGTGATGTCATGTTAAGAAAGGCCGCGAGGAAGATAAAGACAGCGAAATGCAAAATCGAACTTCTACATGACGATGCAAGCATGATGCGCCTGGTCGATTCGAATCAATATGACTGGATAATATCCACCTTCCTTTGCTGTGTCATGCCAGATGAGTTCCAGCCTATGGCCCTTGAGCAGTTCAGCCGTGTTCTGAAACCGGGCGGGAAGTTCAGATTGCTTGAAATGGTCTATTCAAAAAACAGGAAAATAAGAAGACGTCAGGATTTGTTCGCCCCCTTTGTCGAAAAAGTCTATGGCGCCAGATTTGACAGAAAAACAGTTCAATACATCGAGGAATCGGCTGAACTTGAAATCACCGGCAAACGCTTTTTAAAAGATGATGTGTATCTGCTTATTGAGGGCGCCAGGAAAGTATGATGCGTTGTTTGCTGATTACATCAACGCCACTACCGGCATGGCAAGGCACAGGCAAGCAGCTTAACACTCAACTCGAGGCAGTTTTTACGATAATTATAACGACGGTGACCTTATCACCATCATTTTCTCTACCTGCATATCTCTGAAAGTATGTGGAATACCGCCAACACCATGACCCGAATGTTTAAGCCCGGCAAATGGCATCCAGTCAACGCGGAAAGCCGTATGGTCATTGACCATGATTGCCGATCCGTTCAGATGTTTGAAGGCATGCATGCAGGTGTCTATGTTCTTCGAGAACACGGCGGCCTGAAATGAAACGTCAAGAGAATTGGCCCGGTTGATGGCATCGTCGATATCGTCATATGAGTAAACCTGGATAACCGGTCCAAACACTTCATTACATGAAATCATGGCATCGTCTGGTGCGTTAAACAGTACAGTTGCTTCATAGGTGCTGTCACTCAGTTTATTACCACCACTGATGAGCTCTGCGCCTTTGTTAACGGCGTCCTGCACCCATTCATCAACGCGGTCAGTTTCCGCGTGCCTGATGAGCGGGCCGATATCGGTATCCGGCAAGGTGGGGTCGCCGATTTTCATGCTTTTACCGGCTTCAGCGATACTTTCTGCAAGCTGGCGTGCAATCGATGCATGTGCATAAACACGTTGTACAGATACACAGACCTGGCCTGCATGATAAAAGCCGGCTTTGGCCAGCAGCGGGATTGCGTCGTCGAGATCGGCATCTTCTGCGACTATCACCGGTGCAACACCGCCATGCTCGAGCGCGCAGCGTGTTCCTGGCGCGAGTTTTGACCGCAGCATCCAGCCAACACCGGCGCTGCCTATGAAGCTGAAAAAGCCTACCCGTTTATCCGTCACCAGTTGTGCTGCAACATCAAGACTCGATGTCAGTATGCCCTGGCACCAGGCATCAGGCAGGCCGGCTTCGCGTAAAATACTTATCAGGCGAAAGCATGATAACGGCGTATCACCCGCAGGTTTGATGATGACCGGGCATCCTGCTGCTATGGCCGGGCCTATCTGGTGCACGGCGAGATTGAGCGGATGATTGAATGCACTCACGGCGACAACAACACCAATCGGTTCGTGCGTGGTAAATGCAAGCCGGTTCATCGATGCTGCATTTTTCTGCATCGGTATTTCCTGGCCGTGTTCTGTGCGTAATACCTCGATGCAGTTTTTAATGCCATCTATCGCACGGGTGACTTCAATTGTTGAATCAACCAGTGGTTTGCCGCCTTCACGCGCGGCTTCAACTGCAAGCTCGTCAAAACGTGCCTGCATGATGTCAGCAGTCCTGGCCAGAATCTTGATGCGCTGCTCGGCAGTCAGCCAGTTCTTCTTGTCGCGATAGAGCGCATCCGCTGTCTGCAGTGCCGTATCAACCGCATCACTGCCACCCGTGTCGACCGTTGCTATCAGGGAACAGTCATAGGGCGCAAATACTTCAATTCTTCCATCAGCCGTAGCGCCGGGAACCAGAAGAGAAAAGTGATCAGTCATTATTCTTCTCCATTAAGAAAAGTTTTAACCGCAGAGCCGCAGAGTACGCAGAGGAATATTTTTTTGTAAAAGCAAATTCTGTTGCAAGTTGTTCCTCGTCCCCGGCCACTAGTACCTGGTCACTGTTATATGGGGCATACGATATCTCCAAGCCGCTCGGTCAGTTTCATATTTTCGCGATAATCAATCGGTACGACGATCAGGCTTGGGCCCGGTTCGTTAAATGCCTGTTCCAGAACCGAAGCCAGGTCTTTGCTGTTTTTAACAAAGTGTCCGTGCCAGCCAAATGAATCAGCCAGCTTGAGCCAGTCAGGGTTATTGAAGCTGAGGTCGGTGTGGGTGCCGAACTGTGTCTGCTGTTTCCATGCGATCAGACCATATTCCTTGTCTTCCCAAACCATGGCCACGATATTCGAGTTCAGGCGACGCGCCGTTTCCATCTCCTGTACATTCATCAGGAACCCGGCGTCACCGCAGATTGCGATAATGCGACGCTGTGGCAATACGATATCAGCCGCGATAGCACCGGGCAGGGCGGAGCCCATCGAGCAGAAGCCGTTCGGTATCAGGCAGGTATTGGGTTCGTGACACTGGTACTGTCTCGCGATCCACATTTTATGGGCGCCGACATCAGAAAGCAGAACATCTTCATGACCCATGGCCTTGCGTACATCCCACAAAACTTTTTGCGGTTTGATCACGCCGCTGGTGTCATCATCCTTGTACATCTCAAGCTCGGCACTCATTTCACGGCGCGTTGCGGCCTGCTGGGAGAGGTCATAGCTGAGTCCGCCATTGGCATCGACGCGTGCGTTCAGCATCCACAGGGTATGCGCGAGGTCGCCGACAATTTCTGTTTCCGGGTGATAGTCTTCATCGATCTCGGCGGGAAGAAAGTCTGCATGGATGATGTGTTTTTTACCCTGAGCGTTCCACAGGTGCGGGTGGTATTCCACCATGTCATAACCCAGTGCAAGTACGACGTCTGCAGCATCCATTGCGCACGCTACCACGTCCCTGGTCTGGAGGCCGATCGTGTACAGACAGTAGTCTGCATCCATATCGACGCAGCCTTTTGCCATGAAAGTGCTGATCACGCCGATGCCGGTTTTTTCACAGAATTCACGCAACTGTTTACTGGCGCGTTTGCGAATGCAGCCATTACCGGCAAGAATGATCGGGCGTCTGGCGTTTTTCAGGATATCGAAAGCGGTATCGACAATTTTGTCGTCAGGGACCGGGCGTCGAAAGCGTTGTGGACTCAGCGGCCTGGCTGAAGTTTCCTTGCCGGCTATGTCCTCGGGCAGCTCGATGAGTACAGCACCCGGTTTTTCGGTGCGGGCAAGGCGGATGGCCTTGCGTACGATTTCCGGAATATTGTTCTCGTGCCGGACGGTTGTTGCCCATTTCGTTACCGGTTCGAACATATGGACGACATCCATGATCTGGTGCGATTCCTTGTGCAGGCGCTCGGTTGATCCCTGGCCGGTGATGACAAGCATGGGCGCACGGTCCATATTGGAGTCTGCAACACCCGTGATCAGGTTGGTCGCGCCCGGTCCCAGCGTTCCCAGACAGCCGGCGGTATTGCCCGTGAGGCGGCCGTAGATCTCTGCCATGAAGGCGGCGCCCTGTTCGTGCCGGCACAGAATGAATTTGATTTTTTCGGATTTCTCCAGCGACAGCATGAAGTCTGCGTTCTCTTCCCCGGGAACACCGAAAATATAGTCGATTCCCTCCGTTTCCAGGCATTGCACGAACAGGTCAGATGCTTTCACTCAGAGTTCCTTTTGGTTGTTCCTGTCAGGATCAGATGGCAACGGTTCATTACATGATAGACCTGTCTCAGTTGCAAGCCAATAGGCAAAAGGCGCCACTCGGATTGCGGTTATGTTAGAATTTCTCACCCTGACAACGCGGCATCGAGATTGCTATGAATACACGACTAATTACCCTGTCTCTGATCATATTCACTATTGCGATATTCAGGCTGCTGCCGCATCCCCCAAACGTATCGCCGCTTGCTGCGATGGCTTTATTTGGCGGGGCCTATTTTTCTGACAGGCGCGTCGCTTTTCTCGTTCCCTTTCTTGCGCTGTTGCTCAGTGATTTCATCCTCGGCCTGCATGACACCATGGTCTATGTTTATGCCGGCTTTGCGTTGACCGTTGTTATCGGTTTCTGGATCAGGAAAAACATCAACGCTGGGCGCATCGCTATCGCTGTTGTCGGCTCTTCCGCGCTGTTTTTTATCATCAGCAACTTTGGCGCCTGGTTCACGTCCGGCCTCTACCCGATGACCCTCGAAGGTTTGATGCAGGCCTATGTCGCAGCCATACCATTCTTCCAGAACAGTCTGCTGGGTAATGCTGTATTTACGGTATTGCTGTTCGGCGGCTTTGCTGTCTTGCAGCGTAATGTGCCAACGCTGGCCGAGAATACCTGAGCCCGTGCCCCGTTAATATGTTGTGATCTGTGTGTGATATTTTCCACAGATGAAAGTGAACTTCATTCACGAATAGTCAGCCGCAAAGAACGCAAAAGCCGAGAATGTAGCAAACTGTTTTATTTTAATACTGAATAATTTATTTGCGCCCTTCGCGTGTTTTGCGGCTAAAAAAATGTTTCATAAAAGCCGAGGCCGGTCTTGCAGGTTTATTACTGGTGTCAGTCACTTCTGGCCTGACCACCTGATCAGGGTTTTATGCCAACGCCCCTGTTCAAGAGCTGCAATGCAAATATGAACAGTCCGATGATAAACAGTATGATAATGATAAACGCTGTTGTCAGTTCAATATCTGTCACACCCAGTAGCCCGTAACGAAATGCGTTGATCATGTAGAGGATAGGGTTCGCCAGTGAAACGTTTTGCCAGAATTCCGGCAGCATGTTAATGGAATAAAATATTCCGCCAAGATAGGTGAGGGGCGTCAGGATAAACGTAGGGATGATGCTGATGTCGTCAAATGACTTTGCATACACGGCATTGATGAAGCCAGCCAGCGCAAACAGTACTGATGTAAGGACGAATACCGCGATGGTCACGGCGTAACTGTGGATCTCCAGGCGGGTAAAGAACATGGAAACGAGCGTTACTGCAATTCCAACGACGATACCGCGCAACATTCCGCCTGTAACAAAGCCTGCCACCATGATGTAGTTCGGTAATGGCGAAACAATCATTTCTTCCACGCTGCGATGGAACTTTGAGCTGAAAAAGGAGGAAACGCAGTTCGCATAGGAATTAGTGATTACAGCCATGAGAATCAGACCCGGCACGATGTAGTCAATGTATGTGAAGCCGTCGATGTCTCCAATCTGGGAACCGATCAGTTCACCAAAAATGATGAAATACAGCGCTGTGGTAATTGCCGGAGGCACTATGGTCTGAAGCCAGATGCGGATGAATCTGAGGAATTCCTTGATAGTGATGGTCTTGAATGCGTGGTATTGAGCATTGAGTTTCATCTTTGATCTCTTGTGCTGTTGCCACCGGTGCCAGGGACCGGAGTGAGATATATCATAAGTTTTTGCTATTGTTGTTCAGCATCGAGATAAAAAGCTGTTCCAGGCGGTTGCTTTTGTTGCGCATGCTGACGACCCTGATATTGCACTGAGAAAGTCTTGCATAGAGACCGTTAAGGTCATGGTCCCTGTGCTTGTCTACCTCCATTGTGCTTTTATCGATCAGTCGTACATGGTAGTCGCCACAGTCCGGCAGCTGGTCAATTTCATGATCGAGATATAGCACGAAGGTTTCCATGTTCAGGCGGTTCAGTAATGAACGCATATCTGTCTGTTCGATAGTGACGCCTTTATCGATGATTGCGATGTTATTGCACAGGCTTTCTGCTTCTTCCAGGTAGTGCGTGGTCAAAATGATGGTGGTGCCGCCGGCGTTAAGCTCACGCATTAACTTCCACATCGAATACCTGATTTCAATATCAACACCCGCGGTAGGCTCGTCAAGGATGAGCAGCCTGGGCTCATGCACCAGTGCCCGGGCGATCATCAGTCGGCGTTTCATGCCACCGGATAATTCCCTGGCCATGTCGTAGCGACGGTCCCAGAGTTCCAGCTTCTTCAAATATATTTCCGCTCTGTGGCGGGCAATTTTTCTCGGGATGCCATAGTAGCCCGCCTGGTTCAGCAGGATTTCGCCTACTGGCTCAAATATGTTGAAGTTGAATTCCTGCGGCACCAGGCCGATATGCATTCTTGCATCAGCCGGGTTCTGATCGAGATCTACGCCATAAACCCTTACCTGGCCTGAAGTCTTGTTAATCAATGAGCAGACAATCCCGATAATGGTTGATTTGCCCGCGCCGTTAGGGCCCAGCAGTGCATAGAAGTCTCCGTGTTTGACTTCGAGACTGACACCGGGCAGTGCCTGGAAACCATTGCGATAGGTTTTGTGCAGATTGTTGACTTCGAGTGCCTTCAACAGATTTCCCCGGCTATACCCCAGAATGGTTATATTTATACAAGCTTTTGAAAATATAGATATTATTGCGTGTTCTGTGAATAATCATCAGGCTGCAGGCCATTGCAGGGTTTACATAAGTCATACGACCGTCTAGTATTTCACGACTAACAGTTCCAATGCTGTAATTTACCGTAAATATGAGGCCCCATGGGAACCAAAGGCGAGAATAACCGTACGCGCATTATCGAGGCAGCTGATCAGCTGTTCTACAAGCATGGTTACAACCAGACATCGTTCAGTGATATCGCCGATATCACCGGGATCCCCCGCGGCAATTTTTACTATTACTTCAAAACCAAGGACGACATTCTTGCCGCTGTTGTAGAAACACGCGTCAAGCAATACCGGGAAGCACTGGTGAGCTGCGATAATGCCAGCGATAACCCGGGGAAACGCCTGCAGGCATTGCTGGACATCATGGCCGGCAGTGAAGACTCTGTAGTCGATACGGGCTGCCCTATTGGCTCTTTATGTGTCGAACTCGCCAAAGATACAGAAGCCTTACAGACTAAATCACGTGAGGTTTTCGTATTGCTCAGGGACTGGATGAGCAGGCAGTTTGAGGAAATCGGTCTGGCCGATGCCAACGATAAGGCAATGGATCTGTTGTCGCGCATGCAGGGTACAGCGCTGATGGCCTGTGCTTTCAAGGACAGTGCCTATCTTCACCGCAGCGTCGGTGACCTGAAGAGCTGGATCAACAGCCTTGTATTGAGCGAAAGCTGAACACCCTGAAACGAATCCTGAGACATACTATGGAATCATCAATACAGCAAAATTATCTTGATGCTTTTAAAGGCAGGTTTACCTCGCTGATGCGCTGGCATCACCTGGATGAATTCTGGGATAAGCTCAAATTAAAGGTGGATGACAGCTGGTATATCTATCACGTCGGTGATACGCCGCCCGAGTCTCCGGTCGACAGGAAAAAGCTGCTTGAATTCATCGACGAGATTGACACCCTGCTGCGCGAGGAGCATGAAGAAGATTACTGCGGTATTGTTTATACCGACGACAAAAACAATCCTTCCTACATAAAGATATTTGACCCACACAACCTGGGTGTATCATGCGGTTACAGCGAAAAGCCGCCACTGCCCGGCTGGATATTATCAAGAATCCCCCCGATCGAGCTTGAAGAAGCCCTGTATCCACCGGCCAATCGCAGACGCTGGTGGCAGCGTATATTTGAATAAAGTTTGATCCTGCCTGCATGGCGACACCTGTAGATCTCTACTCTCGCCGAGGCGCAGAGGGCGCAGAGAAAATTGTGTTGTTTGTAGCCCGGATGCAGTATCGCTGTATCCGAGGCATGTGATGAGTTGTCCGCGTTTCATTTCATTCAGGCGGCGTCTTAGTCCTCCCTCGCCTTAGCCCTCTCCCGGAAGGAGAAGCGTGAATATCGTCTTTGTTTTTTACTTGTCCCTCGTTACTCGTCCCTTGTACCTGTAAATATTCTCTGCGCCTCTGCGAGAAAACAGGATATTAAAACTCTGACACAGGCAGATCTCACGGTGAGGCGAAAATCGACAACAACTGTCAGATCAAGCGTGAACTACTAAATCTCATTGTTTGTTGAACCACTCTGCAGCGTCGCGAACCGACTGCTGATCAAACTTGAAGCGCAGCTTGATGTACGGGCCTTGCGCGGTGTAGCCGGCCATATTGAAATCGTCATCTTCATACCCGGCCCAGTTGTAACCGGCGCTCACCCAGATATTGGTGGCCGGGCTGAATCCAGCTGACAAGCCGTAGGAATAATCGTACAGTTCACTGTTCCAGCTGTGCAGCGTGCTTGCGCGCGCACCGATGTCCCAGCGCTTGCTGATGTCCTTGCGATACTCTAAACCGAGCGCGTCGGTGTATCCGGAGTACTCGGCACTGTCGATGGTATCGCGCGTATATTTGGCGCCGTAGAACGTGCTGAGCTGCGTGCCCTTGCGGCGATAGTTGACCAGCAGGTTGTTCACCAGTTTCCAGTTATCGAAGTTGCTGACACCGCCGGTTTCGGTATCGATCGCGAAGTCCGTGCGGTTGAGGAATGTCCAGCGGCGGGCAAACGGTCGATGCACCAGGCCGAGGCGCAGGTCAGCATGGGTACCTTCGATGCCGGTCGTGGTCTCGGTATCAAACCATTGCAGCCGGGCAGACAGGCCCAGTCCCTTGCGCGGTTCGCCCACAGCGCCGGAATAGAGGCCCCAGCGGTTTTCCGAGTCGGCATCACGACGTTCGATGCGTGATGTCCACGACCAGCTTTCATGCTGGTAGGTGGCACCGAGCGAGACCGCAAAGAAATCTTCAGTGTTACCCTGCGCAGGCGGCAGTGTTGAGCCGAACTGGTAAGCGCCGGGTTCCTTGATGGTGGTGCTGCTGTCGAAGCCGGCATCCACACTCCAGACCCTGCTGACCTGCCAGGTCTGCTTCAGGCCGGCATTGGCAAACAGGCGTGGTCCGAATTCACTGCTGCGCTGTTCCATCGATGTGTTCAAGGTAGCGCCTGTCCATGGCCGTGCATTCATACCAATGCGTGTGCCGCGGCTATCTTCAAAATCGCCAAAGGTAAATTCCTGTTCGATAAACAGCGTGGTGGAAGCATTGAGCAGGTAGTCGGCTCCCAGGATGGTGCGTGTCGGGTAGTTGGAGTTGGCGTTGTTCGACAGTGACTGGTTGTGATCGATGCGCAGGTTCAGGCTGTTTTCGAAGAAGGTTTTATGGGCACCCAGGGTCAGCTGTTCCGACTTCGCATCCTGGCCGTTGTTGAATCGGTCCCTGGCCATGATCATGCCGGCTGATGCTCCGTAATGGGTAGCGTCATACACGAGTCCTGCTTCAACTACATCACGATCGGCATCAGTCTGCAGGTCGGTTTGACGGAAAATCTGGGTGATAAAGTCGAGCCTGTCGGTCATGTGATAACTGCCGTCGACACCGTAGACACTGGTGCCGGTGCCGATCACGCTTTGCTGGCCGAGGCCGAAGCCTGCTTCCTGTTCACGGTAATAAAGCGTACCGTCCATGTTGCTGGAGGTGTGGCGTAGTTCAGCCAGGTAGGCATCCTTGCTTTGCGCGTTGTTCGCCTGGCTGGTTGCGTATTCCAGTTTAAGCTGCGTACTGTCGCTAAAGTCGATGGTGGCGTCAACGCCAGCCAGTGTGTCATCACCGGTATCCTGGCCCTGGTTGATGTAGCTGGCACCGACTTCAAGCTTGTCATCCAGCAGCTTGACGGCACCGCGACCACCATAGCTCAGTTCTTCTGCACCATCCGCCCGTGTTTCATAATCGACAACGATATAGACCAGGTTAAGGCTGGCGTCCTTGCTCGGTACCGCCTGTTTAAAGAACAGGGTGCCGGCGTGGTAATCAATGCTGTAATCGATATGGCGCGTCATCGGTTGCGACGACAGCACGATCTGCGGACGGAAGCGATCACGTATTTCTATCCTGACCTTTTCTGAATTTAACAGCAGGTCCGGGAAGCGCAAGCGGTACAGGCCCGAGGTGCCATCACCGCGGATATCATCCCTGACGAAATTCTGATCGGTTTCACTGGCGAACACATTCAGGCTGAAATGCTTGTTGCGCATTTCTGATTTGAATCCGGTTAGTGAGCGGTCATAACGCGCCAGTTCAGTAACGTTCAGGCCTGTCTTGAAATCACCGAACAGTGCATAAAATTGCCTGCGTTCGAGCCGTACATAGAGCTTCTCGCGACTGGCGGCATCATATCCCTGCACGGTGTTGTCACCGTATACCGGGAAGTAGGTATCGGGATCAATTTGCTGGAACAGGGCGTTGCGCTCTTCCTCATCCCTGTCAGTGTCGTAAGCGAGGGTAAGCAGCCATTCACCCTTGATACTGCCCTTGGCAAAGAACGATACCTTGCCATCGGAATAGGTATCTTCTTCAAGGCCCGCAGCAGACAGCGATTGCATGTTGCCGTCAACGGTGTTGTGGGCCAGGGTGCCTTCTGCCAGGCCTACCAGGATCCAGTCACGCTGTGCGGCGTGTAACCATGGGCGGAGCTTTTCTTCACGATGCTGCAGCGGAATTATCAATGTGG
>WOR8_10009141_pt1 | contig 12664 bp, 8 predicted proteins | sample DeeMarSeWOR38_10_FD_19890 | JGI IMG/M metagenome (IMG submission 19890) | reverse complement strand
CTTGACTCCGCCTGCTTTCAGTGCTTCATCTAGTTTTGCAATGTTGTTCTTTGCAGGTACCGTGTTAACTGAAATCGCTAGTATGTTTGCATTGGATTCTTTTATTTTATCAACGAAAACTTGCGGGGCAACGCTCTTGCCTGCGTCAATCGTCTTGAATCCTGCCCTTTTCAGTGCTTTCCTAACTGCTTCTTTAGCTGTGTCGTGCATGTCAGGTTCGATGTTGCCTATGACAACTGTGCCTATGGGGTTCTCTGGTTCTGGAGGCTCTTTCTCCATCATAGATTTAAGCCATGACATTTAACATTACTTCCCTTTTGTTTTTTATACCTTCGACTTTTATATTCGAATTCCATATTTAAACTTTGACTCCGCTACTACACTATTCGTTCAATAAGCGAAAATGAATGTTAGGGAAGGAAAAATGTTCAAAACAACAAATAAACATCTTCTATTGTTCCTTGTTTTGGTGTTTGCATTCGCATATCGCATGTTGCTGTTACACTGGGCAGCTTATCCGCCTGGTGCTGACATTGGTTTACACGAAAGCGTAGTCAATTCAATCACTTTGCAGGGCAACACAAATTTCATGTGGAACAATTACCAGATGGGTGGCGGGCTTTCTCTAACTTTTCCAGGATACCACATATTTGTTTCGAATATAATATTGATTGCCGGAATACCTGATTATCTCGCTCACTCTTTGGTTACTTCTTTTTTTTCTTCGTTTATTGTTCTCTGCGCATTCTTGATAGGACGAAGTGTTTGGGGAGAATCAACTGGCTTCATAGTATCGTTTCTAGTGGCGATTTCGCGGTTTGATGTAGAGATGCTGATGTGGGGTGGGTTCCCCAACGCAGTGACTTTACTGCTGATTCCCGTGGTTTTCTATCTTTACTTGGAAAGAGACCGATTTTCTATGGTTCCATTTCTTGTTACAACAACGATTCTGTCTGGAGCCATATTCTTAACTCACTCACTCAGCGCGGTCATGTTTGTATGCATAACGTTTTCCACTGTAATCTTAGCGGCAGTTTTTTCCAAAAGATTCAGCTTATCAAAAAAGCGCATTCTTCTTTGGCTTCTGCCAATTTTCCTCGGGGCGGTTCTAGTTTCTCCATTTTTAGTAGAAGCCGCGCCTGCTTATTTAGGTGCAAACTCGGAAACTTTTACGGGTGGCGTTTCAGATATTAGGCTGGCGCTTCTCTCAACGAGAGTGCTTCCTCTGGAATGGGTGACACCTCTTTTTGTTTCCGTGGTTTTCTTCTTTTTCTTCTCCAAAAAGTACATAGGCAAATTTTTAACTGTTCCAGCTTTGCTCCTTGCTCTGTGGATTTTTGTTCCCATGTTGTTTACTCAGGCGTATTTAGTGAGAATTTACACAGATTACAATCGGTTTTTGTACTTCATAATCTTACCTCTCATACTTCTAATTGCACTTGGAATCGACCATGGAGCAGGCTTTTTCGCGCGTATAACGGACACATACCTTACCTTAACAAAGAAAATATCTCGAACCAAGAAAAAAGTTGGCGGCATACGCTCTAGACTGATACCAAATCTTTCCCGCAAAAACATATACGCAGGCTTAACCCTCTGCTTCCTGCTCATTTCATTTTCGGCGGTGCCAATCTTCCTGACACCTTTCAGAGCTGTAGAAATCCAAAGCTTTTACCAAACCATGAACGACCCCAGATACGAGGCGATGCAATGGGCGCGCCATAACACCCCCATTGGATCAATTTTTGTTTCCGACGCGCTCTATGGCTGGTGGTTTTCAGAGCTCTTGCCCGCGAGTTTGAGCCTGCTAAGGTGGCGAAGAACCTGCTCGACACAAATTACGTGATAGATAATGGGCTAATTCAAGTCCGAGAAGACGGAGGCTATGTTGGAAGACACAATCCAGTGATTCTAGCCAAGCTCAACTGGACCTACTTCCCTTACGCGTTCTTTAACTTCAACAGTAGTGAAACAGAAATCAGATACCGTGTGGGTGACCAATTGAAATCGTTAAAAGTAGACCAGTTGCCAGTGAAAGAAATGCGTATAGAAAATAACACTGAACAAGCCAATATTGTTGTCAAGAAAGGCAATGAGTTCTTCAATTACACTCAGTTAACCACAGTTTACAGAGGATCGCGGTTTGTAAGTATATCAATCACTTTAGAAAGCACAGTTAACGGTGTTTCTCTAGACTGGCTTGATTTCACTGTGCCAAGTAAAGGTAAAGTACAAACAATACAAAACAAAACAATTGCTCTCTTGGATGAAGGAGTGAAAGCTTTCAGCCAACTAATTTTTGACAAAGAGCAGCCAAACGTGAAGTTGATTAATCCTGAAAATCCTTGCATTTTTAAATTAGATTACAACCTGCAAGGCAAGGCTGAAGTGCATGTTCAGATTTCGCTAACTGCTTACTCAGTTACAGATGATCTGCGATTTTACCAAGATCCAGAAATTACCGCAGACTACTTCAACAAAATCATAACCGAGAACCTCAATTCATCACAGAAGCCAATCTCTGAGGTACCCGTTGACGTCTTTGACTACCAGAAAGCTGTGAACGACTGGAATATATCCTACATCGCCTGCCGTGATTCTGAAATAATCCCTAAATTCGCAGGTGACCCTGCTTTTAGTTTGGTGTTTATTAACAATGATGTCGCAATATTCATGGTGAAAAGAAATTTCGCCTAGGTGGGGGAACGGCATAGTCGCGTTGACGTTTACTCCTGAGAAGAAGAAAATCTTAGAAATTGTGTTCGCAGCGGTTTTTTCAGCCGTGGTTCTGATACTCTTCTACTCAATCCTATCGATGAACGGTCTGGTCTTGGGAAACGACCCTGCAGTCCATTTAGAAAAGGCGCAGATTTTTTTGCATACTGGCAAAATATCAATAGATAACTTAAGTTGGGCTCCACCTCTCTACCAGATTTTGCTCGCAACGCTAATCACCTTTACTGGAACCGGAACGAGTAATCTTGAACAGATGATATTATTAGTGAAAACCACAGCCATACTCATTGATTGGTTGCTGTTATTCTCCATATATTTAATTGGCGCCAAGTTTTTCAACAAAAAAATAGGGGCAATCGCCGCGATTCTATTATTACTGTGTTTTCCAATATACGAAATCAACTCATGGGGCGGTTACACAACCGTACTAGGCTTGTCATTTATGTTTTTGTTGTTTCTGTATTTGCCCTTAGCAACAAAGGATTTAGGGCATATCATGGTTACTTTCTTGGCAGGTTTTTCTTTGGTATTGTCCCATCAACTTGCCACGTTTCTAACAGTCCTGATACTTCCGCCAGTTGTTCTCTTCATGTTAATAAAATCTAGAGGCACCTATCTCAAAGCTTTAATTGCTTTAATTCTGGGCGGAGGAATAGCGTTTTTTATCTACTATTTTCAACCAGTAATGTCTCACATCGACATATTTATCGAGCACGTTTTCCTCTCGCAAAAAACAATGGTGTATCAGATTGGCGCCACCACATTTAATGCCTTCATGGTGAATTTCGGTTTTATAGTATTTTTTGCTGTAGGTGGCAGTTTACTCGCGTTCTTAAACTTAAGGGCGAAGAAAATGTTTATTCCCTATCTGCTTTTGATCTCAAGTTTGATTATTCCCTTCGTTTTAGCAGAGTCCCACCTCTTTGGGCTTTATCTGCCTTTTCAATGGTTCATTTACTACTTAATGCCTCCACTAGCGATTTTCGCAGCTGTTGCATTCACTCTCATGATCGATAAGTTATCTGCCTTTTATTTCAAATATAAAACGAAGTGGAAGGAGTTACGACTTAAAACAGTCGCGGTTTCTTTTATCATTCTCCTGTCCTTAATGTTACTATTTCGTTTTGCCGTTGTCTACGGAAAAATCATGGAAGCCAGCGTGTACTATTCAACAACCGATTTGAAAGCATATGATGCAGGTATTTGGCTTAGAAACAATTTTCCTGATGAAACAACAGTAGTTGTAACCGAAGTTCCTGGTTTCTGGTTCAGATTGTATTCAGGCAAGACCATAATTGCGGAAACTGACCCAATCATCGAGCGAAACACTGTTGCCGCATCTGTTCTGGAACTAGCTTACGAACTTGAACATCCGCTAACTCTCGTCAGAGCATACGATATGACAAAAGGCGATGTTGCTGACGAGAACTATGTTTCCATAAACAATGTTTGGTACAAGGTTTCAGACTCCGCAGCAGATGGAAATAAAATCTCGTATCGGGCAAACGGGGTTTACAAAGAAGATATTCCCCTCTCCAATTTCACCAGAGAATCAATCTTCGAAGATCAGCGTTCCCCCAAGAAAGTGACGTTCCGATACTTCAACGACGAGCTCAGCATCACTCAAACTATTCTCGTTCATAACGATACATATTCGATTGAAGTTGTTTGGTCACTGACCCCTACAGAAAACGAGATTACCGATGTTGCCTTATACTTAAGCACTTTCTTTAACCTTCAATTCTCGTTCGAGGAAGCGTACATCCCGGGCATGCTGGACTGGCAGAATCCTTGGGAAAACTATTCGAACTATAAAGGAAACGAGTGGGCAGTTGTTAATTTCTCTCGTTCAACCTTAACCGGTACTTGCCTTGGCTTCTACGATGCGACAGAAGAGGTTGTTTTCGCACTTAACTTCCAAGAGCTACCTGACTGGGGCAACGTAGGTGCCCTAGAAAGCATGCAGATAGACGCCGTTCGCTTCCAATACAACTTTGACAAGATTGACATAAACGAAGCAACCTCTTTCACGTATCAATACCTCACTTTTTCAAAAAACAGTTTTCCCGAAACGCCTCGTCTCACTGACCTGCAGGGACTATTCGATTTCAAACCTGACGCCGAATTTGAACTAAAATCAAGAGATTACCACGAATATATAAGAGACGAAAACATAGGCTTTTTAGTGTATGACAAAAACCAACTTGACACGAAACTTGTTCGAAGTAAAATCTTAGAAATAGTCTACTCAAACGACAGATACATAATTTTCAGAATTAAAAGTAACGGTATGTAGTTGCATGCTGGGTCTGATTCAAAGAGGTCTCCTGTGTAATATTCGGCTCTTGTTCTGCATCCTCCGCATATCTCGCGGTACTCGCACACGCCACATTTACCCTTGATGTTGCTCTTGTCCCTCAGCTTCAGGTGCAACTCAGAACGCTGCAGCTCATCCCACGTTTCTGGCAAGCCTTTGTCCCTCATGTTTCCCAGTCTGTACCCTAGCCGCATGATCGGTAGTCTCCGTTTTCGGTTACGCTGATGTAGTTTCCGCCGATTGTGCATTTGCCTAGGAAGCCGTTTTGGAACCAATCCCAGAAGTCAACCGGGTTTCTCTGCCGCACGATTCTCGCGTAGAACGGCGCGTAAACGTTAATCTTGACTTTGTTCGCCAGCTTCACTTGCAGGTCATAAATTTCATGGAACGCTTTTTCATATTGATCTGGCGAGGGCGCTAAATCGGGCATGTTCGAGCCTGCTCTGCCAACGGGTACAAGGTTGTGGTAGACCACCATTCTTGCTTTGTACTGTTCTCCTAACGCTGCGGGGTGAGCCATGTCGTTTATGTTGTATTTGGTCATGGTTGTTACTATACAGTCTAAGATTCCGTTTTCCGACAGCTTCTCCATGGCGTATATTGCTTTGTCGTAACTTCCTTTCCGCCTTATAATGTCGTTTGACTCTCTGTTTCCATCCACGCTTACTGCAGTATGCACTTCGTATTTTGCGAGTTTGTCTAGTCTTCCTTGGTCAAAAGCGAAGCCGCTTGTGATTAGGCTAACTTCCATACCGTACTCTTTTTCGGCGTAAGCTATGACGTCAAAAATATCTTTTCTCACAAGGGGTTCTCCACCGCTTATTCCGAACCACGGAGAGCCAAACCTGTGAATTTCGTCAACCATTTTGTAAGCGGTTTTAGTGTCGATTTCGTAATCCTTGGCGTATTCGGGTGTGAAACTGCAGTATAGGCAATTGCCTACGCATCTTCTGGTACACCGCCAAGTCACCATGTACAATGGCGCTTTTTTCGAAGCCATCAAGCTCACACGCATTCTTAGATATATATTTGCGATATAAGAGTTACGATTGAAACCCCAATTCTTTACACTAACTGAGAAAACATAAAATCGGGCAGTCGTCTATGTACTGCTTCTTGGCAAACATCCGAAAAATAGTCGACAGAGGTTCTTTTTTGGTTCTTTGAGCTTCCAAGTTTGCTTTCAGAAAATCTTATAAATCTTTCAATATAGAGTGAGGACATATTTCAATCTAGGAGATTGTGCGTAAAGAATGTCTAAAGCAAAAGAATACTCTGCGATGACTAAAGATAAGCTTATGACTTACACATTTGTTGCACTCATAATACTTGCAGTGGTTGGAGTTGTTTTATGGTGGCCCGTTACGTCAAATTCAGGCTGGAATTTAGGTCTCACCGTTGCAATAACTTCCTTAATCGCCGTTGGAGTTGCCGTAGGTGTTGATACTTTGCTCTATAAACTTGCTGCTGACAGCCAACTAAACACTATGTCTGCGGCTGTATTTGGTCTAATAGTTGCTCTCTCATATTCTCTTGGCGCTCCGTTTATGACAACTTACGCAGACTCAATAATGCCACTAGAAGCACCAGACGCATTCATTTGGGTTGCGTTGATATCTCTTGTTGGTTTAGTACTGTTCAAAAAAATTCAGGGCTTAGCTGGCAGAAAATTCGTAAACCCTGCAGCAACTGCCAAACTGTTGGTTCTATTACCGTTTCTTTACACCGTATTGCTGCCTGCGGATCACGCGTTGGAAATCCCCACACTTGCTGCCACACTTAACTACGATGGTACGACTTCGTTCGGCGCTTGGATCCAGATCTGTTTGACTAATCCTGAGCCAATGAAACTCATGCAAATGCCTGCTTTCGCGCAAGCTGATGTATTTCAGACGCTATTTTTGACCAAGTATCACGGCTGGGTAGGCGGCGCATCAAGTCTCGCTGTCATCATCGTTGGAATAGCCTTATTCGTTATATGCCGAAGGTACATCAAATGGAGAATCACGCTGTCTTACTTAGCGACCACAGCAATTTTCGCTTACCTCTTAAGTATAGCTTACGGCGGGGACCCTATACTTAGAATGATGTTCCACCTCTTCATCGGTAGCTCAATATTTCTGGCGTTTTTCATGGCAACTGACCCCGCAACTACCCCATTAACCTATATGGGACAAATGATATTCGGTGTAGGCTTGGCCATATTGACTATGATGATTCAAACCTACATGGGCTTCTTTGGTGGCTCGATTCTGGCGTTGATTATAATGAATTTGACTTCGCCAATGCTGGATAAGATTGGGAAGATGAAACCCGCACCAACAAAAGTTGAGCCGAAACTTCCAAAAGCCAAACAATTCGCAACTGTAAAAACCACATCATGCATCAGATGTGGTGCGTGCATGCGTATTTGCGTCAATAAACTGAGTCCGATATTAATTAAGCAGGCATTTGATAAACGAAACATGGCGGAACTGATGAAACTGGCTGCGGACTACTGTGCAGGTTGCAACAACTGCAACTTCATTTGCCCCGCAAGAATTGACCTCAGAAGCACCATGCTTACTTACCCACTGCAGAAAGAAGAAGCTACAAGAATTGAAAAGCAATTCTTGAAAGGAACAGCAGACGAAAACCTCGGCGTTTACTCGGATATATTTTCAGCTAAGAGCTCGATAAAAGGTCAAGATGGAGGAGTAGCCAGTGCGTTGCTAGTTTCAGGTATGGAAAGAGGATTATTTGACTCCGCTATCGTAGTTAAACGAATAAGTGGCTATTGGGCAGAAGCGGTAGTTGCAGAAAACGTTGATGACATATTGCAAGCCAAAGGAACAAAGTACATACGAGTCCATATGATGTCAAAGCTAGCAGACTTAATAGCAAAAGGCAAACGGAAAATCGCGCTCGTAGGTACAGCTTGTCAAGTTCGAGCAGCAAGGAGAGTTCAGGAGAGCCTGCTTGGGGACTATCCCGACCTGGAACTCACAATAATAGGCCTGTTCTGTTTCGAAGAATTCAACTACGAGAAGCTCAAAGCAGAAACTCAGAGACTTCTAGGTGTTGATTTAGACCGAGCGGAGAAAACTCAGATTAGCAAAGGAAAATATATCGTGCGAGTCGATGGAAAGGCAAACTCTGTAAGCGTAAAAGAACTGAACAATGCTGTTGAGAATGGATGCCTCTCTTGCCCAGACTTCGCCGCAAACTATGCCGATATATCAGTTGGTTCAGTAGGTAGCGAGGATGGCTATTCAACTGTAATTGTGCGGTCGGATGTTGGCGAAAAACTATTGGAAAACCTCGATTTGGCTAAGAGTAAAGCGAATAAGGAAGAAGTTGCGAAATTAGCTATTCAGAAGAAAAAGCGAGTGCTTCAAAATTCCTAACCTTTTTCTTTTTTCAAGGCAAACGAAGCGAGCATGAAAGCAATTTTCATTCCCCAGTTTATTCTTGTTGATTTTCATCGATTTTTGTTGCCGTACGGTCTGTCATAATTGAGTTTTAAGGATAAACTTATTAACGCGCCCAAACGTAATAGTAAAAAAAGGTGAAAAATCAATGTCAACGGAACCTTTCAAGTTAAAAGACATCCTCTACGGCTTGGTAATACCAATTCTCGTCGCTGTCTTGATCCTGCTATTTCCTACGGTGATACGCGGAGCATTGGACGGATTTTTCCCGCCACCAGATATGATGACTGGTGACCCGGGTTCACCCTTCGCGTTTATAACAGTGATATTTACACACGGCTTTGCTCTGATGGTCATGTTTGGAGTTCCCCTTTTGTTGGGATTATTATGGAATAAATGGGCTGGTGGCGCTGCAGGCTTCATAATGGGGACATTGCTCTATCTCGCCAACGCTGGCTACAACATCATGTACTCTTTCGAAGCTTTTGGTGTAGACGGCATGACGAATCTTTACCGTGACCCGAGCTTCATTGGAAACTATATCGTTTGCGGGATTCTGATAGGTTACATCGCAGGCGCTTTAAGCAACAAGTCCTTCAGTTTTAAGAGAATGCTTGGTGCAAGTTTAACCGCAGCAATAACTGTTGGAGTCATACAATTCGTTCTCAACATGACAGTCGCGTTCTCAGCATGGATGACACAAGCGGATCCATTTTCGGCATTTTATCAAGTATTGCTACCAATGGTGATCCTTGGAATACTAGCACCAATAATCGCGAAAGTGTTCACTTGGTACGGATTGTTGCCAGGCGGGTACTCGTAAAACCACCCTTTTCTTTTTTAATCTTCTCGTCGACAAGTAGTCAATAATACTATATATCATGAACTTGCAACCCATTTCATGTTTCAATACTTACATCAGAGAAGTATTGTCTGCAGACATCAAGCCTCAAATCATTCATATTTGAATTCTAATAGGAATAGACTGCAGAGAAGGCGGAGAGCGTCTACCCGCTCGGCGCATAGTCTTACTTAAAAAACAGAACTGACGAGATTGACAACTTCAGAATTGAAGTTACTTGAACTTATTTACTTGTTGTGATGTTTTCTGGAGCGAATTCCCATGCAATATTTCCTTTCCATAAGTCACCAAGTTTCGTTATACTAATTTCTTCTTCGTCAATTTCGATTAGATCCTTTTCCTTCAGCCTCTTAAGCTGCTGTGGAAAGACATCTTCAGGTGTTTTCCCGAATTTCTGCTCGAATTCTCTCTTGTCAACCGGAAGCCGTAAATAAAGCCTCGTCATTGTCCTTCTCATCATATCTTCATCGGATGATTCAGAAAGCCTTTTTATCGGCAGTTTCCCAGATTCGACAGTCGCTATGTACGTATTTATATCTTCAATGTTGGAATATGAAAATCTCTGTAGATAACCCATGAAGCATCCTGCACCTGTAGTCAATATTCCTCCCCATGGCCAACCGTTCAGGCAGTTTTCTCGGAAGTGCCATTCAACTCTGCTGAAGCGGTCGTGACCAACAGCCTTATAGCCCGCCTCGGTCAGCATCTTATACGCAATCATATACTGTTGCTTCTCATATTCTGCGTTGCCCTGTGATGGGGACCGTCCATTTTTAATCATCTGTTCAAGCAAAGTGCCTGGGTCAACATGCAATGAATAAGCATCAATTTCAACGTCCAACTCTATGGTCTTTTTCAGCGTGTCTATCCAGCTTTCCATTGTTTGTCCTGGAAGATTATACATGAGATCTACACATACGCACATTCCGAGTTTCTTGGCATGCTTGATGGCCCTTTCAACGCTTTCCGCCGTGTCTGGCAAGCACAGACTTTTCCTTAGTTCGTCGTCAAAGGTTTGAGCACCCATGTCCAGCTGGTACACGCCATAAGCTGCTAGCTTGTCGATTTTGTCTAGCGCAAGCGTTTTCGAGGAACCTGAGACTTTGATGAAGTATTCGTCGTTAGTGGTAAACCTTTCTTTGCAGAAGTCGATGAGGTCAATCATCTGCTCAGCGGAAAGCACGCTTGGGGTTCCACCGCCCAGAACTATTTCATCGAACACACTTGTCTTCACGTAGTGTGTCTTAGCGTACATGTCCAACTCTTTCTTCAGCATGTTCATGTACCGTTCTACAGGAACTCTGACGGTGGGTGTAGTTGGAAAATAACAGAACGCGCATCTGGAGTCGCACATGGATATCCATGGTTGTAGCTCCATCAATCTGCCTGAAGTATTCTCAGTTGACAAAAACTCCATAAAGGACTTGTACATTTCAGGTTCTATATCTGGGTAATCTCTGTAAGTGTAGGGTGGCCAATTCTCCCTTGAATCGTATGCTTCTGCTTTGTTTTGGTCGAGAGCAGGGTTTTTCATTGTTGGCTTCCTCAGCGCTAAGTTTTTAGAACCGTTTGATAGCAAATAAAGCTTCCGTTGAAAGCCTCATTTCTTCCAGAATCATCTCGTCGGCATGTGAACATTGACGTGACGCTGTTAGCGCATGAGTTTCAATATCAAGTCTGCAAGAAACCTGCGTTGTCTCTTTTAGCGTTAGAAAATCGACCTGATCCGCCACATCATGTGACTTATCGCAGTCCTAGTCATGATTTGACTGTAATAGTTGCCTTTCACATATCCTTTCCAAGTTTGGCGAAGGATGTATCGTGGAGAGTACAGTCTGTCGTAGTATTCTCTCCTGATCTTGTATATATCCTCAGCAGGCAACATGGGGTTCTCAAAGACTGGATGTAACGTATCATATAAATCAAAATCATCGGACATTTTCCAGCCCATATTCTCTAACAGAGCATGCAGCTCAGTTCCAGGGTAGGGTGTTGCCACACATAGCCAGGCATCATCTGGTTCAACCCGCTGCAATAGGTCAATAGTTTGTTTTGCACTCTCTATTGTTTCTCCAGGGTATCCGATTAATGCGGTGACAGCCACAAACAAACCTTCTTCTTTTGCCCATCTGATTGCTTGTTCATTCTGTTCGACCGAAGTCTTCTTTTTAACAGCGTCCAAAATCTTTTGGCAGCCAGATTCAATGCCAAAAGAAACTTCATTGCAGTGCGCTTTTCTCATTTTGACCAATGTGTCTTTAGAGATCTGGTCAACTCTTGACTGACAACCCCATGGAAGATCTATCTTTCTGCTTATTATTTGGTCGCAGAGGTCATGAACTCTCCCTCTGTCTACCGTCAGGGTGTCATCGTTGAATGTTACTCCACTGGCACCATGTACATCTCTTAGCCATTCAAGTTCATCAACCACGTTTTTCGGGCTTCTTCCCCTGAAAGTCGCCCCGAACATTTGCGAGGACACACAAAAAGCACATTGATATTGACATCCTCTGCTTGCCATGATAGGCATGTGCATTTTTCCAAAAATCCTGTATTTCTCTAATGACAGGTAATGATAAGCCGGACGCGGAAGCTCATCAAGGTTTCGAATGGGCGCCCGATTACGCGTTCGCACGATTTGTCCGTTACTGCTCCTAAATGTTATTCCGTCAACCTCGCCGAGTTTCCCTGAATCGGGAGCATGATGCGCAAGCTCTGCCATGGTTAGCTCACCTTCACCTCGTACAACTATATCCACAGTCGGCTCTTGACTGAGAATCTGTTTATCCATGAAGGTGGCATGTGGACCTCCGAGAACAAGCTTGGAGGCAGGACATGCTTCTTTTGCCAAACGCGCTGATTGGAGAGCAGAGTTTATGGTAGGTGTTATAGAGGAAATTCCTATCCAGTTAGGTTCAAAAGAGGATAATTCTGATGTCAGTTTTTTATGATCAATGTTGCACGCTGGGCAGTCTATTATCTTTATCTCGTGGCCGTCTTGTTCAAGTACAGCTGCTATATACGTCAAGCCAAGGGGTGCAAGAAAAGGGTGATGACCGCTGTCCTTCAAGAGCGGTGGACTCACTAACGCTACTTTCGTTTTCATTTTTTATACCTATTTCGCTCGCTGCTTCCGTAAGCTCTCTGGTATGTAAGGGCATGCTGGGTCGGACTCGTATATGTCGCCTGTGTACGCGTAAGCTCTGTTTCGGCATCCTCCGCAGATTTCGCGGTACTCGCAGACTCCGCACTTGCCCTTTAGGACGCTTCTGTCTCTAAAGCTGCTATAGTACTCTGACTTCCGTATTTCCTCCCATGCCTTCGTCAAGCCTTTCTCTT
>WOR8_10005126_pt1 | contig 12667 bp, 9 predicted proteins | sample DeeMarSeWOR38_10_FD_19890 | JGI IMG/M metagenome (IMG submission 19890) | reverse complement strand
AGCCGCCGGGCATGGTCGGTTGAATTGGCCGGGTCCGAGCTGCTCATGTCCATGACCACCTGGCCGGCTTTCAGATGGGTTTCCATCTCTTCAAGGACCGCATCCACGGCCGTTGAATCGAGCAGCATCAGCAGACACACATCGGCCTGAGAAGCCTCCTGGATCGTCCGGCATATCGGAATCCCTTCGGTTAGATCAGGAGACAGCGCGGATCGGTTCCAGCCCCGTACGTCGCACCCGGCCTCCAGGAGTGTACGGGCCATGGGCCGGCCCATCATTCCAAGGCCGATCACACTTATAGACATGATCATTCTGGTATGCTTCCTTTCGGGTTATTTTAATCGTTGTCATTAAAATGTTCCGATTGATCTGTGTTAGAAATCCCCCCCACCCCCCTTTAAAAAGGAGCTTCCGGGTTTTCAGTGGGTTAGAAATGGAGGGGTTCGAGCTTTTTATCATTCAATCTGTGTCATTACCACCAAGGAGACGGTGTCAGAAGGTCTGCAAACGCCCATTTTCTGACCGTCATTCCGGTCCCGGATCAGGTCCGGGATGACGGATCCGGAATCCAGGACTGTTTAGCCGCTTTCCGCACCTGGATGCCGGATCGGGTCCGGCATGACAAAAGAGCAACAGCTGATGATGTTTACCCACCGAAAACCCGGAAGCTCCTTTTCGAGATGGGAATCTGATAGTTGCAAAATAGATTGTTTTTTTATATCTGTTATCAAGTTGGCAACTGCGGGCGCCACGGCAAGGGGTAACCATGTTGGGCAATTACCTTTTTGAAACGAAGGAGATCACCAATGACCAAAATGGATAAAAAAGCTGATCTGGCAGGCCCAGGGGTAAGCACCTATGAAGAGGTGTCAAAGATTTTACCGAATGATTACAAACCGCTACAGCATCCTATGGAGCGCATGCAGGCCCTGTTTGAAGTCAAACGTTACATCGAGGAGAACCTTTGCCGGGAACTCAATCTTCAAATGGTCCAGGTGCCTCTGATTGTGGACGCCAGCAGCGGCGTCAATGACTACCTGGACCGTGACGGCTCACGGACACCCATTGAGTTTCCATGTGGACTGGGCTTGGAGACACCCCTTTCAGCCCAAGTCGTTCAGGCCGCCACGAAATGGAAACGCATGGCCTTAAAACAGTTTGAATGCAAGGTGGGTGAGGGCATATGCACGGATATGAAGGCCGTGCGCAAAGATTATTTCCTCGACCACGACCATTCCGCCTATGTGGACCAGTGGGACTGGGAGCGGGCAATTACCGCAGAAGACCGCCATCTGGATTTCCTTAAAGATATCGTCACCCGGATCTGGAAAGTAATCTATGGTGCCGGCAAACATGTCCAGGCGCTTTTCCCGGCTCTGCAAACCGACGCCTATCCCGATTTTCCAGAGGAGTTGCAATTTTTCCACGCCGAAGAAATTTTGGAACGCTATCCGGATCTGCCGCGCAAACAACGTGAAACGACCATGCTCAAGGAAGTCGCACCGGCCATCTTTATCATCGGCATAGGCTGGGTGCTCAAAGACGGCTATCCCCATGAGATGCGTGCGGCTGACTACGATGACTGGGTAACTGAAACCATCACCAAAAATGGAGAAACCCTGCACGGTTTGAACGGTGATATTCTCGTTTGGAATCCGGTGACCCGCCGGCGTCATGAACTCACATCCATGGGCATTCGCGTAACGAAAGAATCATTGAAACTGCAGCTCAAACTTGCGGGGCAAGAGGATTTTCTGAACCTGCCCTACCACCAGGCGATTCTCAACGACCGCATCCCTTTGTCGATCGGGGGGGGTATCGGGCAATCCAGAACCTATATGTATCTGCTGCGCACCGCACACCTCGGTGAAGTCAGTGTCTCTGTCTGGCCGGAACAGCTGAAAGCAATCTGTACACCCAAAAATATTCATGTGCTTGAGTGAGACAGGTTTACGTGAATTGCGCCAAGACCGTTAAATTGCCCCGATCGAATCACAGAATCGGCGCCAGCAACCCTGCCGAGCGGGCGGCCAGTTTGAAAAAAAAGGATCGCTGGGTGTAATCTTCCACCGAAACCGGACGGCTGCGGGAAAAATCATCGGTCAGCATGGTGTCGACTGCTTTTACGAACGCGGGGTCGTAGTTTAGAAGGGTAATTTCAAAATTCAACCGGAACGATCGATTGTCCAGATTGGCCGTACCCACCGCCGCACAACAGGAGTCAACCAGAAACACCTTCTGGTGCATAAACCCGGCCGTATAGCGGTACAGTTTAATTCCCAGGGGCAGGGTGCTCTGGTAATAGGTAAACGACGCCAGATGAACCGTGCGGTGATCCGGTTTTTCCGGCAGCAGGATGCGGACATCCACCCCTCTCAATGCCGCCAGTTTCAGCGCGCTGATAGTCTGCAAATCGGGGACGAAATAGGGACTGGCGATCCAGATGCGTTCGTTGGCCGCATTGATGGCCTGGACAAACATCAGCCCGCAGGTTTCAAGGCGATCAGCCGGCCCGGACGCAATCACCAGGGCATCTTCCTGCCCATCAGCTGCTTTGTTCAGTTCCCAGGTCAGTTCGGGAATGCTCTTGGTGGCCCAGTACCAGTCCTCCACAAAACAGAATTGAATGGCCTGCACCGCAGGGCCTTCAACGCTGACATGGGTATCACGCCAGGGAGCGAATTTGGGGTGTTGGCCCAGATATTCATCGCCGACGTTATGGCCGCCGATGTAGGCGGTTTTGCCATCCACCACCACGATTTTACGATGGTTGCGGAAATTTAGCTGAAACCGGTTGGCTTTGCCTTTGGTCGAGTGAAAAGCCGAGGTGGTCACCCCTGCGATTTGCATATCGCGCAGGTAACTTTGCGGCAGTTTATGGCTGCCGATCTCATCATACAGAAAATAGACCTTGACCTTTTCTTGGGCCTTTTGAATCAGTTTGGACTGCAGCTCCCGGCCGATGGCATCGTCCCTAACAATAAAAAACTGAACCAGGATGTACCGTTGGGTCGATTCGATACCTTCAAAAATGCGGCGAAAGGTTTCGCGGCCGTCGATGAGCAAACGGGTTTTGTTGTAACGCGTTGTCGGCATCTCCGCCAGCCGGCTAAGCGCCACCTTCGACAGCGGCAGGTTCTCCCGAACCAATCCCCGGTCAGCGGCTTCGGTTTGAATTTTTTCGATATAATGATGGATATCCGAATTTTTAGCGCTGCGCAGCAATACATAGCCGTGAAATTTATTGCGACCGAAAATGGCATACAGCACCAGTGCCACCCAGGGAAACGTGATCAGGGAAATGGCCCAGGCAATGGCTCCCTGGGAGGTGCGGGCATACATCACGGCATGGACAGCAGCGGCTATTCCGAGCAGTTCCACCAGCGGGAAGACGATGGCAATAATCGTGTAGCTGACGTCTGTATCGACCATAGGTGCTATTAATATTTTCCTGCGGGAAATGGCAACTTTTTTCTCAGGAGGTCATATCTACTGGAAACCGTCTAAAAAAGGCGCACCGCTCTTATTTGTCAAAGGTGCGTTTTCTGGTATACCGTCTAATCCATTTGGAGGGCTTTCTCCAGCCTGGAAATTTCCGCTTTGAGGCGCCGCTTTTCGACCGGATTCAAATCGTTTTCATTCAGACGCCTTTTTAATCCCAGCAGACGCATTTCTTCGCGGTAGTCATTGCAGGTATATTTGGGAGCTTGGGGCATGTGAGGTTAGATACGGCCGGTCTCTTTGAGGGTTTCTTTGTAAATTCGGTAGAACAGCTCGGTATCGGTAATTCCACGGCCCAGGATTTTGCCGATGTCTTCAATATTTTTTATGTTGATCACTAAATTGACGCTGGCATGAAAGGCCATCATGTTGTCCATGGTACGGTAGCGGCTGCTGACCATGGCCACAAAAATATTGCGGCGGGTCGACATTTGCAGCCGTTCAAGGTATATCAAAACCCCGTTGGCATCCGGGTTTTTGGTGTCAAAATTTTCATCTACGACAATCAGGTCGTAGATATGGTAACGCATGCGTTTGAGGGCATCCCGCGCACTTTCCGCAATTGTAATCTGGTAATCCATCAAGTTAAGCGCGGTCTCGATGGTTTTGCGGGCAATGGGATTCTGCTCGCATACCAGGGCGGTCAAACCTTCTTCCTCAATAAAATCAAAGGGCTTGTCGGCCGCATCGTAGACGGCGTTGGCCCCCCCACCCGCAGCACCGGGCGTTTTGGCCGAATTCAGAGCAATTCGGGTTTTACATTTGGGGCATGGAAGGGTGGTTACCCGGCCGGCCGGAATTTTTTCGTCCGGAATCCTGAATTTGCTTGAGCAGCTGCTGCAAATGATGTCCATGGGTTTTCCTGAAGATTAATAGTAATGGTTGGATCGTACCGTTATCGTAACGCTTTGTTGTAGGCGCGATCGATTTCCAGTTTTTCAATATCGGTGGTCTTCTCACCGCGTGAGCTTTTGATGGCGTCAATGCCGCGACCCACGATTCCTCGCTGGCTAGCATAGGCCATGGCAGTTTCCTGGGTAATCAGCCCTTCTTCATACAGGCCGACCAGATGGTGGTCAAAGGTCACCATACCGAAGGCGGTGCTGGCTTCCATGATGTCATTAAAGGTTTTGCCCTCACTTTCGCCGTGCAGGATAGCATCCTGGACTCTCAGGTTCGTGCCCAGGATTTCAAAGGTCGCGACCCGGCCGCCGCCGATTTTGGGCAACAGCCGCTGGCACACGATCCAGCGAACCGAGTCCGCCAGCCGGATACGGATCTGGCGCTCGTCTTCATTGGGGAACATACCGATGATACGGTTGACGGTAGAGCCGGCATCAACGGTGTGCAGGGTGGTTAAAACCAGATGGCCGGTCTCGGCGGCGCTCAGACCGATTTCGACTGTTTCGCGGTCACGCATTTCGCCGACCAGAATGACCTTGGGCGCCTGCCGCAGGGCCGCTCGCAGTCCGCTGGAGTAAGCATCGAAGTCAAGCCCGAGCTCCCGCTGGTTGAAGGTGGATTTTTTATGGGGATGCTGATATTCGACCGGGTCTTCCAGGGTAATAACGTGGACGGATTTGGTTTCATTGATCTGGTCCAGAATTGCCGCCAGCGAGGTCGTCTTACCGGAACCGGTAGCACCGGTCACGAATACCAGACCATTTTTTTCCTGGGCAATCTTATACATTGTTTTGGGCAGCCCCCGCTCCTCAATCGTGGGAATCTTCGACTCGAGTTTCCGTAGAACGATGGAAAGATTGCCCCCCTGGGAGAAGATATTGACCCTGAAGCGCGCCTTGCCCGGCAGGCTGTAGGACAAGTCGCAAGATCCGGTGGCCAGAAGGCTTTCCGTCAACCGTCGGTCCTGATTGATCAAATTCAGGGCCAGAATTTCGTTCTGGAAAGGCGTCAGGGCCTTAAAGGACGGTTTGATGTCAACGGGGATCAGCTCACCGGCGCTTTCAACCTGCATGGGTTTTCCCACCGTAAAATTCAGGTCGGAAACATCCCGATGAAAGTCAAGCATCCTTACCAGAATGTGATCGATTTCCTGCTTTTTCATAATACACACACTGCCCTGCTTGGGCGAGAATCGCCCAAGCAGGCGTTATTCGTTATACGTTAATTGTTATTAGAACGGTAAATGGCCTCATTTTATATTATCGGCCGGTGCGCCTGAAACCATTAACTAGAAGCTATCTCAAAAAAGTCTTTTGGCCCAAACTCTTTGTTGGGCGCTCGCTTTAAATCCTCGAAATACCGGTGTATTCCTCCGGTTTAAAGCTCGCGGCCGCCGCGATTTTGACCCAAAATCCTTTTTTTGAGATGGTTTCTAACAACCAGTAACCAATAACTGCCGTTACGCCTCGGTGAAGTCCGGCGGCGGCGCGTTCAGCAGAGGTCTGAACCGGCCCTTGTCATTTGCCTTGGCATATGCTTCTTCGGCGCTGATCATCCCCTTGGAAAACAGATTCATAATGGAGTCATCCAGCAGGATCATGCCGTATTTTTTCCCGGTTTGAATCATCGACGGTATCTGATGGGTTTTACCCTCCCGGATCAGGTTGCGGACGGCCGGGTTGGCGATCAGGATTTCGAGGGCGACCACCCGGCCTTTGCGGTCGATCCGCCTAAAAAGCGTTTGGGCGATGACGGCCCGCAGGCCGTCGGAGAGCGTCGATCTGATCAGGGGCTGTTCCGATGACGGGAAAACCTCGATAACGCGGTCAACGGTTTTATAAGCGCTGGAGGTATGCAGGGTGGAGAAAACCAGATGTCCGGTGGAGGCTGCTTCCACCGCCAGCGAAATGGTTTCGAGGTCCCGCATTTCTCCCACCAGGATAATATCCGGGTCCTCCCGCAGAGCACCGCGCAAGGCGGTTGAAAAAGATTCGGTGTGAACGCCGACTTCACGGTGATTAACGATGCATCCCTGGCTCTGGTGCACGAACTCTATCGGGTCTTCGACGGTGATAATGTGATCCTTGCGGGCACGGTTGGCCACATCGACGATGGCCGCCAGCGTCGTCGACTTCCCGCTGCCGGTGGGACCGGTCACCAGAACCAGGCCTCTGGGGAGCGTCGCCAGTTTTGACACGACCTCCGGCAGACCCAGCTGATCTGCGGTCATGATGGCGCTGGGGATTTCCCTGAATACGGCCCCGACGCCATTTTTTTGCATAAAAAAATTGGCTCGATACCGGGCCAGTCCCGGTATCTCATAGCCGAAATCAATATCGCCACTCTCTTCAAATTGTTTTATTTTTTGTTCCGGTGCAATTTCATAAAGCATCCCCCTCAAATCATCATTGTCGAGGATTTTATATTTGATCCGTTCGATCTCACCTCGAATTCTCAGGGCCGGGGGCTGCCCCGATGTCAAATGAAGGTCCGAAGCCCCCTGTTCGTTCATTAATTTAAAAAATGCATCAATTTTTGCCATTCAAAACTCTCGCTTTCAGATTCGTTAAGGTACGATGTTATTAAACAGTTTCCGAGCAAGCCAATCTAACCGCTCAGGCGGATAAAACCGCCTTAAGCGAATGGGTGCGGAAATTCTCCGCACTGGTTGTACCTTGAAACATTCGCCCCGGGCGGTTCTATTGTAAACTCAGAAGATGTAACCTTGCGGTTCAACGTTCTAGGTTCAGCGTTCAGGGTTTCCTTACCGGTCATTCAAAGGAATCGAAATTCCATCATGCTGTTTCGGGCGATCCCGTACCAATTATTCAGATTAGATTTCAATCTGACTCAGTTATCCCCATCGCAAGTTAAACCCCTGGACCTCTGAACCTTGAACCTCTTAACCGTAATGGCTTTTAAGCCATTACTTTGCCTGCTTAAGCAATTTCACTTTGGCATCTTCTTCATCCATTGCTTTGGCGCCTTCTTTGCTGAGCTCGAGCAGCTTGCTGTGAGCCTCAACAATAGAGCCGATCTGGACCTCGATTTGCGTGCGTTGCCGTTTCAACTCCGAAATATCTTCGTGCAGTTGTGCCAGCCGATTGTGGGCATTGTTTAATATTTTTTCGGCCTTGACTTCGGCTTCGGCAATGATCAGCTCAGCTGATTTGCGCGCATTGTCTTTCATCTGGTCCAGAACTTTTTGGGAATTTAGCAACGCTCTCTTAAAGGTTTCTTCGCGTTTCCGGTACCCCTGGATTTCAAGTTCAAGGCGCCGAACCTCTTCCTGCATGTCCTTGTGAGTTCTTTGCAGTGATTCAAAGACGTTGGCCACTTGTTCGAGGAAAGCGTCCACCTCACGAACGTCGAATCCTCGAATTCGGGTCTTAAACTTTTGTTGCTGAATATCAAGGGGAGTAATGTTCATTGGAGTTACCTGCCTTTCTGATGATTACGGCCGCAGCGCAAAATCGTACAAACTTTGCACCACGAACTGCCGTAGAAAGATGACAGCCAAAAGAACAAGAATGGGGGAAAAATCAATGCCCCCAAAATTCACCGGAAGTCTTTTCCGAATCTGGTAGAGAACGGGTTCGGTGATGTTGTGAATAAAGCGAACGATCGGATTGTAAGGATCGGGACTAACCCAGGACAGAATAGCGCGGGCGATTACGATCCACATGAAAATGACGAGAACGACATCCAGTATTTTGGCTATTGCGGTTAATAAATTACTGAAGACAAACATATGCGGCCCAACCTTTGCACTTTAGCTGATCGCTTGACGTGATGAGCCCCGGCCGAATCGCCGGGAGTTTATTAAACTAAATTATATTCTCATCAATAAGTCAAGGAATTTCATTAGAAATCAAAGGGTAAGCGCCTCTTTAAAAACCGCCGGGATCCTTTCTAAAGGCCCTTATTCATGTGAAAAATTCCCGATTCCGATGTTCACTCCCTTCAGCCCGTTTAGGTATCTCCCCTTGAATACTCGATACCCGCCCCGCATGCCCACCGGCGGGCTGATCATAAGCCGGAAAAGGCAGTAGCGGTGCGAATGTCCTATAACAATTTGATATAAATGCTAAATTTATTTTATGGGTTTCGACATGAGGTTACAGCTGCTGCGTTTCAAAGCCTATATCGGCAGATCGGGTTAAAACTTAAATAATTTCCTGCCGTCAAAATAGCCGACACCGGCATCGCTCAGGGACTGTAATATTGGATTATCATTAAAAATATCACATCCTTCGGTAGAATGCAAATTTTGGCGACCCCCTCGATTGGGTTATGGGTCCCCCCTCCTGCGCCCCTCGGGCTGCCGGGGCACAGTATAATGGTACAAGGTAGACGGTGGAGGGTGGAAGCTAACCGAACAAATAAGATCAGATGGGTCATCCAGCTATGCCGGAAACCTCGCGTCCGCCTCGATTTTGAACCAAAATCCTATTTTTGAGATAGGTTCTAAAAAGACAAGCTCTTTGGCCTTAAGCCGTGTGCCTGTAATTTCATTTCGCGATCCGCAATCCCAAATCCCTGCTCAGCCGCCTGCAACCATTGGTATGAGATACACCTCGGCATCATCCGGGATGGTCGTCTTGTCAAAGTGCGGCCGCGACACATAGGTTTGATTGATGCGAACGACGGCATAGGGATGGGGATCGTTTATCGCGGCCAACAGGTCGCTTATGGTCATGCCCTCGTGCCAGTCGATGGCCTGGTCGGCGACCTTGATCATGCGGTCACCCCGTTTTCCCTGAGAATCTCGAGGACGTCTTCAAAATCGATCCCCAATCTTTTGACCGTCGCAACCGTCGGGATACCGTCGGGGGTCCACCCCCTGCGCTCGTAAACGGCGTCCTGGAGCTTCTCGTACTGCTCTTCGCGCAAGCGACGCAGGATGGCCATCTTTTCGGCCGTGTCTTTGCCTTCAATATCGACCTTAAATTTTTCCCGCAGCTGGGTGTCGTAGCGCTCGGCCCGGGATTCGTATTCCAGCTCGGTTACCGGTCCGACGGCCCGGTAGGGCAGCTTGTCGTGCGCTCTTGTGCCAAACCCCATTTTGAGGTTGAATATGCGCTGGAAATTGTAAACCACCTCACTCATGGCAACCAGGTCATCAGGGGAGGAGGCGCGTCCGGTCACCGAGCTGAAATAATCCGCATACCACTGCAGGTGCTTGATGACCTTGGCCGGTTCCGCGGTATCTTTATTGTCTTCGGGAACGATATCATTCCACGGCAGTTTGCACAGACCGCAGAGCGAAAACCAGGTGCGAAACATGGGAAACCAGTGCAGCGCCTCGGCCTTGTCTTCAAAGGTCGGCATAAAATTATGGACCATGTCCAGAAAAATCAACCAGGCTTCATCATGCTGGGGCCCTTTAAGCGCCAGCCCATACCCCCCCTGCTGGGCCAGAGACTCTTTCGTCATGTATTCGGAAAATTCCAGCCCTTTGGCTTCCATGCCGATGTCGGCCATGATGGCCGGGTCGGCGCCAAATTCACTGGCAAATTTTTGCTTCATTCTGCGAACACCCTGCCCGATAATTTGACCGAAGCCCTCTCCTCTGGCCATTTGATGTACCAGTTCCAGTGCGCTGGCGCGGTTGCCGAAACTTAAATCCATGCCGCCGGTATGGGTTTGGTCGATCAGCCCCAGTTCATAGCATTCCATGGCAAAAGCCACGGCCGTTCCCACCGATATGGTGTCCAGCCCGTAGGCATCACAGTAGAAATTAAGTTCTACAACCGTATGGGGATCGAATATGCCCAGGTTGGATCCGCAGCCGGCCACGGTCTCGTATTCCGGCCCATCCACGAACACCTTTTTCCCCCGATACGGTCCGGTAAGGGGGACAAAGTCTTTGACGCCATGCGAGCAGGCCACGGTGCATCCCATCCAGCAACCGTCAAAACCCGGATCGAACAGGCGCCGATAGACTTCCTGACCCAGATTCGGCGCCTCCGCATGAGACCCGTAGCGGAAATTATGGGTCGGCAGCAAATCGTGATCGTTCATAATGGTGACAAGATGGGTGGTTCCGATACGTGCCATTTCATTTTGTTTGGGGTCCAGCGCCACTATCTCGCGGGAATGCAATTTGGCGACTTCCTTTAATCGGGTTTTATCCGCCGGATTGTTGGTGTCGGCCGTGACCGTATCCCAGCGGACCACCAGCGCCTTGAGGCCCTTGTCGGTAAAAACGGTGCCGATACCACCGCGGCCGGCCTGTTTATAGCGTGCGCGCTTGCGTTTGGCATCGTACCAGGTAAAATTAAGACATCCGATCAGGGTGTTTTGGGCTCCCGGGCCGGCCGAAACCACGGATATACTGCGGGGCTTGCCATCGGCAAAATGATCGGTCAGCAATGCCGACAGTTCGTAGGCGTTTTCCGGCAGACCGGCAGCATCCAGGATCTGAACCTGCTGGTTGATACCGTCGATGAAAATTACCGTGTCTCCGCTGGCCTTGCCCTGAATCCGCAGGGCGTCAAAACCGGAAAATTTCAGGTAGGGGCCAAAGTAGCCGCCGACATTGGAGTCTATGGGCGCGGCCGTCAGAGGAGAAACGGTGGTGACAATACTTTTTCCGGAACCCGGATAGATCGGCGTGCCCCCCAATGGACCGCAGGCGATGCAGATAGCGTTTTGAGGGTCATCCCAGCGGGTGTCTCCCTGAACGGCATCCCACAGCAGCCAGAGGTCATAGCCTTTGCCGCCGACGAATGTTTCCTTGGTTTTTTGATCCACCGGTTTAACGGCCATATCGGCATTAGAGATATTCACGAACAGCGTCTGATCGTTGTAGCCCTTCGCTAATTCAGGCCGCTTATAATCAAGCGTTTTGGTCACTTCCAATTTAAAGTCTGGCATATTTTTCTCTCCTCATTTCAGTTAGTATAAGCTTTATATATAATCCCTCATTATTGTAATCAAGGCTCTATTGGTTACCGGTATAGGGTAGAAGGTGTAAGGTATAAGGTTGAAGATTCGGAAAAGGTTAAAATAAAAAAGACAGCATTCCTCTACCTTACACCCTCTGCTTTCAACCTTCTACCATTTTTTTAACTGCAACCAATGTCATTTAACTTTGAGCCTTCAGCTTCGAGCTTTGAGGCCAATGCTATTTCAACGCCTCATCCGCCTCAAACTTCCGATACGGTGAGAATTCCGCCATGACCATCTCGTCTTCTGTCGTTGTCTGTCCGACCACCATGCGGGCGGCGAGTTCGGCGACCCCGGGTGCCAGCATCAAACCCTGGCCGCACATGCCGGTGGCATGCAGCAGTCCCCCTGCGTTTCGATTCCAGCCTACCAGGGGGGCGCCGTCCGGGGTCATCGGATAAAGTCCCCGCCAGGTCCGGCGCACCCGCAGGTTCTTCAACCGCGGCAGCAGTCGCACCATGCGGGAGCATACCTGGGGTAAAAACACCGAGGTTTCGCGTTTGTCTTTGCCGATGATCGGCGGATCGGGGGTGATGCAGAAAATAACCTGCCCCTGTTTGTTTTGGTAAAAATAATAGCTTTTGGAACCGGGTGCCGGTCGGATATCTACCACCATACAATGAAAAAACGGCTGCACGGGTTCGGTGATGGCACCCTCATGGGAATCGGGCGCGATGGGCAGGTCAACCCCGGCCGTCCGGCATAGCTCGGGTGAGAACGGACCGGCCGCATCAATCACCACCTGCGTGCCATAGTTCTGTTTGTCGGTGGCAACACCGACGATTTTACCCTTTTCACAGATAATTCTGGTGATGGTTTCTTGGAACCGAAATTGTACACCTAACGCCAGCGCCCGGCGGTAAAAGGCGTTGATCGAAAGCAGCGGAGAGATGGAGCCGTCGTCCGGCGAGACCGTGCCCCCGCGCAGTCCTTCGGCATTGATTCCAGGGATAAGCGCCTTTATCTTTTTCTGACCGACCCAATTGATATTCAGGCCGTGTTGTTTTTGAGCCGGCAGCAATCCCTTCAACAGTTTTTCATCTTCCGGCCGGTATACCGGATAAACATATCCGCCCTGGAGCCATTCGATGTTATCGCCGAATAACTGTTCCCAGGTGGAAAATATTTCAATCGAGCGGCGGCAGATGCGGATCTTGCCCGGGGTGGAGTGGGTGGCCCTGATGCCGCCGATGGCGTGCTTGTTCTCCCCCTGACCCGGTGAAGGGTGCATATCGATGACCAGGGGCTTGATGCCAAGCTCCGCCAGAGACATGGCCGTCGGCACACCGACTGATCCAGCGCCGGCGATGAT
>WOR8_10005124_pt1 | contig 12670 bp, 8 predicted proteins | sample DeeMarSeWOR38_10_FD_19890 | JGI IMG/M metagenome (IMG submission 19890) | reverse complement strand
TTGTCTTGATTCGAAGCTAATACAAAGTATATCGCGGTGTGCTTATGTCGAGCGCACTTATTAATTATGATTGGTATTAGAGGGATTTTGATGGTAATCATTATCGAACAAAAACAGCTTCGATTGCCGATAAGTATTGTGCAAACAAAATCTTATAGGCAAGGAAGCTGTATGATTACCATCGGCAAAATCCCCAAAAAAATGCAAAGTTTTTTCAGACCCGTTAAAAAACAGGTTTCCGAACATGTCTACGGCTATTTCTGGTCTATGGTGCTGTCGATCTGTATCGGTCATGGCAGCACAATCGACAAACTCGTCAAATCCCTGCGTAACAGTCCTCATCGCACAAATCACGGCGAATTCCTCTGGCGAAGCGACTGGGACCAGTCCGCTGTAATGCAACAGATTGCCTTGGACATGTTGCGAAGCTTGTTCACCAGTAAAGACAGGCATCTGTTTTTCATTATCGATGAGACTCAGACCTTGAAAAGAGCAAAAAAGATGGAAGCGATTGGCAGATTGCATCATCATGCCACTGGCAAATATGGAATCGGTCATACCATTTTGAAAGTCTGCTTGTACTATCATGGCGTGACCATTCCGTGGGCTTCGTTGTTGTACATAAAACAAGAACATGCCAACAAACTGGACATCCCCTTTTATAAACTTACTGAACTCGCTGCCTGGACAATCAGACAAGCAACTTTGCCGGATCAATTCGAAGTTACTGTTTTGTTTGATGCCTTTTACCTTTGCCCGAACCTGGTCAATGCCTGCAAAGAGCGAAAATGGCATTATATCGGCATAGGCAAGTCGAATCGATGGTTCATGGTCGGTTCGGTAAAACGCAAGCTTGCCCGATACGGGAGGAATGTTCTGCGAAACAGCGGCATCTGGTGCAATGTTACCGGCCTGCGTAAAACCAAGAAATACAGGTTGGCTGAGCGTATCGGCAGGCTGAATAAATTGGGTACAGTCAAGATCGTCTTCTCTCGCCGGAAGGGACAAAAGAACCATATCGCAATCGTCACCGATGATTTGTCTGCTTCTATGAGAAAGGTTGTGGCCGACTACCTGAAACGATGGTCTATTGAGATATTGATCAAGGACGAGAAACAGCATTTGGGGCTTAGCGATTATCGTGTCAAACGGTACCGGGCTGTGGTTAGACACCTGCACCTGGTTGATTGCGCTTATGCCTGCCTGACCCACGCCGGGTTGAAAACCTATCGTGCACAAGGCCAAAATAAATCTAAGACAGTGCTGCAACTTGAAACGATTAGCAAGCTCAAAGACAGAATGCGCCGAATGGTTTGGCAAGACAACGTTCAGGATGTTATAAAATATAGTCATGAAAAATCCGTTATTCGACGCTTGGAAAAACTCCTCGCGGCCTAACATCGGTCAGTTTGAATTATTAAGATAATATGAAGTAACATCAGTTAGGGGCCTATATCAATTGGTTTGGTATAGGCCCTGCTTTCTTAAGACTTTCACATTACAACACAACTTAGCAACGAAAACTATTCACTAATTAACACTGCGTACCTATAAAAAGCTCAAAGTCAAATACTACAATCTCTGTAACCACAAATATTTTCTTTGAGGCATCTACATAACAACGCTTCAGTTACGCATTGTAGTCTATATTTAAACCACAGTTATCGCTGTATATTTTCCATTTTGGAATAAGACGTATGTAATTGTACTACTCTACGAATGCCATGACTTCCACAAATGGACTACAGTGATATAGAACCAGAAGACTATACTGTCTTGTCGAAGAGAGGAATATGAATTCTTTTTATATTGCTATTTATGTAGAGTAACTATATCCACTAAACATATGAACTCATATTAAGAAAAGATTCAGTGTTGTCGATTTATTATATGCTTTTTTAATTACCACATTTGATCACTATATGCACCATAACTTATGTCAGCTCTGAGATACGGTACATTTATAGAAGGCTGTTTAGAGAATTAACTAAATTTTGGGCAAGGAGCATTTTAAGTCTGCTCCTGCCAGAGCCATCACAGCCTGCCTTGAAACGCCGTAAATATCAGAGACAGGGGGCCTTTTCAACGGCCCCACTGTTTCTGATAAAAAGTTCTTAGTAACTACAATGGATATCGTCAGGCCAATCGCTTGGTTCTAAGCAAAGACTTTGCCTCTTCGAAAAATATAAACAACAATACCCAACGCAGCCAGTCCAACAAATCCGTTATCACCCAAGGTCTTGAGTATTTCAATGAGATTTATCATGATCCCGCTGCCCAAAGGAGCTACACTTCCAAACAGAATTTCAATGACAATCCCAAAGGCTACTAGCAATAAAGAGATTTCGATAATCTCGCCAATCCATTTCTTTATCTTCTTGTTATTGATTTTTATGCTATCTGTCTTTTTGGAATTAGGCATTTTAACCTCCCATATCCGCAATCATAAATTCTCGTAAAACAATGAAAACTTTCAACAGGTTATTTAAACTCAGCCTCCTGTTCGTTAGCTTTCATAACAGTCACTAAAGTATAAGAAACCAGATAGAAAATGCAAAATCATAATTTACTCCAGATCAAGGAGCCAAGATCTTATCAGACGTATGAGCACAGTTAGGACATGTTTTTTAAGAGCGAACGCCAGAATGGCCAAAGGCATATATAACACAATCATACGAATCAAGGTTGAGACTGTTAAAGATTCAACGCGTTCAACTAACAAAGGCTTAAAGACTCAGAATAAATCACTTCTCAGGAAATAAGTGTACTTTTCATCTGAATAGTTGATGAACTGCCATAATTCATGCTCATTTTCGGCAGAATTCTGTGTCTTGTTTACAATCAGTAATATTCAAGCTGAACCACATGTTTGTTATTATCGGGGCCATATCGTTCAGGAGTAGTAATTAAAAGGTCATATTGGAAGTACAGGCTAATGAATAAAATCAAAATCAGAATTTATATAACTGCCCTTTTAGTTTTAACCGTAATGAAATATGGTCAATGTGAAATATTTTACTTTTTGCCTTAGATATAAATTACAAGCCGGACCCAACGGAAAAAGTGTTCAAGTTCGGCTCTCCTCGCGACACAGATATAACATTTTCGCTTCCGGTGTCCGCCGTTGGTTCCTCCTGTCATAATGGAATATCCACACAGGTCTGTGGCCAGGCAGAGTGCCTCTTTTGCCTCTTCGTCCTTCGGATCGGTAATTGTAAGCGGCATTTGACCCCCAGCCTAATGCAGATGCTCGCAACTTCTTCGAGCTTGTTGTTGTTTGGCTCGCCGATGGCTCCGTAAAGAACCTCATGAGAGTGCGAGACACCATCGAGTACTACATCGGCGGTCAGGTCAGGCGGTGTACTGTACATCACTTTGTAATCGAAGACTGGATAAGCTGGAACAATTAAATCGTCTACGATAAGTTTTTTCTGGCCCGTCGAAATTTCTGTAATATTCAAGTACTTGGTCAAATGGGCCGCCGAACCGGCAACTGCCTAAATGCCAACATGTGGAGCCAAGGACTTGCTACATTTATGTAATGCTTCGCTCACAAATCCTGTTCCAAAATATGTGTCAATATCTCCGCTGAGAGCGCGAAGGGCTTCAGCGGTTTTGGCGGCGTCTATTGTGCTGTTGCTCCCGAAGCTGACTATTATGTCTGCATCAGTTCCTCTGAGGTTCTCTGTGATTCGAAACAGATCTTCTCGCGGGTAGTTGGATCTGGCTCCTCTGATTATCGCCACAAGATCGACTCCTAATTCTGCCAGTGAATTGTGGATAATCTCTACATAATCACTGCCGGTAAATGTTCCACGAATCAGTGCCGCTTTATTTCACGCTGCGGCAATTCTTTTACCCACTTGCTGCAAGACTTCCTGGCCGAACAGATATGAATTCCCTTTGAAATCGTGCAATAATTCACGTGCTCTATTAAAATTTGTCATGCTTTAGTTCTCCTTTACATGAATCACAAACAATCACTTACGAAAAATAAGCCGGCTTCTCACAACTACTCTGTGCTTAGGCGAAAATATTACCCATTTGAATTTTATCAGCAACATAGAAGAAATATGCTGGACAAGAGAAGCGCAACTGGAACGTCACGGCTGTGTTATGGTATAAATTGACAAAGAATCAGTCTTCTCCATTACTCAACCTAACGAACAAATATAATACTTATGAAGTAAACAATGAATGAATAGATTATAGTTCTTTATAAATATTCTTTTTTCTGTTACTGAAAAGCCCTTTATGGGCACTAATCGGTTAGTAAGGCTCTTTTTTTCGTAAGGCGTTGTTTACTCCCGCAGCATATGTGCCGATAACATAAAATTATGAAAGTCACTAAATCCTATGAATAAAGGAATATTAATGTTCAAGGGACCTTTTACATTTTTGATGTGCTTTTTTTTTATTGCAAATGGCGCGTTTGCTCGATATCCGGACAGGCAAGATGCCGGTAGTTACATTGTTGTGCTAAAAGAGCCTTCTCTCAGTCTTAGCATGCTCGATAAGCAGGGCCGGTCATTCTATAAAGGTATCGCCGCTCGCAGGAACCTGGATCAAGAGCATGCATTTAAACGTCGCGCCAGGATGGAGGAGAGGTTAAGCCAGTTTGAAAACAGATTGAAAAGAATTTCTCCTCGTATTGTTCGTCGACGACGATTCACTGGCCTTCTTAACGGTATATCCATTGAAATGCCGAAAGGTTATGTATCAAGGATTCGATCTCTGTCTGAAGTGCTGTCAATTGTGCCTAATCGGAAATATCGTTTTTCGCTGACCAAGAGCAACGATTTGATGAATGCGCCTCTTTTTTGGCAGCTCGCCGGTGGGCAGGATGTCGCCGGGCAGGGAATCAAAATCGGTATCATCGATACAGGAATTGACCATACGCACCCTATGTTTGATGATGGACAATTTGTGCTGCCGGAAGGATATCCGCTCGGCAATCCCAACTTCACGAATAAGAAAATAATCGTAGCACGCGTATTCACGAAGAACGGAGATGCATCAGAAGATTCGACACCTCAAGACCGTAACGGGCATGGCACACACGTAGCATCCGTTGCAGCGGGCAACAGCAACACGCTATCACCGTTGGGATTGATCTCGGGCCTAGCTCCCCAAGCGCAGTTGGGCAATTACAAAGTGTTCACGGATGAGTTCACAACGTTGGAGCAGCTTGTTGCAGCTCTTGAGGCCTGCGTCGAGGATGGTATGGATGTAGTGAATCTGAGCCTGGGCTCGGAATCATATATCAATACCATCCTGGATCCGGAGGCTTTGGCAATTCGCAATGCGATTAAAGCCGGAATCGTCGTTGTTGCCGCAGCGGGCAATTCTGGCGGCCTGGATACAATAGGAAGTCCGGGACAGATACCGGAAGTAATTACTGTTGGTTCGCTGACGAACGCTCACAACAGCATAAGTTTCAGGGACATCGACATAGCAATGCTAGATGTATACTCTGACGGCACTCAAATTGTCGCGAATGAGGAGGTGATCCTGGGACCGAATCCTGAATTCTTCTCGCGTCCATTGCTCGGACGTTTTCAGATTGTTGACGCTGATGCTCTTGACGCTAATCATTATGGGGGAGATTTAGACGGTTTAGTCTGTGAGAGCTTGCCAGCTGACTCTGCTCAGGCCAAGTGGGTTCTGGTTCAACGAGGCATCTGTACGTTCACGGAAAAGATTGATCATGTTCAACAAGCCGGAGGCTGGGGAGCGTTGATCTATAATAACGACGGAGCAGAGGAAGGGCCTAACAAACCAGTCCAAGATCCGGGCGTTGATGGGACGGAAATACCTTCCTACTTTGTTTCACGCAACGTCGGTTTAATTATTAAGGAAGCTCTTGTCGGGACAGGCTTTGTAGAAGTGGAATTCTATACTGCTGTACCGGCCGAAGAGAACGTGACGCCTTTTGAGCTAAGCTTTTTTTCTTCTATAGGGCCGTCCCTTGACTATGTTATAAAGCCTGAAATTACCGCTATCGGTGAAGGATGTTATGGCGCAACGCAAAATGATTTTCCTGGCCATTTCCAGTTCAACTTCTTCACGTACACTTCATTTGACCTTTCGGGATTCAGTTTTAGCAGCGGAACAAGCTTTTCCTCGCCGAGGATAGCCGGGTTAGCGGCACTCATCAAACAGACAAATCCATCATGGCAACCAGAGGACATAAAATCAGCAATAGTTACTTCCGCCGAACGGCTGCCGGGCCTTTCGGCTCTCTCAGCCATGAAGCGTGGAGGAGGACATGTGAATACTACTGCAGCTATGGGACTTCCCATTATCGCAACACCTGCAACCCTGTCCTTTGGGAACGTGTTGATAGATGAGCCTGCCGAGGTTAAAAAGAATCTTCTGCTAAAGAACGTCTCTAACCAGCTCCAAACCGTGTCACTTATATCAGATATATCTGTCAATGAGCAAATACAAGCCGTCGAGGTAATTCCCGAGCAGGTCGATTTGGCGCCTGCCGAAAGCATTGAAATATCGCTGATGCTGAAGCTTAGTCCTCCGGTCCAGTTCGGAGATACCGAGGACATAAGCAGCGACATAATTATCGAAATCACCGGCCAATCTGAACTGCTGCGAGTACCGGTATGGGCACGAATCATGCATACTCCGGTTGTACAGGGTAGCGTACTGCTGATCGACGATGACGGCGGTAAAACCGTCGAGAATGACTATGTCGAGTCAATCAATCTCGCCGGTTATGAAGCAACTTTGTGGGACGTGGCAGAGCTTCAGACTTACCCATCAGTGGAATATATGCAAAAGTTTCAGGTTGTCTCATGGTTTTTAGCTACCACATCATTGTTCAATATTCGAGATAGAAATACGCTGTCATTCAACGAAAGAACTCGGTTCAACGTAGCACTGACACGCTATCTCGCCCGGGGAGGACGGCTGCTCGTCTCCGGCATGGACTGGAGCGACGATCAGGAAGAGACGTTGTTCGGACAGCAGGTCCTGCATATCTCTGAATTTATCCACGATCCTTTTGTGCAATACACTGCTGACGGAGATGTCGCATCTCAGCAAACGCTGCTCGAAATCTCTGGCGTTATCGACAGCCCCATCGCCCAGAATTTACCCGAACTTGAAGCCGGCTTTGATTCCGACGTAGCTAATATGAGCGACACTCTGGAGCTGGACAACAGCGGCATAGCAAAGCCCGCTCTGATAACCAGCCAGGATCCTAATGATGTGATTGGGATTACTGTCGAGACCGGCAGTTACCGTGCCGTGTTCTTCTCATTTCCTCTCGAACGCATTTTGTACGAGCCACGCATAGCAACCGACGGGATGAACATAATCATAAAAAACAGTCTTGACTGGCTAATGAAAGGACAGAGAAAGCTTCTGACGATTCAATCAGTCGAGCCACAAATCCAAACAGATAACAGTACTCCAGCACCGGTAACACTAACGGCAGAAGGAATCAACTTCTCAGTCGGCTACGATATTCGACTCAATGATATACCTGTTGAAATAACATCAATCGATTTGGCTGGAAATATCGAAATTCTCATCCCTGCCGGCCTGCCAAATGGACTCTACGATATAACACTAATCTCTCCTGACGGCCAGAGCAACGTTTTGTCAGGAACTTATACAATTAATGATCCAACGCAACCCTAAGCCTCAAGTACTTCAATCACTTGATCAAGAGCAGTTTCCCGCACATCCCGTCAATTGGGTTTGTTTTTTCAAATGTACCTTTTCAACTTGTTTCGGATTTCGTAATTCGAGCTTCGGATTTCCGGCCGAAGCCGGTTAATTGGCTTTGGTTTTCAAAAAGGATTCTGTTAGACACGGATTTACCCTGATTAATACGGTAAAATTATCGATCATAAATTTCCTTTCTCCCAATTCACCATTCAATCCGCTATGAACTAACAACTACCAACTAATACACTCTACGAACGGCAAACCGAAAAAGCGGGCATTTTTTCAAAAAATCTCCAATACACGGCATCCTTTATTAGTGCTGTGTGCTGCGTCGTGGGTATTGCGTGCTGGGGGAATTGGGACAATTATGTATCGCAGACGACGTTCCTTCAATTATATTCAGAACTTACCCTTAGCTTGTCGAAAGGGACAGGCTCTGAGCTAAGTGTGCACTGAGCAAGACTGGAGTGTCGAAGGATCAGGCTGATAAATACGGATTCTGGATTCTCGATGAAGAAGATAGAAATTAACCGCTGATTTACCCTGTGAGATAACCGCTTTGCACCCAAAGGGACAAGCTATCTCACGGGGTGAACGCAGGAAAAAATAATCAATTTATGACACCTGTGCCTTAGGTATAGATATCCATCTTTGAAAACGACAAAAGCACAATCAAGAATCAGACATGTCGCTTAATGCGTCCACAAGTTTGAGCATCGCTTATCATCACATTAAACAGAACAATGTCAAGTAAAATATAGGTTGCTGTCCAGAATGGCGGTCCCTCGCTGATTACCGCGTATCGTTACGTGGTACACTGCACCTTCATATTCGAGTCGTATAGGTCTGGCAATAAGGGCAGACTATAGACGATACTTGAAAAGAAGGCAAGGAAATAAATTACTAATCTAAGGGCTGACCCTAATACTCCCTGATGAACATTGTCCATCATTGAAAACGACAAGAGCACAATGGAGAATCAATTATGCTTTTTAACGGTACATCATTCTGATAAATGAAAAAACCTGGACTTTTTCAACAGACCCGCTATCCCTAGTTTTCTCCTTAGTTTTCCCCACTTCAATTCTCCCAGTAAGACACAACGAAATAGGCCTCAGCCTCCTTTTCATTGTATAGGAGAACTCGTTTGTCAGTCGGACCATTTGAACTCTTAAATGCTTCAGCATTCACAAGATTACCTACCTTCAGGAATGCGTATGCCTCAGGATTATCCCACAGTCCCGGTTTGAACCAACCAGGTTCACGCGTGTGATCATAGCAGATCGCAGCATTCGTTTGCATAATCAGCCCAAAGGGACCTTCTTGATCCCAGGTCCACCAAATGTATCTGTTCTTATATATTACATTCCAGATTCTCACAAAAGGTCTCGAATCAGTGAGCAGCGCAAGGTGGCCTCTGTTTATATTGAAGCGGAAAGTGTATCTATAGCCACCGATATTCTTCGGTTGATCGGCTCTTATGTTTTTCACAGACTCGGGGATCGGATCCAATACATACTGCCTGAATGCTTCAGATGCTTTTTTTTCTGACATTCCTCTGGGTTTACATCCACAAAGTACCAGAAGCTCAACTATACAGATGAAAACAAGAAACAGTGATTTACCATCTCTTACATTTTCACTATAGTATCTTATCATACATTCGCTCTTTTGCTGATACATGATTTCCCTTTCGGATATAGTTACTTGTCTGCTATCTCGGAGGCGGTGGCGGTCCTAGTTCCCATCCTCCATTCACACTGGCCCATTCCACAATGATGTCATACGGTTGACAGCCCATCCATTCTACTATGCCGGGAGTTCTGTCAAACACGTCGCCCGGATCGCTGAACTCGTCTTTTAACCAATAATCGACTCTGCGGTTCCACAAGATCTTGTTTGGCTGACGAGGATCACGGCTGGCTGTGATCGTAATCGTTGCATTTATTGTGGTATTTCCGAGTACGACGAGTGGATTCGAATATTCCGGTAAGGCCCACCCAAGCATAACTCTAAAGAGGAGGCTTTGCATTTGGCCCCCGAAATCAAGTGGTAATGAATACCCAGGGATAGTTAACGTGCGCTCATTCGCACCGGTATTTAACATATTCTTTGCAAGATTCTCAGCCATATCATCCGCGTGGTCTCGGAGTTCCTTCTCCCAGGCTTCTACAATAGAGTCACTCCTAAGTTTTCCAACTAAGCCTGCTTTACGGAGATCTATCGTTTCACCTTCTCCATGTGCGTACCATCCGAAGAAGTCTACCCACGATTGCCAGTTTCCAGGATATTCTGGTTTTGTCAGAGAATTGGCCCAAGGACCACCCGCAGAAGCTATCCAAGATATTAGCGTTTCCCATCCGTTCATACTGTTTTTTCCGGAAGGATCCGTACTGTTCACTGGATTGTTCATGCAGTAGTGATACAAGTTCATGCCATCTTCATATCCGACTGGATCTGTCTGTAAGAATCTTCCCATAAATGGATTATAGTATCTTGCCCGGTTGTAGTAAAGGCCTATTTCTATATCGAACCTTCTGCCGGCGAACATATATGGATTGGGGAAGTCCTCGTATTCAGCCGCGACCTGTCCGTAAACGGAGTATTCGTAGGTCTGGACGGTATCGCCTGCCGAGTCGCTGAGTGCCACTACCGAGCCAAGGCCGTCGTAGTGATAGTAGTAGGTCTCACTTTCGGCCTCTTCGATCATACAGACCGGCTGATCGATTCCCGGGCCGTAGATGTATTTGCGCAGCAGGTTGTTATTGCCATCGTATTCGGCGATCACATGACTACCGCTATAGAGATATCGTGTTCTGAAGCCATCGACCTTCTTTTCACTGCGCCGGCCGACCAAATCGTGTTTGTATTCAATCTTCTGCCACTCATCCAGCTCCGGCGTAGGCCCCGACCACTGGACATAGTCCACCCATGCGTTATCTTCGGTGGAGCCACCTTCGGAGTAGATCCATGTTAGCGTATGAATACCGGCAGGAACTGTAAAATCGACATCATCCCAGTCCTCTTCGCCTGTGATCGTGTCTTTGAGTGTATCATCGATATAGAACTTCAGATAGTCAGCGTTCTGCTCGGATGAAACCTTCCAATGGAATTTAATCGTTTCGGAGCTGTCCGACTCGACTATGGCCTGGAGGCATGCTTTATCTCCATTGCCTAAAACCTCTTCACAGCGAAGTGCATCGCCGTTGTAGTAGAACTTCACTCGGCGAGCAACCTGGTGCTGCGAGCCTGAGAAATACCGGCCGCCCGAAGGAATTTTTGCTCGATCTGTTTTTTTAGGTTCCGGCGTTCGGTTTCTGTGTCTTTTTTCAGCGGTATTTGGCCTCCGGCATAAGTCAGGTGCCCGCCGCCGGTTCCCCTTCTTGATACGATTCTTTTAATCGCCTTGTCGGCCCTGTTTTGCTCTTGTGAGGTTCGAATAGAAATCAACAGCCTGCCGTCAAAGAATCCCGTGCACATCGTCCAGTGCGTTTGGTCTTCGCGAAGGAACAAATCGGCCAGTTCACCTATCATGTCAGGATTATTGATTTTTCCAATATGTGTAAGAATCGAATCGCCATGCACCCTGGCATTTTGCAGAGCTTCCGAGAGCATCCGGAAATATTCCTTCGGGACACTGCCCCGCTGGATCTGACTCAGCATTCGCTTATTTGCGATTGGATAAAGTAATTCAATGGCCCTGACATCGGCTTGTGTGGCCTCTCTGCCAAGGTCCTGTGTATCGGAGCGTATCGCATACAGCAAAGCAGTTGCCAAAGGCATATCGGGGATAAGGTCGGCTCTGGAGAAGTATTCGAGCAGAATTGTGGATGTAGCCCCGTAATCCCGGCGAACATCGTAGAACTCGCATAAACGAGTCGTGCTTTTGAACGGATGATGATCAAAAACGATGTTAGGTACAGTATCTTGCGGCAAAGAATTATTTCCAGTGCCCGGCTGAGTATCCACTATCGCAATCAAATCGTATTGTTCAAATTTTATCTGACTGCATTGAAGCAGGTTCAGATTCAAATACTGGACAAGTGCCCTGTTCTCACCACGGCCGACTGTCCCGCCGTGTGCTATAGAACACTTTAGCCCGGCCACACTATTGGCGAATCTGCGGAGCGCAACGGCTGCTGCAATAGAATCGGGGTCCGGATTATCCTGCATCACAATTAATAGAGAAGTTTTGTCCCGCATTGTCTTTACGAGCTTTGGAAACTTCAAACGGGTTTTCTTGCCTACTTCCATATGACCTTTCTTATTATTTTTTATACACTAAGAATGCAATATAACCACTATACAAAATCAGCAGGACAATACCTTCCCATCTGTCAAGCGAGCGCTTTTTGCCGGTGAACATCCACAGAAATAAAAACATGCTGGCCAGTATAACCACACCGATATCAATATTGCTGCCCGGATTGAAAGGCAACGGTTTGATAATGGCACTTAATCCCAGGACAAAGAAAATGTTGAATATGTTGGAGCCGATTATATTGCCTACGGCTATTTCAGCATTTTTCCTGTACGCCGCTACAGCCGAGGTGGCCAGCTCCGGCAGCGAAGTTCCCACCGCCACGATTGTAAGGCCGATGAGCGATTGACTCACACCGAGCCTTGATGCGACATACACTGCGGCGTCGACAATCCAATTGCCCCCGACGCCGAGGCCGACAAGCCCTACCACTATCATGAGCAGGGATTTCAACAAACTATATTGCTTTTGGGGTATTTGGTCATTGATGCCTTCTATCCTTTTCGCGATGCCGAACGTGTAGTACATAAAAATGATAAAGAAAGCAAGAAATACGAGACCATCGATTCTGGTCAGCGCGGAAATTTCGCTTTTGTCAATCAAACGGTCGTTGGCCATGACCCCCAAAAGAATCGCCGCCAAAAGGCTCAATGGTATTTCTTTCCAAACAGTTCCTTTGCCGACCGCCAGGGGAAAGATTGCCGCGGATATTCCCAGTAT
>WOR8_10009880_pt1 | contig 12671 bp, 13 predicted proteins | sample DeeMarSeWOR38_10_FD_19890 | JGI IMG/M metagenome (IMG submission 19890) | reverse complement strand
TGACCGCCGCCGAATTCACATTCACTTTTTCCGCGCCTGCCAGCAGCACGCGCGAGCAATCGTCCACAGTCCGCAGGCCGCCGCCCACTGAAAATGGGATGAAGACCTGTTCTGCCACCCGGCTGACCACGTCGATCATGATGTCGCGTTTGTCGCTCGAAGCGGTGATGTCGTAGAAAACCAGTTCATCCAGCCCGTCTTCATAATATTTTTTAGCCTGTACCACCGGGTCGCCGATGTCCTTCGTGTTTACAAACTTGACCGACTTTGCTAATTTGCCGTCGCGCACGTCCAGGCAGGAAATGATGCGTTTGGATAACATTACGGCCTCCATTCCGAAAAGTTCTTGAGCAGTTGTAACCCCAGCGGACCGCTTTTTTCGGCGTGGAACTGGACTGCGAACAGGTTGTCCGTGCCGATTGCCACGGGGAAAATTCCACCATAGTCACTCGTGGCATAGACTTTTGCACTGTCATCGGGTTGTGGGTAAAAAGAATGTACAAAATAAAACTCATTGCCGGGGCGCAGATGGCTCAAGATGGGATGGGCCTGTGTTACGGTGACTGCGTTCCAGCCCATGTGCGGAATTTTGAGCGCCGGATCACTTAGTTGGAAGCGGACTGTTTCTCCAGAAATCAAATCCAGGCAGGATGTATCGTCCTCTTCCGAATGGGTCAGGATGATCTGACAGCCGATGCAGATGCCCAGGGTAGGCGTGCCCTTTTGGAACGCTTCTTTCAACGCCGAATTAAGATTCTGTTCCTTGAGCACCTCCATCGCCGCACCTGCCGCGCCCACACCGGGGAAGATGACCCGTTCCGCGCCTCGCACGACATCCGGTTCTTTGCTGATCTGGTTTTCGATGCCGAGATGGTCCAGCGCCCGCTTGACGGACGTCAGGTTCCCGGCTTTGTAGTCAACGATTGTGATCATAAGTCTCCGATCGTTTCATGGATTGACAAAAAATGAATCATACATAAAATTAGTTAGCCAAACTAACTAAATAAGGTAGCCTGCTATGGAATTGCTCCTGGTTGAATTCATAAACACACTTGACCTGTCACTCAAAAAATTACAGAAAGAGATCGGCGATAGTTCGGGCTTTTCGTCTCTGACCATAAGTCAATTGCAATATATCGATGCCATCCATGTGCTTGGCATGCCTGCCATTACTGAAATTGCAAGCAAACTCAATATTACAAAAGCCTCTGTCACTGCCGGTATCAATAAGCTCATCGACATGGGTTATCTGACCAAAACCCAATCAGAAGAAGATAAGCGTGTCTTCAATGTCAGTCTGACTGCTGCAGGTCAGGAGTTGACGAAAGCCAAAACCCAGGCTTTGAAAGAGTATGGCGAGTTCATCACAGAAGTCTTGAGCGAAGAAGAAGCCAGGCAATTCGAAGTGATCATTAAGAAACTAGTGGAGCACTTTCGACAAACTCCATTTATGAACTCATAAGGAAATACACAACTGATGCTCATTTCAATTCTGACCATTGGCTCAAGGGGCGATGTCCAGCCATTTATCGCGCTGGGGGTCGAACTAAAAAAAGCAGGATATCGCGTACAGGTAGCAACGTTTGAGAATTTTGAATCGTTCGTCACCGATCACGGGCTGGAGTTATATCCAATTCAAGGTGACATTTCAAAAATTGCCTCCAGCAACTTCTTGCAAGATGCGCACCAGGCCGACAATCCCTTCAAGTTCCTGTTGAGTTTCAATAAATTGAAATCCCTGGTCTTCGAACTGCAAAAGGATTTCTTCGAGGCTTGTAAAGGTTCAGACGCGATTGTCTATCATCCCGGTGTTTCCATCGGTTATTTCATCGCGCAGCATCTCCAGGCGCCGGGTATTCTTGCCTCGCCGTTCCCGATGACACCGACTCGCGCTTATCCTTCGTTGATTTTCTACGATAAAATCCGGCTGGGCGGGGGCGTCAATTTCATCACGCACAAAATCTTCGAGCAGATCATGTGGATGGCTTCCAGTGCGCCGATCAAGCAGTTCTGGAGGCAGGAATTCGGTCAAGCTCCGAAAGGATTCTCGCAACCCTATGGCATGCAGACCACTCGAAGATATCCTACGATCACTTCCTGCAGCAATTATGTTTTCCCAAAACCAGATGATTGGCCTGAGCATGTCCACAATCCCGGTTACTGGTTCTTGGATGAACCTGACTGGACGCCGCCCGAAGATTTACTGGACTTCCTCGAAAAGGGACAACCGCCTGTCTACGTTGGGTTCGGAAGCGTCGGGAACCCGACCGAAGCTGCCCAAACAACCGACACTGTGATCCGTGCCCTGGCATTGTCCGGCCAGCGCGGGATTCTGGCAACGGGCTGGAGTGGCATGTCAAGGTTGGACCAAATACCTGACAATGTTTACGTTCTCGAGAGCGCTCCGCACTCCTGGCTGTTTCCGCGCATGGCAGCCGTTGTCCATCACGGTGGTGCAGGGACCACTGCTGCGGGTCTACGAGCGGGCGTTCCCAATATTGTGGTTCCCTTCAGCAACGATCAGTTCGCCTGGGGGCGACGAGTCTACGAACTCGGTGTCGGCACAAAACCCATCCCGCGAAAACAAATTGCGGCAGAAAAACTATCGGATGCCATTCAATTCGCTCTGACGGACGAAATTCGTGTTGCTGCCAAAGAACTCGGAATGAAGATCCAAAGTGAAAATGGCGCTTTGACTGCTGCAAAAATTATTCTTGATTCGATGCAATAAGCGCCTCCTGTAGGGATAGTTTCCCTTCGTATAAAGCCTTTCCGAGGATAACGCCGGCCAGTCCAGCGTTTTTTACCTGGTGAACATCCTCCAACTTGGACACGCCACCCGATGCGACTACCTGCAATCCGGTTTTCTCCTGCAAATCAACCGCACTGCGGACATCTACGCCTGTCCCAACGCCATCGCGCTTGACATCCGTCAGCACGCACCACTTTATGCCCTGAGCCTGCAACCGGTGACCGGCTTCGAGCAAGAAAAACACGTTCCACGCCCATTTCAAGCGGGATGTGGATAGTTTCCTCGTCACGGATGCCGCCGCCAAATTCAACCTTCAATCCAACGTTGAGAATGCTTTCCAGCGCTTTCAGGTTGGCTTGCGCATCCTCGTTGAATGCGCCACTCAGGTTGATGACGTGCAGCCACTCGGCGCCTTCGGTTTTGAATCGTTCAGCCTGCTGGCGAGGGTCATCGCCATAAGTCGTCTGCCGGGACGGGTCGCCCTGCGCCAGCCGGACGACTTTTCCGGCGCGCAGGTCAATGGCGGGGAAGATAGTGAATTTTTTCATAGCGTTTTGCCGTTAGGCCGTTATTCCGTTAGCCCGTTTTCCAACGGGAAGACGGATTAACGAGTCAACGTTCCTTTCGTGGATGGAACTCCGCCTCGACGAGGGTCAAGTTGAGTGGCTGCATCGAGAGCACGTGCCAACGCTTTGAATAGCCCTTCGGCTTTGTGGTGGTCATCGCGGCCATAGAGCACGCGCGCGTGCAGGTTGCACCTGGCATTGACGGCGAAACTCTCGAAGAAGTGCGGGAACAGGCTGGTAGGGATCCCCCCGACCGGAGCCTGCCCCCATTCGGCGTCAATGACGGCATACGGTCGCCCGGAGAAATCAAGGGCAACAAAGGCCAGAGTTTCATCCATCGGAGCATAAAAACTCGCCATCCGGACGATGCCTTTGCGATTGCCGAGTGCCTGATCGAAGGCCGAGCCGAGCACGAGGGCTACATCTTCGACGGTGTGATGCACGTCAATGTGCAAGTCGCCGGATGCTTTGACGGTGAGATCGAACATGCCATGCACGGCGATGTGAGTCAGCATATGGTCGAGGAAGCCGACGCCAGTGTTGATGTCATGTTGGCCGGAGCCGTCGAGGTTCAGTTCGATGGTGATTTGCGTTTCGTTTGTCTTGCGTTCAACTTTGGCTGTTCGCATAAATTCCTTTCGTTGGATCATTGGCCCGTTGTTCCGTTGAATGAACAGATAACTCAATAGTTTGCTAAAGCTGTCAGGAGCGCATCCGTCTGTTCCGGTTTGCCTACGCTGATGCGGATGTGGTCGTCGAGGCCGGGTTTGTTGAAGTAGCGGATGAAAATGCCGTGCTGTGCGGCCAGGTCTGCTTTGAGTTGGGCGGCGTCTCTGTCGGTAATTCGGCAGAGGATGAAATTGGCATTCGACGGGTAGGGAGACACCCAGGGGATGCGGGAAAGCTCGTCAAAAAGGCGCTGACGTTCGGACACCAGTTTGGAAACGGTGTCTTTCAGGTAGGCGGTGTCCTCGAGCGCGGCAAGCGCCGTTGTGCTTGCCGCTACGTTGACATTGTAAGGCTGTTTGGCTTTCCACAGGATGGGCATTAGCCAGGATGGGAGAGCACCGTAGCCGACTCGTAGCCCCGCCAGCCCGGCCAGTTTGCTAAAGGTGCGCAGAATGATCAGGTTTTCACGATTTGGGACATCCGTGATCTTGCTGATGGTTTTTCCCAGATTCTCGGGCGCGGCGAATTCAATGTAGGCCTCGTCGAGAACGATCAGGGCAGGTAACGTCAGTAGTTTTTGCAACGCAGATTCGGGGAGGAGAGAACCGTCGGGGTTGTTGGGGGAGGTGAGAAAAATCAGTTTAGGGGAATGTTTCTGAACGGCATCTAAAATCCTATCCACATCTACAGAGAAATCTGCCTTGCGTGGAACGTCTATGACTTTAGCGTTGTTCAGGTCGGCATCAAAAGCATACATGCCGAAGGTGGGCGGGCAATTGAGGATGGCATCGCCAGGATCGAGCGTGACGCGCATAATCAGGTCAATCAGTTCATCGGCTCCAGCTCCGGCCAGCAAATTTTGGGTGGGCACGCCGGTGAAAATGGATAGGGCGGCGCGCAGGGCACGAGACTCGGGATCGGGGTAGATGTGACCGTAGGGCAGATTCGCCAGGGCGACTTGGGCGCGCGGAGACATGCCGTAGGGGTTTTCGTTGGCGTCGAGTTTAATGATCTGCTCAGGCGAACGACCTACACGCTCAGAGAGCACCTCGAACGGTTCGATGGGCGTGTAGGGGGGTAGGTTTTGAATGTGGAGCGGTAGCTGCATGATTTCTCTTTTCACCAAAAAAAATGGAACCGCGAAGAACGCAAAGCGCGAGAAGCTTTAATTGGGTTTCCTTTGCGGTTAATTTTCAACTCGACAATCAGCCGAACGGGCATGGGCTTCCAAACTCTCGGCGCGGGCGATCAGGGCTGCCTGGGGTGCGATTTCGGCGGTGGTGGCGGGGTCGAGCGCGATCAGGCTGATGATGTGGACGAAGTCCCAGACATTGAGTGGGGAGGCGAAGCGGGCGCTGCCACCGGTGGGCATAACGTGGCTGGGGCCAGCGACATAATCGCCCAGCACTTCGAAGGATTGTTCGCCCATGAAGATGCCGCCCGCGTTGGTGATCTTTTCGCTCAAGGGCCAGGGACTGTTCACAGCCAGGCAGAGATGTTCGGGCGCGTAGGCGTTACTGAGCGCAGCGGCTTCATCCAGGTCTTTGGTGATCACGATGCCGCTTTGGCCGGGCAGGGACTGCGCCAGAATCTCGGCTCGGGGTAGAGTTTCCATCTGGCGGCCAACTTCGACCTGCACTGCTTCGGCTAATTCTTGTGAGGGCGTTAGCAGGATGGCGGAGGCCAGCACATCGTGCTCGGCCTGAGCTAGCAGGTCGGATGCAACCCAGTCGGGTTTGGCCGATGCATCAGCAATGACGACAGTTTCGGTGGGGCCGGCCAGCCCGTCAATGCCGACCGCGCCAAAAACCTGACGCTTGGCGAGCGTTACGAACAGGTTGCCAGGACCGAAGATCTTGTCTACAGCGGGGACAGATTTTGTTCCATAGGCCAGCGCTGCAATAGCTTGAGCACCGCCGAGTGCATACACTTCCGTCACACCTACCAGGGCGCAGGCGGCCAATGTGACCGGAGCGATTTGTCCTGTTCCGTACATGGGCGGGCCCGCCACTTGCGCCGGGACGGCTGACATCAGCACGGACGAGGGCAAGGGTGCGGTACCGCCGGGCACGTACAGACCGACCCGTCCGTGTGGGCGGATGATCTGCCCGAGCGTGCCGCCCATATCGTTGGTGAACCAACTGGTTAGCGGTTGACGGCTGTAGAATCCGCGGATGCGTTCGGCGGAGAGTTCGAGCGCTTCCCGTTCGGGAGTGGATAGGGTTTCTAAAGCGGAAGCAAGTTGTTCTTCCGGGACACGAAGCGGAGCGTCAGTGGGGAAGCCATCCAATTTAGTGGACCAATCCAGAAGGGCCTTATCCCCGCGGGTGCGGACATCCTTCAAAATGCGACGCACGGCTTCTTCTGCAGATATGGGTTCGCCAAAGGTTTCGGCAATGCGATCAAGTACGACAGAGGGTACGTTGATTTCGTCGGGCGGGATGCGTTTGAGGATGGTGTTTTGTGCGGTTTCGACATCGTAGATTTTGAGCATTTTTATCTCCTGTAGGAGCGGGGGGACCCCGCCCTTACGATAGCGCCTCTAACATGGCACGGTATTCTGCTGGTTCTTCTTCAAAAATATAAGTCAGTGGTGCAACGACCACGCCGGAGCCACCAATGGAGCGCAGTTCGGCGATGGCCTGGGTGAGTTGGTCTTTGCGGACGACGAGATGCGCAGCGTACCATTGTCCGTCCTGGCGGGTGATGATGGGCGAAAACGTGGGGCCTTGCAGCCCACCGATCACCTTTTTAGTGAACATACTGTGGGCGATAGATTCAGGCGAGTCGCCGCGCATGTTGACGAAGACCGAAACGGCTTTGCTGGCACGCAGATGGGCAACAATGTACTCGAGCAGGGTTTTGGCGATGGCCAGCGCTTCAGGGTTTTCTTTGAGTACGGCACGGTTGGCGATCAGGCAGGCCTGCGATGACAGGATTTCACCATCATCGAGACGCTTGAGGTGGTTGTCGCGCAGGGTGGTACCGGTGGAAACCAGATCGGCGATCAAGTCAGCGTAGCCGATGGTAGGGGCGATTTCAAGCGTGCCCTCGGCAGCGATGAAGTTTACGTCTGTGATACCTTTTTGGACGAAGAAAGGCTCGGCAGCGTTGGTGTATTTGGTCGCCACGCGCAGCGGACGGCCGAGTTCGGCCTGTTTGCTGGCAAGATTGGCCATGCGGTTAACTTCGGTCCATGCGTCGGGGACGATCACATCCAGGGAGCAGCCGCCAAACCCTAGTTCGGAATGGATCGAGAGGATGTCTCCGTTCGGGCCGCGATATTCGGCCAGTACGTCCAGACCGGTGATGCCGAAATCCACGCTGCCGTTGCGGACAGAGATGACAATATCGGTCGGGCGTTGGAACAGCACGCTCAACTCTGGTATCGACGGGATGCTGGCCTCGTACTGGCGCGGGTTGGGTTTGTAGATTTCCAGTCCACAGGCGGCGAGAAAGTTCAGGCTGTCTTCGGAGAGGCGGCCTTTGGATGGGATGGAAAGGCGAAGCGGGCGTTTGTTCATAATTTCCTTTCTTGCTCTCCCCCTATTTCCCGCTGAAGTTCGCGGAAAATAGGGGGAGCCGGAGGGGGGCTAAAAAAAAGCCCCCGGCTGACCGGGGGCTTGGGGTTACATGTGGTTAGATAAACGAAACTAACCTGCGCTCCGATCAGGCAGGGGTTGACGAAAATGATGATGTATTACATTTGTCCTAGCAGTTCCGGGACTTTTTGCGCAATCGCATCGCGCACGGACCGGAAAACTGCCAGCTTTTCATCCTCCGTTCCTTCGGCCTTGGCTGGGTCCGGAAAACCCAGGTGGACACGTTTCCCCTTGCCGAGCCAGACTGGGCAATTCTCGGCCGCATCGTCACAGACGGTGATCACTACATCAAAGTCCATGTTGCGGAAGTAGTTAGTGGATTTGGATTCGCCGCTGTGTGTGATGCCGATCTCTTCTAAAACCTGAATCGCTTTCGGATGTACGTATCCAGACGGATCGGTCCCGGCAGAGAATGCCCGCCAATTATTTGACAGGCGGGCATTGACGATCGCTTCGGCTATCTGTGAACGACAGGAATTGCCGGTACAGAGAAATAAAACCCTACGCTTTTTGTTGTTTCCAGAACTCATCATCACTGTTTTTTATCTCACTCATTTCGCCTGTGACGATAAAGATGGTGCGTTCGCAAATATTGGTCACGCGGTCAGCGACACGTTCCAGGTTATGAGCCACCCATAACAACCAGTTGGCTCTTTCCATTGTCTTGGGGTCGGCGATGACGAAGGTCATTAGTTCTCGATACACCTGGTTATAGAGCGCGTCCACTTCGTCATCTTCCACAGGAATGGCTTTTGCCGCTTCAACATCTTCTTCTACAAAGGCTGTCAGGGCGCGGTGCAGCATATCCACATCTTTTTGCGCCATACGCGGAACATCGATCAGCGGCTTGAGTAGGGGCTGGTCGCCCATACGTATGTTGATATTGGCGATGCCCTTGGCATAGTCGCCCATGCGCTCCAGCTCGGAGATGATTTCCATGGTGGAAGCTAGCAAACGCAGATCATGTGCCATCGGCTGTTGAGTGGCAATCAGGATCATCAGTTGGTTTTCAATTTCAAAGCGCTTCTTGTTGATCTCTCGGTCAGTCTCAGAAGCCTTCACGTCGCGCTTCTTTAGCGCATCTACCGTATCCAGGATGGCCTGCTCGACCATGCTGCCGAGTACCAACACATCGTCCTTGACTTGCTGAAGTTCATTTTCAAATGTTTTACGGATCATGACTGCCTCATTTCATCTCATCGTTACGGTAACTTATTATAACCATTTTCAATTCCGAATTACCCAAATCGCCCGGTGACATAATCTTCTGTGCGCTTGTCTTTTGGACGCGTGAAAATGACATTGGTTTCATCGAATTCGATCACCGTCCCTGTGCGAACACCCTCTTTATCAAGCATCATCATGGCGGTGTAATCGGAAGCGCGCGCGGCCTGCTGCATATTGTGTGTCACGATCACGATTGTGTAGTTCTTTTTCAGGTCCTGCATCAATTCCTCGATCTTGAGCGTGGCTATCGGGTCGAGGGCCGAAGCGGGTTCGTCCATCAGGATGACTTCGGGTTGTACTGCAAGAGCACGCGCGATGCACAGGCGCTGCTGCTGTCCACCGGAGAGTGCCAGCCCGGATTGGTCCAAAATGTCTTTGACTTCGTCCCACAGGGCAGCCTGTTTGAGCGAATAGACGACCAATTCGTCCATATCGCCCTTGAAGCCGTGGATGCGCGCACCCCAGGCAATGTTGTCATAAATCGATTTTGGGAATGGGTTAGGTTTTTGGAACACCATCCCGATGCGATGACGGACTTCAACTGGATCTACTTCTGGAGCATATAGATTTTGTCCCTGGAAGATAATTTCGCCCTCGATCCTCGAACTGGGTACCAACTCGTTCATGCGGTTGAAGGCGCGCAGCAATGTGGATTTACCACAACCGGATGGCCCGATGATAGCCGTGATCTTGTTGCGTTGAACTTTCATGTTGACATTGGTGACAGCCATAAAATCACCGTAGAAAATGTTCAGATCTTTGGTTTCCAGAACATATTCTGTTTCGTCGGTGTTGGATTTAGTCATGTGTTTAATACCTCCGGCTGAAGCGATTGCGCAGTAGAACGGCGGTTGCGTTCAGGCTGAGTAATAGAATGAGTAATGTGATGATTGCAGCAGCAGCAATGAAGCGAAATTCATCCTGTGGGCGTGTGGTCCACTGGTAGATTTGAATGGGCAGGGTGGTGAATTTTGAAAAAGGTCCATCTGGATCGAGCAAGATAACCGTGGAAGCGCCAACAACCACTAAAGGCGCCGTTTCACCGATGGCACGCGAGATGGCCAGGATCGTTCCGGTCAGGATGCCGGGGATGGCATTCGGCAGTACATGTGACCAGACCGTCTGCCATTTGGTGGCCCCAATGCCATAACTCGCATTTCGCAGCGAACCGGGTACAGCGCGGATAGCTTCTTGAGAGTTGATAATGATCAACGGCAGCACCAACAGCCCCAGAGTCAACCCGGCCGAAAGGATGGTTCGCCCATTGGCTGTAGTCGGATCTACTGTACCAAAGATCGAACCGCTGGTGATAGGTTGCAGTGCGCGCACGAAGATCGCCAATCCCAGGATACCGTAAATGATGGATGGCACACCGGCCAGGTTGTTGATATTGGTCTGGATAAGTCGATTAAACCAATTATCTGTAGTAGCATATTCTTCCAGGTAAATAGCCGCCATCACCCCGATAGGGAAGGCAAATAAGACGGTGATGAAAATTGTCCACAGCGAACCCAGAAAAGCCGAGCGAACGCCTGCAATGACGGGATCGCTGGATTGTTTACTTGTCAGGAAATCCCAATTGAACCAGATTACAAAACGCACCAGATTATTTGGATACTCTTGCGCAATGATCTGATCGATCTCACTTCGATTGGTTAAGGATTCCCACAGCAGCCAGGATTCAGCCACCTGGTATTTGACGATCCTTTCGATGACCAGATCATAGACATCATCACGGCTTTGTTCCTCGAAAGGGGTCTCTCTATTGATCTTATTGTATGCCCCCTCAGAAAGGTTGGCCTGGAGCACCCCCATCAGTTGTTCTTTGCTTTGATCCTCCAGGGGAACGCCTTTAACTGCCAGGCTAGAGGGGTCCACTTTTGCCTCATATATTACAATCCCGCTGGATTGATTGATCGTGGTTGCCAGCAAGGTTGCCAGAGCGACAATGCCGACGATTGTCGAGAACTGAAACAAAAGTGTCCAGATCAGGCCGGAGCGATGTCGTGCTTGGACATTATCGGTGAAGTCCGACGGTTTTTCTTGAATAGTATTAAATTCTGGCTGGCTCATTCGTACACCTCACGGAAACGCCGCACGATCTGCTGACTGATGATGTTGAGCACCAGCGTGATTAAGAAAAGCATCAGGCCGATGGCGAAGATACTGTTATAGTCGATTGAATCATAGGAAATATCCCCGCCCGAGATGCGCACGATATGTCCGGTCATGGTTTCTGCACCTTCGAAGGGATTGAAGGTGAAGTTTGGTCCAGCGCCTGCAGCTACGGCCACGATCATGGTCTCACCGATAGCGCGCGAGATACCTACGATAATAGCTGCAGAAATACCTGAGATTGCAGCCGGAACGACCACTTTGATAGCAGTCTCCAGGCGCGTCGCCCCCAGCCCGTAAGCTGCCTCCCTCAAGGCATTTGGCACCGCATGAAGAGCATCTTCCGTCATGGACGAAATCAAAGGCAGGATCAAAATGCCCATCACGATACCAGCCGAGGCAGTATTATAAATCTGTACCACATCGCGCCCAAATATGATGCGCAGCAAAGGAGTCATAAAGGTCAGAGCGAAATACCCGTACACGATAGTAGGAACACCTGCCAGCACCTCCAGGATTGGTTTGAGCGTGCTGCGTATGCGGGTTGAGGCGTATTCGCTCAGATAAATGGCCACACCTATTCCCAATGGAATCGCGACAAGCATGGCTATGGTTGTGGTCATCAGCGTGGAATTAAGCAAAGCCCAGATACCGAACTTTTGAATTTGTGGCTGCCATTCCGTGCCGCTGATAAACTCCCATAATGTTACCTGCGTGGCTGAGTACAACTGAATTCCGCTGGCATGTTCTTTGGGCTGGGTGCCCTCAACACCGCGTTCTACCACAACGGTGTTTCCATTGATGGATACCACCCGCATGATCTCCTCACCTGTCAGGCCTAATCGGATGAGTTCGCCTTCCTTGAGGGATCGTCCTTCGGACCCCAATAAGAACTCAGTAGTATCTAATTCGATACCAGCGGCAAGGGGCTTATTGGTATTTTCCCATTGACGTTTTGTGAAGAATAACATCGACTCCTTGCCCAGTTCATAGACTATGCCGACCGTAATGAAAATCGAAAAGAAACCACTAAGGAAAAGAACCGTTTGTATGATTGTTTCACCCCAACGCATACGGCGACGTAAGCCGGTTTTTGTTTTTGGATAGTTGAGTACGATTTTTTGCATAGGATTACTCCGTTGCATGGATTGCTCCTTTTACGCAAATCATCCTTCCCTCTCTATTCCGAGAGGGAAGGAATACCAAGAGGGTGGGAGGACTTGCTTTCCCTCTTAGACTAATATTATTTGACAGCTCCGGACCAGGCATCCATAGCAGCAGAGAGCACGGCATCGTTGGCAGGGAAGTAGCCAACATCCACGATCTCATCATTGACGTGGGTCAGGAAGAAGTACAGGTAGGCTGCTACCTGGGGTTTCTCTTTGATGATGGTAGCATCTGAGTAGTGGAACAGCGGGCGAGAGAGCGGATACTCGTTGCTGTCGACGGTTTCCTGGGTGGGGGTTACGCCATCGACGGAGAGCACGTTCAGGCTATCCTCGTTCTCGGCGTAGTAAGCGTAGCCGAAGAAACCGACGGCATAGGGGCTGCCGAGCACACCCTGGACGAGGATGTTGTCATCTTCGGAGAGCTGGGTGTTGGACGCAGCCAGGATGGGGCCTTCATCTTCTTCGAAAACGATTTCTACGAAGTAGTCGAAGGTGCCGGAGTCGGTGCCTGGGATGAAGCGCTGGATGGGTTCAGCGGGCCAGTCAGAGCGGACGTCGCTCCAGTTTTCGG
>WOR8_10005122_pt1 | contig 12672 bp, 11 predicted proteins | sample DeeMarSeWOR38_10_FD_19890 | JGI IMG/M metagenome (IMG submission 19890) | reverse complement strand
AACATCCTGAATATCTTCTTTAGCGCTTTTTGAAATCTGATTTCCAATATCGACTAGGTAAACGTTTTTTACTCCAAGTTTGTTAATTACATGCTCTGTAGGGCTAGATAGATGTGATGGAGAGGTATAGAGCAGTGGAGCATTTAGAATACTTGCAAGAACTGCTCCTTCTGAAGCTGATGTCAGAGAACCACCCTCTGTTTCTGTTATTTCTTGTTCGAAGGTGTATTCGATTTCGAAGTCTACTGGAGCTGAAATTTCATTTGTAGAAAATACTGAAATTGAATAACTTTCACCTGGTAAGCACTCACCAAGGGAATCAAGATGAATCTCATCTGAATAAGTACTACTTTCGTTTATTGATGTAAATATTGCTTCGCCAGCAGGTCCAACTATTGTAAACCCTAGTTTTGCATCTGGGTTGTCCCAAGTTAATTTAAAATCTGCCGACTTACAACCATATGGTGGCATATCTGGTATTTTGATGTCTATTCCCGGATACAGTTCAATATCAACATGATATGTTACTTTAGTTAATAGAGCTTGAATTAGGGATCCTTGAACTTGGATAATATTTCCTATTCCTTTTGTTTCTGGTTCACCTTTTGTCGGAAAATCAGTTATTCCAACTTGCCAGGCTCCTGATTTATACACATGGGATTGTACAGTTTCATAACCTTTGGGCCCTGTCATAACATTTAAATTTGATGCCGATGAAGTCTGCATCCATACGCCATTATCGTCTTTACAATAAAGTTGAATATCAGGATCACCGTATGGAATCATTGTACCCCCTAAAATAATACCATCCCACCATACTACTGCATCCATATATCTATGTCCGTCTGCTACTTCAAATGTCTTAAATGTTGGATCTATAGCGTTTTTTTGATTAACGTTAATTGTGGGCACCTTTTGTACTTTATTTGCTGGAAGTGTACCATCTAGACTGTTTGAAACCTTTTGTTTTGTTTCTTCAGTTTTATCATTAATTACTGCGATTACTGCATCATCTGAATAAGACCAATCATTAAGCGCTATCTCTTTTGAGATGTCAAAAGGTGTTTCGCCATTTATTATTGTATAATTCTTTGATCTCCATTGACTTACTTTGCCTTTTGGAACATTTACTGTGATAAGACGGTCGAGCTTATCATAGCAATAGGTCATCCAATCCTCCATGAAATAATCAATTCCAGTTCTGGCATCTAAAGTTATTTCTTCGGGCTCAGATGTCTCAGGTAATCTATCTTGATAGAACAATAACGGGTGAGAATATAGATTTTCACCGTCATTAAAAACAGAAGTTGATATTGCTGCGAGATATGCATAGTCATCTAGATAGCTTTCTTCATCATAGTTGATTAATGTCGCTTTTTTAACTGGTACTACAGGTTTCCATGATACTCCTTCTTCATATCCTTGGAAATGGTGAGTGTTATCTGCTGCCAAGGTTAATGGTACTAGGATACTGCTTGACAAAGTTATTATTGATATGAGTAATACATTATTTAGTCTAATAAATCTCCCTGTTTTCATTAACTATCCCTTTTATCTGTTGACTTACTTTTATTATTGCTTCTTTTTATTATATAAGATTTATAGACCAATTTCGGATATTTAATAAATACTATCCAATAATCTTTATAAAAAATGACGAACTTAAGTATTTTTTATTTATGTGAATAGCGATATTCAATGTTACAACTGCCCTCAATACTGACCATACATGGGCCAACTGGAGTTTCAGGAGTACAAGCTTGGCCAAACAAAGGGCATTCAAATGGTGAAACAAGCCCTCTAAGTAGCTCCCCGCATAAACAACCTTCAGGTTCATGAAATTGTTTACTTTGCAGTTCTTTTAATATTTCTTCATATTTTTTACGTGCATCATACTTTTCAAACTTACTGCGTAGCTCCAAGCTTGACCGGGGTATAATCGGAAACCCTCGCCATTTTATGTCCCCTGGTTCAAATACATCTTTTATTGCCTGTTGAGCCTTTATGTTCCCTTCAGTATGAACAACACGGGTATACTCATTCTGAACAATTGCTTCTCCTTTTTCAATCTGCTGGACAAGCATCCATGCCCCCATTAGGATATCTATTGGTTCGAAACCGGCTATAACCTGTGGGACTTTGTAATCTTTTGAAAGAAACTCATATGGCTTAGATCCAATAATTGTCGAAACATGGCCTGGTTCAATAAGGCCATCTATCTTTATTTCTCCCATTTCTATGATTGCCCTTAATGCCTCAGGTATGGTTCTATGGCAGCATAGGATTGAAAAGTTATCTGGAGGATTTTTTAGAATTACTGCAGCAGTTGTAGGAGCAGTAGTTTCAAAACCTACCGCCATAAAAACAACATCTTTATCTGGATTTTTTTTGGAAATTTCGACTGCGTCCTCTATCCCATAAACTGTTCGAACATCACAACCCTCTGCTTTCATGCTACGTAGAGAATCTATTTCACCTGGAACATTAATCATATCTCCAAAACTTGTAACCGTTTTACCATTTCTTGCGAGAAGTAGCATTTCTTCGATTTCTTTAGGAGTTGTGACGCACACAGGACAACCTGGGCCCTGCCCAATTTCAACTCCGCATTTTTTAAGAAGAGCATCTAAACCATTCTTGACAAGAGTGTCCTGATGGGTTCCACAAACATGCATAAATTTCAGATTTACATCTAATTTCTTTATCTTAGAAACAATGTCGTTTGCCAATTTTTTGTCCTTTAAAGAAAACACTTATTTTTCCTCCTCACTTGAAAGCATCTCTCTAAAAAGATTGAGGGTTTCCTGTGCCTCTTTTTCATTGAGCACTTCTATGGCAAAACCAGCATGAACTAGGATGTAATCGCCAACTTTTACCTTAACGAGAGTAACATTGGCTTTACGTCTAGTTCCCTCTCCATAATCGATTGTAGCATGCTCTTTATTCTTATCTATTTCTACAACTTTACCAGGGATTGCAAGACACACGAATTTGCCGTTATTATCTAACACATTATAAAATTTCTCTCTGATTAAACAGTTAAATCTAAATATAATGACATGTTTAGGCCAATAAATCCATTGCGGGTGTGTAAGATTTATGAAAGAGTTAGAGAAGATACAGTCTGTCTGCCCTGCGTGCTATCAAGAAGGAAAGATTCATAAGATAGATGCAAAAGTAATTGAAGAAGGCGGAAAGGTTTATATTGCTAAAACCTGTGAAAAACACGGTTCTTTTAAAGACATCTATTTTTCTGACGCCAAACTCTATAAAAAATGGATGAAATTTGAGGTTACAGGAGACCCTGCTCCAGATGTTAAAACAAAAGTATTTGATGAACCTGCTCTTTACGATGAGCACTTATCACAAAGTGTTCTTACAAATCTTTTAGTCACAAATAGATGCGATTTAAGGTGTAGCTATTGTTTTATGAATGCTGGTGCTTCTGGGAGAGTTTACGAGCCAACGCTGGAACAGATTAGAGCCATGTTGATTCAAGCAAGAAATCAAAGACCTATTGGTTCTAAAGCTGTTCAGATAACTGGCGGAGAGCCTACTATACGGAAGGATTTGATTGATATAGTTAATATTGCGACTGAAGTTGGCTTTACACATGTTCAGGTTAATACAAATAGTTTAAAACTTGCTGACAGCGCTGATTACTGTAGGCAACTTAAGGAAGCCAGAGTCAACACTATCTATATGAGTTTTGATGGAGTTACAAAGAAGACTAATCCTTGGATAGAATATAATAAAAAAGCCATAGAGAACCTTAGAGAGGTAAACTTAAAAGTAGTCTTGGTACCTGTTCTGATTGGGGACAAAAATCTTCATGAAACAGGTAAGATTGTTAGATTTGCTTTAGATAATATGGATATAATCCGTGGTGTTAACTTCCAGCCAGTATCGTTTTGTGGCAGAATTACAAAAATAAGCGATGAAAAGCGAGAAAAACAACGAGTTGACTATGTTTCTATGATGGCGGCTATAGAAAAGGAATTCAATAATCAAATATCTAGAGACGATTTTTATCCGGTACCTTTTGTGTTCCCGATTTCAAAACTCATTGAGCTTTTAAAGGGAGAAACACAAGTGGAATTTACAGCTCACCCTGGATGTGGTGGCGCAACGTATATTTTTATGGATCAAGGAAAACCCATACCTGTTACTAGATTTATTGATGTAGAAGGTTTACTCGATTTTGTTGATGAAGAAAGCAAAATCAAAGGGCCACTTAAGAAGCTAAGAATTGCATCTGCTTTCTTAAAAAACATCGATACCTTTGTGAATTATGAAAATGCACCTAAAGGTTTTAACTTAAAGCGAATCCTGAAGGATGCAGCTATTGGCGGTAGTTATAATTCACTGCGCGGTTTTCATTACAAGAGTCTTTTTGTTGGTTCCATGTGGTTCCAAGATGCATACAATCTGAACGTTGAACGTTTAAAAAGATGTGTTATTCACTATACAACACTCGAGGGAATCGTGCCATTCTGTGCTTACAATGGTCTAGGCATAGGCGATAAAATACGTGCGAAACATTCCATTACAATTAAAGAATGGGAGAAAAAAACAGGTAGAAAGATTAAAGACGACCTCAGAAAAGATGTGCCGTTAACTTAATTGATTTTTACGAGAATATTCTTGAAAAATCATGTTTCCAAAATAAACTTTTACATGGGCTTCTATGCGTCCAATAAACGGTCATCTCCTTCGGTTGTATAATAAATGCAAAAGCAGTGACTCGCGGATTATCTTTATAAGGGTGACGGCAGATATCGCCTGGGTCTCTTCCATTAGGATCGAATCCACCTCCATGATCCCGAGTTATCTTTTTACATACATCTAGTGTTATATTCCCATAGCTATTATTTAGCAGTTCATAAGCCCTTTCTGCTCTAAGGGCAGAAGAAGGATACTCGCTGGGGTACATAGAACCTGTTAGATCCGGGTCCAACCATTGATGATGATTTGCATGCCATAAAATCCCTTCCTTAGAACCAGTTACATCTGTAGAGTTTCCAAAGACTGTTATAATGTGGTTATGTGTCTGCTCTATTATCAGTATTCCTCCTTCTTTATCACAAAAACATGATGATGAAACGTCATACTGGTGAAACCAATCTTTATCTTTTTCAGAGGACCGTTCCATATTTTTATATAATTTTGTCACTTCTGATACATTTTTGCATGTCATCATTGCAAGTTTCTCAAGTAACATTGTTGGTATTCCTGGCCCCTCATCAATATATCTGCTCTCATTTATAGTGAGACCTGTGCCAGTTGATCCCCATCCTAGCCCCTTCTCATTTAAAAAAGGGTACTCAAAAATAATAGGTATTCCCCAGAATGCATATCTATAGTTCAACGTATTTATTCTTACGATCCAACATTTAAATGTAAACAGACGGTGTAAAATAGTCATAAAAGTTTTTCCAATACCCAAACTTGTGTCCACATTAAACGTCAGAAATGTCTCATTATTTTTTGTCGCCTTCCCAGTGGCAAGTGTTGCTGTACATTCACCACCGATGAGAGAGTGCAATGAATTCTGCAAGAATAATAATCTCCCCAGTTTAATATTCACGCTGTCTGATAGACCTTTGAGCTCTTCTAAAAAGTAAGGGCAATCTTGTTCCAGGAAAGTTATTTGATCCTTAATGTTTTTTCCATTAAAATCTTTATTATTTGTAGAGCCCGACAGGGCATCTAGTATTTTATATTGTAAACGAAATTGCTGTCCTATTTTTAAACCGTAATCATAAGAGTCAGATGCATCGATATAAGCAATAGGGTCTTTGAATTTGCTTTCAAAAAATTGATTTGAACTTTTAGTGGCAATGGTATTGATATCAGATATTGGCATTACAGTCATGCCAAAAAAGAGCAAAATAGTGAGAATAGCGGTTGTTTTACTATAGAGAAATTTTTTAATAATGGACGGCTTGTTCACCTATGCCAGCCCCCTTTGGGTTGGTGGGAAAGGAATGGAAACTTGCCTGGCGGGCATTTTTTCTTTTTCTTTCTCTAGTTTTCATCACACTCTCAAACCTTTTATTTTCACATTTTATATTATTATATCACAGCTTATATGTATATAAGCATTCTAGCACAAAACTCCGCATGAATGCTAATTTTTACTTTCTCTTCTATATGATACTACGTCTCTGATTGATATATAAATTTTATAGACCATTTTTTGTAATTTACCTTAAGAAGAAAGCTTTTTAATTGTTGACTAGAATTTCACGTAATAACAATGACTTAAACGTCTTATTCCGTTATTAATGGTGAAATGCCATTTTGACTAACCACATTATTAGTATTCCACAAACAAAAACTACCATGGTTGCCATAGATTTTCTGATATTTATCTCTTTTTTGATTTCTGGCACTAAATCTGTTGCCGCTATGTAGATAAAACCACCTGCAGCAAATGGCAATAAAAATATTACAGATTGTTCTGCGGTATTTGAGATGAAGTATCCAACAATCCCTCCTAAAACAATCGTCAATGCAACTATAAAATTAAGGACGATTGCCTTTTTCTTTTTGAACCCCCCATATATTAGAACGCCAAAGTCTCCAATTTCTTGTGGTATCTCATGGGCAGCAATTGCAATAGATGTTGTAATTCCTACTTCTGCTGATACAGCGAAACTTGCCGATATTATGAGCCCATCAATGAAATTATGGATTGAATCTCCTATTAAATTCATATAGTGAAATGTATGTACGTCACATTTTCCCTTATGGCAATGTCTCCAATGTAGGACTTTCTCCATTAAAAAAAACAGAACAAATCCAATCAAAACAAATAGGAAAACATCAAAATCTGTTCCTTCGGCTTTTTCTAATGCTTCAGGTAATAAATGGATGAATGCACCACCCATTAATGCACCGGCAGAGAGACTGACTAACACAAGTAATATTTTATTCAGAATCTTATCCTTTAATGCCAATGTGAAAATACCAATAAATGCAATAAGTGCAATAGCAAATGTTGATGTGATAACGTAGATTAATTCGCTCATAGTTATTTGTATGGAATCAAACACAGTAACTTAAGTGTATCTTTTCCGGTGTTTACAAATTGGTGCCATTCCATAGGTGGGATAAAAAATACGTCTCCCTGTCTAAACGATTTTTCATCATTTTTCTCTCTAGAGGCTCCTTCGCCTTCTAAGATAAAAACCTCATGCTCCCAATCATGTTGATGTAAAGGTGTATATCCTCCAGATTTTATCTCAAAAAGTCTCATAGCAAAATTTTTAGCTCCGTCTTTTTCTGATATAAGCCATCTGACCTTTACATCTTTTATCCCTTGTTCCTTGGGTTCTTCTAACTCCACTTCTGTATGATGCACATGCTTCACAAAATCACCATTATTCAATATAGGCAAATATCCTATCTACATAAAAGATTAATCTTATCATATTGTTTGATATTCATGTTTAAAGATGAGACTATTATCCTGGAATGTAAACGGCATACGAGCTGCAGATAAAAAAGGGTTATTCGATTGGTTCAAAAAAGAATCTCCAGATATTCTCTGTTTACAAGAAATAAAAGCAATGCCAGAGCAATTACCACCGCATTTGAAGAACGCTCCTGGTTACAATATTTTTTTAAACTCCGCAGAGAGAAAAGGATACAGTGGTGTAGCAACATTTACAAAAGATAGACCAACTGATGTGAAAAAAGGATTTGGCATACCAAGATTTGATAATGAAGGTAGAACCCTTATTACTGAATTCCCTTCATTTACTTTATTCAATATTTATTTCCCAAATGGTAAAAAGAATCAGGAAAGATTAGACTACAAACTAGATTTCTATGATACTTTTCTAGGATACGCAGATAATCTAAAAGCCGAAGGTAAAAACATTGCGGTCTGTGGTGATTTTAATACAGCTCATAAAGAAATAGACCTCGCACGCCCTAAAGAAAATGAAAAAATATCAGGTTTTTTACCAATTGAGCGAGCATGGATAGATACTTTCATTGATCATGGATATGTAGACACATTTAGGCATTTCAATAAAGAGCCAGATCAATACAGTTGGTGGGATATGAAAACCAACGCTCGTGAGAGAAATGTAGGCTGGAGGATTGATTACTTTTTTGTTAATAAAGAATTTATTCCACGTGTTAAAAAAGCATTTATTCTGCAGGATGTTATGGGTTCTGACCATTGCCCAATTGGTATAGAGATTTGAGGAGAGCATATGAAAGAATCACTTGATTTCATCTATAAAGAACAAAAAGAACTATCAACGCTTGGTGGCATTGTTGCTCTTCTTGGTTGGGACCAGATGACATATATGCCAAAGATGGGCGCCGACGAAAGATCTGAGCAGAGTGCTCTGTTATCAAAGCTTGCACACGAAAGGATAGTATCCGACAATTTTTGGAATCATATTCAAAATTTATCCCAAAATTTTAACAGCCTGTCTGATAGAGACAAAGCAGTAATAAAACGACTTGAAAAAGATGTAGAAAAATCCCGGAAAATACCCTCTGATTTTGTTGAGAGAATGTCAAAAACTACAACCCTTGCTTATCAGGCATGGGAAGACGCTAGAGGTAAAGATGATTTCAAAGTGTTTGCTCCACATCTTGAAAAGATTGTTGAACTTGAAAAAGAATATTGTGGCTATATCGCCCTTCCAGGGCCTAGATATGACACCCTTTTAGATGATTATGAAGAGGGAATGACTACTGATGTTCTAAGAAAGGAATTTTCTTTTCTAAAAACAAACCTTATTGAGATACTTGAAAAAATAAAATCCAGTGAGGTTTACGATAAGCAAGAAAAAATTGATATCAAAGTTAGCATAGAAAACCAAGAGAAGTTAAGTAAGATAATTTTTGAAAAAATGCTTCTTACCAGTGATAAAGCTAGAATCGATGTATCAACCCATCCATTTACTACAGCAATGGGTGATGATGATGTTAGGATTACAACGAACTACGGAAGAAAAAGCCCATTGTTCTCATTTTTTTCAACTATTCATGAGGCAGGGCATGCTCTTTATGAATTAGGAATGCCAAGAGACGAGTTTAAAGATACAGTCATCTCAGATTCTCCTTCACTTGGACTTCATGAATCCCAATCACGTTTCTGGGAAAATATGATTGCGAGAGGTAAATCATTCTGGAAATATTTTTACCCAATTTTCCAAGAAACTTCAGGATTCAGAGATTTAGATTTTGACAGCTGGTACAAATTTGTAAATCAAGTTAAACCCTCTTTGATAAGAATCGAGGCTGATGAACTTACTTACTGTCTTCATGTAATTTTACGATTTGAAATTGAAGCAGACTTAATGGATGATAAAATACAAGTTTCTGATCTTCCACAAATCTGGAATGAAAAAATGAAACAAATGTTAGGAATTGTTCCACAAAGCGATATTGAAGGTGTTTTGCAAGACATGCATTGGAGTGGTGGGAGCATCGGCTATTTCCCAACTTATGCAATCGGATCTATCTACTCCTCCCAAATTTACAAAAAAATATCTGAAGTTAATACTAATATGTTAAATGAAATTGAGCAGGGTAATTTTCAAAATATTCTTAAATGGCTTATGGAAAATATCCACAAACACGGCCGATTATTCACGGCTGATGAAATAATAAAAAAATCATGCGGAGAAGGCTTGAACTCTAAGGTTTATGTAGATTATTTAAAAGATAAATACTACAAAATATATGACGTATAAATTAAAGGTGGTTTAGTGTCTCGTTTAATATTGGTACGACATGGGCAGTCTCAATGGAATCTAGAAAATCGTTTTACAGGATGGACGGATGTACCTTTATCTGAAAAAGGAATAGAAGAAGCAATTTCTGCGGGTGAAAAACTAAAAGATATTGAATTTGACACAATGTATGTTTCACATATGTTGAGGGCCATCCAGACGCTTCATTATATCTTAATCAAATCAAATAGCAAAAGAACACCGATTATTTATCATGAAGAAAAAAGGGTTCTTAATCGAGAGCATCATACCGGCGACCCTGAAAATGAGATTCCAATCTTTATGTCTGTGGATTTAGCAGAAAGATATTACGGTGATCTTCAAGGATTAAATAAACAAAAAACAAGAGAAAAATATGGTGATGAGCAGGTTCATATTTGGAGACGTAGCTATGATGTAAAACCACCTGGTGGTGAAAGTTTAAAGGATACATGTGATCGTACAACTCCTTACTACAAAGAACATATTTTAAAGGATTTACAGGAGGGTAAAACAGTTCTGGTTTCGGCTCATGGAAACAGTCTACGCGCTATTACCATGTATATCGAAACTATTTCAGAACAAGAAATACCCAATGTTGAAATTCCAACAGGTGTGCCTATCGTTTATACTTTTGATGAAAATATGAACTTAACAAATAAAAAGAATCTATAGTGCTTAAAAATAAATACTACTTCTTTATTGCCTTTTTTCATCGATAGTGAGTCGGATGTCTGAGAAAAAAGTTCAATGCCCTAAATGTGGTAATGCTATTACTGTTGCTGGTAACCCTGGCGAAGTTGTAAGAATCACTTGTCCATCATGTAGGACGGAGGGGAAAGTCACATTTAAAAAAACTATTCCAAAAGGTGACGTTGCAATAGAAGTTTTTAATCTCAAGAAGGTTTATGGAGACCTTATAGCAGTAAATGATATTTCATTTGCAGTTAGAAAAGGCGAGGTTTTTGCCTTTCTTGGACCTAATGGTGCAGGAAAAACAACAACTGTAGAAATGATAGAAGCAATCCGTCAACCAACAGCTGGAGCTGTTAGAATTCTAGGTAGAGATATTGAAGAATCCTTTGATGATGTAAAGGAAAAAATAGGTATTCTTCCTCAAGAGTTTCACTCATTTGAACGATTAACTGTTAAAGAAACATTGGATTTCTTCTCAAAGTTATATAAAAAACGTGCAAGTATTGATGAAATCATTAGTCAGATGGACCTAGAAGATGAAGCGAATAAACTTTATATGAATCTATCTGGTGGTCTTAAACAGCGAGTGGGTGTAGCAATTTCTCTTGTTAATGATCCAGATATTATTTTTCTTGACGAACCAACGACTGGTCTTGACCCAAAAGCCAGACGTGAGGTATGGGAAGTAATTGCAGGTTTAAGAAACAGAGGAAAAACTATCTTTCTTACAACCCATTATATGGAAGAAGCAGAGTATTTGGCAGACCACATAGCGATTATTCATAAAGGAAAAATTATAGCTGAAGGAACTTTGGAGGCCTTAATTAGTAAGCATGGCCAAGGAAGTATTTTACATATTAAAAATTGTAAGACAAAAGAGGCTGTTGACATTTTGCAGAATCATGGTTTCAATGCTTTTAAAGAAGGAAATGGTGACATTTCTGTAAGAATACCTAGCAAGGAGAGAGTTCTTGAAATTCTGTCTATTCTTAGACACGAGTGCATCGACTACGATAGTATCGATATACGCCGATCAAATTTAGAGGAAGTATTCTTAAATCTTACTGGTGCAAAATTATCGGAGAATGGACAATGAGAGTAAAAGTACTATATGCAAGTTTTAAAACCGATTTAAAAGCATTTGGCCGTAGTAAAGGCACTCTGTTTTGGACACTTGCATTTCCAGTAATGCTCATTTTGATGTTCGGGGCAATATTCTCTGGTGCAGATGAAGTTGAATATAGTCTTACTGTAATAGATTATGATCAGACTACTATGTCTGAAACATTCATCAACATTCTAAACCAGACTGGAATAATCAATGTCAATGTTGTTGAGGTAGAGGAAGAACAAATTTTGACTTATATTGAGGATAATGAACTTAAACGATTAGTAACAATTCCTGAAGGCTTTGAACAGAGCATCGGCATGGTACAGATGGGCTTTGACGAAAATGCCACTACAACTATTTCATATTACTTTGATCAGAGCGAACAACAAACAAATTCAATTTTAAGAAGTGTAATTTCTAGTATTGTAATTGAATTAAATATGAACGTCTCTGGAGGAAAAGAAATAATTCACGTAGATGACATTGAGACAGTTAGTGGAGATTTTGATTTTATAGATTTCTTCCTTCCAGGTATGATTGGTTTTACAATAATGCAAACATGCATTTATGGTAGCCTTGAAAGAAATACCAAGTACAGAAAAGATGGAATTTTACGAAAATTGCTTACAACCCCAATAACTAGATCTGAATGGATTATTTCAAAGATGCTATTTCAACTGTTTTTATCATTCGTATCTGCCGTATTGATTATTGTTGTTGGTATTGGAATTTATGGTCTGAATATTCACATCAATTTATTGATGATAATTCTCGTTATTGCAACCAGCTTTTTATTCACTGGATTAGGGATGCTCATTGGGCGATTTGTCAGAGATGAAGAATCTGCAGGAATGGCAGGCGGGGCTGTAACATTTCCAATGATGTTCCTAGCAGGAACTTTTTTCCCCCTAGAACAAATGCCAGGTTTCCTTCAGACGGTTGCAAAAGTTCTTCCACTTTATTATGTAAATGAAGGATTTAGAAACGCAATGATTTATTTGAAAACTGATACCGCAATCTTTCATACTTCTATGGTATTGGTTTTTGCAGTAGTGTTTTTCATAGGTGGTCTTTTACTTACAAAGTGGAAGGAAGACTAAAATTAAATTTCTAATATAAAAT
>WOR8_10005115_pt1 | contig 12678 bp, 16 predicted proteins | sample DeeMarSeWOR38_10_FD_19890 | JGI IMG/M metagenome (IMG submission 19890) | reverse complement strand
TCGCCGGGAAAACCTATATCGAGACAAAACAAACAATAGTCGTACAGCATGTCCCCGCGAAGCTTCAAGACTGGTAAGGTGCCGTCCGACGTCCTGAGACGACTCGTATTCAACAGGTTGGGAGTGCCCACCGACAGGGTTCTCAGCGGCCCAGGCGTGGGCGAGGACGCCGCCGTCATCGACATGGGGGACAGGGTGCTCGTCGCGAAGGGCGACCCCATCACGGGCGCAGAGGGCAACATCGGGTGGCTCTCGGTCCATATAAACGCCAACGACATAGCTTCCTCCGGGGCGAGGCCCCTCTGGTTCGTCTGCATCGCACTCCTCCCGGAGGATGCGGACGAGTCCATGTTGAACGGCATCATGGACGACATCCACGAGGCTTGCCTGGAGGTGGGCGCCAGCCTTGTCGGGGGGCACACCGAGACGACCCCCGGCCTCGACAGGCCTATACTAGCTGGGTTCATGATGGGGGAGGCGCAGAGAGACAGGTACGTCATCACAGGCGGCGCCAGACCCGGCGACCTTATAATACTGACGAAGGGCGCGGGAATAGAGGGCACCGCCGTAATCGCGTCCGACCTCAGGGACCACCTGAAGGGGAAGGTTGACGACCAGGTGGTCGAGAGAGGAGCCGCGATGGTTAGATGGATCAGCGTCGTCCCAGAGGCCATGAAAGCCGTTGAAGCCGGATCACCCAACTCTCTCCACGATCCTACGGAGGGTGGCCTCATAAACGGACTCTGGGAGATGGCCGAGGCGGCGGGCGTAGGCCTGAGGGTGGATAGAGCATCGATACCCATACCCGACGAGACGAGGCAGATATGTGGGGCCTTGGGTGTGGACCCTTTGAGGTTGCTGGGCTCGGGGGCGTTGCTCATCACAGCTCAGTCTGGCGAGGCGGAAAAGATCATGAGGGCCCTGGCAGAGGAAGGGATCAGGGCTTCGGTGATCGGCGAGGTGACGCCGCGGTCCGAAGGGAGACTCCTAAAGGACGAAAGTGGGAGCCATGAGCCCATCGAGGCCGTGGAGCAAGACGAGATATACAGGGTTCTCGACGAGCTATGCTGAGGGGCTCAGGGCTTCAGGGCGGTGAACCCCATGACGTCGTCATGGTAGGAAACGCCCACGAAGCCGGTTTCTCTGAGTCGGGAGGCCACCCCTCTGCTTATGTCCACTCGCCTATACCTTGACCCCGGCTCACCGGTGTAGTGGAATAATCTGCCACCTGGCCTCATAAGCCTCCAAAGTTCCCCGTAGAACTCTCCGCTGTAGAGATGCCCCGCGTGGCTGTGGCGGGGCGGGTCATGCACGACGTATCCGAAGCAGCAGTCTGGGAGGCCTTTCACCACATGGAAGCTGTCTCCAAGCAGCATATGGACGCCGGGTTCCTCCCAGAGCCCGCGGGACCAAGGGTTCATCCTGGCTATCAACAGCACAGAGGGCTCAAGCTCCACAGTGACCACCTGTATTGCGGCTCTCCTAATGGACTCCATCGCGGTGTACCCCAGGCCCGTACACGTGTCAAGCACCGATCCTCCATTCACTTGGAGCTTGTCGAGTTTTCTCTTTGTGTCCTCGTCTGGGGTTGTCTCCTTTGTGCGGTGCATCCTAATCCCGTCTATCTCCAGGGTCGGGGCGCCGGGCGTCGGTACTAGTTTATAAAAGTGTTTCCCCGATATAGCGACCTGGTACACGTCATCGCCTGACACGAAGTATGCCGCGTCTTCCTTTTCCGCGATCTTTTCGAGAGATCCATAGTCGACGCATTCTCCTTTCATGAAAGATATTCCCTCATTTGTCCGTTTTATTACCGTCGTCGTCAATCCCAAGTCTAGAGATACCTCGTTTTTTCCTTCTAGCAGCTTCTTTGCGGTATTCGCGGTTAATATGGGAGGAAGTATCTGCGGCATCTCTCACAAGTTTTCAATGTTTTTCACTGAATCATAAGATTTTTCACCGATAATACCGGCTGTTACCTATGTTTCAGAAAATGTTTTTCGCTTTTTCTTTGTCTGTTTTAATAGCATCAATTCTGCTTAGCGGAATAGGATAACAATCTATATTAAAAATATAAATTTCATGATCATTTCATGATGCTTTTTAACTATATATATAAATTAGGGAGATCGTTCTCGGAATCCTTATATGACCCAATTTATCGTTTGTCCCGGTAGCCGATGACGTCTAACGAGAAACAGAACGGCTTCAAGGGCATGGTTAAGGAGGTAATAGACCAGATACTTCCTCCCAGCGACGTCGAGCTGGAGGCTATAGAAGAGGAGGTCTGGGCCGACCTCTCATCCTTGTACTACAAGTACGAGGACGAGGTCCAGAAGAAGGCGTTCAGGAACGTTATGCAGGACATCTGTGACAAGATGAGCCAAGGCAAGTGGGACTCCGTCTACAAGAAGCTCTACCGTGCGGATCAGAAGGATAGGGTGTTTTAGGTAGGTTACCAGTCCGAAGCCGAAAAAGCTGTCACCGAATAATTCTCTGTACGGTTACACATGTCAAGGTTTGAAAAAATTCAAAGTTATCAATACCGGTAAGACTAGTTATTTCATTGCGTTTCCCAACGTCAAGAAGCGAGTCTTATCATCATCGAGGATCTTTAACATCTTGAGGGCAGGAGGTTTTGATTAACTGATTGTAACCGCGTTCTCTTTACGCAGAAACATAGATGCTTTTGTCTAGTTCGTTTAGGACCAAAAACCGTCTAGACTTGACCCACATATGAAGCGTTCCACGGCGGCAGATAGTACTCGAAGTAAAGCATCTTCCCGTACTCCGTATCCTCGTAGCCCGCGGCGGTAACGTTGAGGAGGCTGGCTTTCGTCAGAACCCGTAGGACTTCCTCCTGTGAAGGAGTCCTCGGTTCGGCGACCAATATCTTCAGGGTGTCTCCGTCCATCTTGACGCCCACCACCTCGATGACCCTGTCAAGCCTCTCGATGAAGTCGGCGACGTACTCTCCCTCGAAAGTGAGGTTTGTCCCGATGCTTCTGATCCGGTCCAGCGCTTTCCTTGTCTCCTCATTCAACTCAGACAGACACAGACAGTAGCGGCGTGAATTAACCTTTGCTACCTTCCGTGGTGCGTCCTGACGAGCGACGCCGTCGAAAGCACCGCGAGCACCCACGAGATCACGTTGACTAGGTACCAAAAGTCCCTCGCCCACCACTTGTTCACCCTCCACAGGTAGAAAGGGAAATCGAACACGTCACCGGGGAAAGCGGACGCTACCTCGATCTGCCAGAGGCTCGCCATCAGTAGCCCTGTGGATAGAATGATCCCCACGAGACCCATCATAAATCCACGTATGGGGATTGGTTCACTGGTGGCGGTCAATTTCATCAAAGCCATTGGTCGGTCGATTATAAACCGTTTGAAAAAATTGCCTAGACGGCTTAAAACGTATAAAATTGGTGAAGGCTACCTTAGCCTTACTAGGTGTACCGAGCATGAGATGCATGGGTCGTAGGCCCTGATCATCACCTCGATGTTTTTCATGAGTTCGGCGTCTTCGCCCACATGGTTGCTCGCCATCACGCGTATGTCCTTCTCGATGTTGGCGGCGTTTTGGGCCGTCGGCGTTATTATGTTAGCCTTGGTTATGCAGCCGTTGTCGTCGAATCTGTAGTCGTGGTACAGCAGGCCACGCGGAGCCTCGACGGCGTTTCTCCCCCTGCCCTCATGGACCTCGAACTCGACTTGATCCTCCTCCTCTAATCCGTTGCTCAGCAGCGTGTCTATTACCTCTACGCCTCTTTCTACGTCGTGGACGAGTTCCAGCGCCTGACAGAAGTTATTACTCAGCGTGTTCCGTGGATCGACCATATCGCTGTGCTCTTTGTATAGTTCCCGCGCTGTTCCCATTAGCTTGTCATGATTTAATTGGATTCGGGGGAGAGCGCCAACCATGAACGGGTCTCCGTTGTATGTCGAGTGCTTGGCGTAGCTGTGTCTGTACACCTTCTCGTTGGTCAGTTTCATGTAGTCCTCCTCCGGGTATCTCTCTCCGCCTGTGACCAGCACGTGTGTGCCGAGGTAGCCGAACCTGTCACCAGGGTCGATGGCCATGAGTACGTTGTCTGATTCGTTTAAGGTGGGGAGTTCGAAGCCTTTGAAGAGCTCGACAGCAAGCTCGGCCACTGGCTGCACCTCCTCCAGCATCTTCTTCACCTCGGTGAGCTCTTCCTCTGTTGGTGCTTTGGAGAAGCCTCCGACCCGCTCATTCATGCCGTGAACGTCTCGCCCGCTCAGGGTCGTGTGGATCATGTTTCCCGCCTTCTTGAGGTTTAACGCGTTCTTCACAGCGTCTATATGGTCGGCGGACATGGCGATGGCGTCGGGGTAACCCAAGAAGTCGGGGAGCGCAAGCATGTAGACGTGAAGAGCATGGCTCTCAATCATCTCCCCGTGTATCAGCAGGTCTCGCAGCAGCTCGGTCTGAGGTGTATTCTTGACGTTGAAGGCGTTCTCTATGGCACCGATTGACGCCAGGCTGTGGCTCGCCGTGCATATGGCGCATATCCTTCGGGTCATGTCGGGTATCTTATCGTAGTGGACAGTCTTGATGATGGATTCGAAGAAGCGCGGCCCCTCGAAGACGTTGAATTTTACGTCCTTCACTTCGCTGCCGTCGAATACCACCTCGACGCCGCCGTGTCCCTCCACCCGCGTGAGCATGTCCACTGTTAGTCTACGCGTCATCGCTGGTCACCTCCTAGGAAGTCTTCCTTCACCTCTCCGCTGAAGACGCGGAGCCTGTTTAGGATGAACTCCTTGCTGTATCCCTTCTCCAGTAACATGTTGTACTCTGCCGCGAAGCCGCTGGCTGAGTCGACTGGGCCCCTGCAACCGATGCAGTCCAGCCCCAGGCCGGGGCACCTTGCATCGCAGCCGGCCCTGATGACCGGTCCCAGACATGGCTTTCCGCTCTCGACTATTACGCAGGGGTACTCGTTGAGCTTACACTCTACGCACACAGGGTAGGTGAACCTTGGAGGGAGATCGCCGTGGAGAAGCGACGTTATGGCCCTGATGGTCTCTTCTTTCTCGACGGGGCAGCCGGGTATGTCGATGTCTACGTCGACGTACTCGCTCAGCGGCTTGCTGAGCCTAGCGTCGAAGAACCCGGGCTCGACGCCGTAGACCTCTTTCAGCCTTTCGTCGATGGAGCCCTCATTGTTCCTCATGGTCTGTATGCCGCCCTCGACGGCGCAGTTACCGAAGGCTATGAGTATCTTACTGCGTTCACGTATCTCCTTCAGGTGCTTGCGGTCTGTCTCGGTGGACACGCTGCCCTCGACGAAGGCGACGTCGATGGGGCCCTCCTCCTTGTGGCTGCTTCCCTCCTGGAAGTCCACGATGTGGATGTGGCTGACTAGTTCGAGCAGTTCGTCCTCCATGTTGAGTATCTGAAGCTGGTCGCCGGCGCAGCCGGTGAGACTGAATATTCCTACTCTCGGCTTCAACTAGATCATCCCCTTGGTGTTGATGGCGTCCCAGAGCGTGAACACCGGGCCGTCCTTGCACACGTACTTGATGCTCTTCCCTGTGCCCACTATGCAGTGTCCGCACTGGCCGACGCCGCAGCGCATCCGCCTCTCCAGCGTCATGTAGACTCTTTCGGGTTTGAAGTTCAGGTTCTCCAGCTGCATTATGGTGAACTTGTACATTATCGGCGGACCGCCTATTATCGCGTAGGTCTTCTTCGATGGATGGTCGATCTTCTTGAACAGGTCAGTCACCATGCCGTGCATGCATCTGTCGTCTCTCTCACATTCCAGCCCGTAGCAGACCTGGTCTTCCTTGTCCTCATAGCTCAGGTAGAACTTTACGCTGTGCCTGTCACCGTTCCTAAAATAGTCCAGAATGTCGTCCTTGAACAGCATCAGATCGTAGCAACGCACACCGTAGAGGACGGCGATCTCGCCGTACTTCTCCCTGTTATGTAAGGCGTACTGGAGAACCCCTCGTATGGGGGCGATGCCGAGGCCGCCGGCAATTAGGAGTAGATCGTTTCCCTCGTATACCTCCATGGGAAAGCCGTTTCCGTAGGGGCCTCTGCCCCACACCGTTTCGCCTACCTTTAGTTTGTGGATGGCGTTCGTCACCCTTCCGGCGTTCCTTATGCAGAACTCAAGTTCATGTTCGTCGTTTTGGGCGGTGCATATGCTTATAGGAGCCTCCCCTACGCCCATGACCCCGAGCTTTAAGAACTGGCCTGGCATGTATCTGAAGTTCTCCGCGTATTCTTTGTCTTGGAACTTTATGGTGATCAGTTTCTCTATCTCGGTCATCGTCTCGATCTCTGTGATCCTGGCCTTCATCGGCTCAAGGGGGTTCACCTTCACTTGATGTCACCTCGCACCTTCTTCATCACTTCAACGTAGTCGATCTCCGCCGGACAGAAGACCGTGCAGCGTCCGCAGCCCACGCAGTTAGGCATGTCCTCGCGGAGGCTACCCTTACAGTTGAACCTGTTGCGTATTCTTTCACGCGCCGTGGGTCTGAAGTTGTGGCCCCCAGCTACTAGGCCATGCTCCCTCAACATGCATGAGTACCATTTCCGGACCCTCTCACCGGTATTCAGGTCCAGGTTTATGTAGTCTTCGACGTCGTAGCACCGGCACCGTGGGCAGACTAGGTTGCATGAGCCGCAGCCGAGGCACTTGTCGCCGTACTCGGTCCAGACTTCGCTCTCGTACGCCATGTCGAGGAGGTCCTGGAGACCAGACATATCAAGCTCATTTGTGAATGACGCGTACATCTTCCTCTCCGCGTCTCTGAACGAGTCGTAGTGACTCTGCTCCGCCGCCTCGAATAGGCTTGGATGCGTCTCTATGAACTCGTGGCCCTTGAGGGACCCTACACGGACGAAGTAGCTGTCACCTATGTCGTGGAGGAACAGCTCGAACCCTTCCTGAGCGTGGCTCGTACCTGTGGATTCGCAGAAACAGTACTCGTCAGGGACGCAGCTCACCCCGACGATGAAGGACCTATCCTTCCTCTCCAAGTAGTACTTGTCTGGCAACTCCTCCGTGAAGACCTTGGCGAGGAGGTTCAACGCGTTAATGTCGCAGGAGTGGACGCCGAGGAGGACTATCCTCTCACCGCCCCCAAGCGGCTCTGTATACACTTCCTCGTCGATGTTGAACTCGAATATGACTTCCTCTGGGTGGATGAAGAACTTCTTCGGCGGGATCATGGTCCTGGTGTACGAGAGGTCGATATCTGTTAGGCTCTCGACCACCTTGAACGAGTGCGCCTTCTCGCTAATCTTGACAGGCGCGTAAATGTCGCCGTAGTCGTCGAGGGCGCCCACGAAGTCGCTGAAACTAGACTTCGCCAGCACCTTTATCAGCATCTCACTCAAAGTCGAACACTTCAATGAACACTACAACGCCAACTAATAACGTTTATTTGCGGTAAAAAAGAACAAAATCAACCGATAATTGACGGTTTACGTTAAATCAGACAGAAAAAAGGGAGAGGCTAGAGTCTACAGAGCCGCATAAGGTTCTCGGTGGCGGCCTCCCCTACTTCCTTCCTCGTGAGTCCCTTCATCTCCGCTATCATGTCGCAGACGGTGAGGACTCCCTGTGGATCGCTTGAGTCGGTCTCAGTGAGGAGGTACTCCAACGGCAGTTTCTTCACCGCCTCAACGAACCCAGGTCCAGCGGCCTTCAACGGCCTGAGGCCGACCGATAAGTAGATGCCTTCGTCCACGCATGTCTCGACGTAGCCAGTATCCTTGCTGAACCCATGAATGGCGAGCCCCGTTTCCGCGCTCCCAGACTCTAGCAATATTTCGATGATCTCCGTCCCTTCAGCCCTGTCGTGGACTATGGCCGGGACTTCTAGCTCCTTGGCAAGCCTTAGCTGGCTTCTGAGGCTCTCGATCTGTGTGTCCTTGTCGATGTATCTATCCTCTCTGACCCACTCCTTGGTCATTCGGCCCTTGAAGTCGAGCCCTATCTCGCTTACGGCGACGACCTCGAGCTCCCGGGCAAGCGCCCTGAACCGTCTCTCGACCCCTGGGGTGTACTCGTCGGCATACCACGGGTGTATCCCCACACATCCCTTGACTATGTCCCACTTCTTGGCCGAGGCGGCCGCCTCGATGGACGAGTCAAGGTCGATGCCAGAGGTCAACAGTAGCCTGAACCCATCGTTCCTCGCTTTCTCGATCCCTTCGTCTGTGATCCCACTCAGGTGACAGTGACTCTCAGAATACATGTGATAAAACTAGTAATGTAGTAGTATTAAATAATTCATTAAGCAGGTTTTCCTATACGACTTCTTGAAAATGACTAACAAGTCAGGGTCGTCATCGACAAGAAGAGTATTATTTGACATCGCAACGAGACTTGTTTATTGATATAAAATGGAATGCGTAAGAACGATTCTATATCATGCATGAGGTGTTTTATTTTCATAAACTTCTTCTATGTAATGATAATGTTTCTTTGGAGATAGGGTCAACACAGTTACGAGCCAGTAATTTGCATACATGAGCTAGTAACTTCGTCTTCATCACCCTATCTCCAACTCATCATACATGCATACAATAACAGTGTGTCGGGGGGGGTATAATTTTATCCCCCAAACCCAAACCCTCTCTCCCCTTCTCGTTCCTACTCATACATACAGTACACACCCACGCAATTCTCAAACGTGTTGAGACTTAAAATGAAGAAACATCACTCCTAGCAAGGTATGTACGAGAAGAATCGAATAAATGGATTCCAAGAATAGTGGAGATGATTTGCCATACGCGCATGTATCATTTTAGTTTAATGTATCTTGTATATTCTAGTATCTTTGGGTTAAATATATGTAAAGATATTTGGTTTCCGCTGCTGAATAGCTCGCTTCCGATCCAAACCTTGATCGTCAACCTATCATTTGACTTCACCACTAATCCATCATAGGGAAGGCTTGTACCGGTTACAGATTTACTTGACAAGCTATCTCCTGAAACTAAACCATACTCATCAACGGGTTCCATACTAACAAATATATTTCTCACTAAAACGTCCCCCATACCATTGTTACGGATCGTTAACGATATCTCCCACTTGGCGTTAGTAACGGAAACGGGTTCAACAAAGGTCACAGAGTCTATGATAATATGATATGATGGGCCATCGCTGGGCGCAACAGCGGCATTCCACTGATAGACTAATACAGCTAAAATTACCCCGAATATGATTATGACTATACCGGCCAGTACGTTGCCGCCTGCCCTTCTACAGTGCATACTGAAAAAATATTCAAATGACCTTGGTTATTTCCATTATGTATCAAGACTAGAGAACACCAATACTCTAAATTTTTATAGAAATTCTGATACAAAATTCATGGATTTATAATATAATTTTGAAACTTGTAAAGAAATTTATTAATTGTATGAGGCCATAGAAGGTTATACATAGTGATCCTGATAAGGCAACAAAAGCCATCAAGTGTTTAAGCATCTGTATCCACAATGTAGAACAATGATCTATAATATATCTTTTGTATTTAAATACCAATATAACATGTAGAATATTATTGTAAACTATTTGTTTACTATATATGAACACGACGTAATATTAACATATTTACGTAACGTTATGTGTACGTTCAAGATGCTAACATTTGTGATTACGGCTTGTGTGGTAGGGTTATGCATGAATAAATCTATTTAGTGTTCGTGCGTGTAAGTGCGTAGACGATGTTTACTCCCGAGATCGTCATGCTGGCAAAGAACAGTTTGGGAGCCATGTTATAGTACTCAACAGCAAGAGGCAGATTGTTGGCCTCTAGGAAAACCACTGCGCTGGAAACCGTTGGCATCAACACGATGAATACTGCGATGAAAGCTAGTAACCCTGTGCGTGCCACAATACTTAGCAGCGATCTATCTTTTCCCTCCATGGTGAGCATAGCGAACACAACAATCACATATAAGAGCCATGGAGCATGGGAGGGTATCTGGCGTATGGATTATCTGGCGGGCTTTAATCTATAGAATAAAGGTAGATACTCCATAGCCTCCTATAAATTAGTTTAGTGGCATAGATTTTGGGTCTAAACCTATCTTCCACCACGTTCTTTAGAATCATATAACGCTTTAATGGGGCTGCATGAAATGGAATCTAAAGATGTTAAAGCGTCCAAATCTGCTGTCCTGTTCCCTGATGAGCTGGACATGGTGGACATCGTAGGTGAGAGGTTCAACGCTGATAACTGGTTCAAGTATATGTCTGATCGGTTCAAGGAAAAGCGTTCAATCTCTAAGAGCCTTAAGATGAGAGATAAAACCTAAAAAACTGATTAATATAGTCACCTAAATGTATTAAAACTGAATATCCTTCGAAGGATTCAACATTTGTTTATCATGTATAGGAGAACATAGAAAAAGAGTTTCCACGCCTATACAAAGCGCGAAGTGGCTAGCCTAGGCGACTACCTCTTCCTCCGTGATCATAACTTCATCGGGTGGAAGCGTCTCTGCCTGTACTTTTCTTACGCTCTGCCTAGCTACCTTGTTCCTGATCACCCAGATGGCGAGGATGAAGACAATTAGGTAGGAGACTAGGCAGCACATCACCAAGTCGACGTTGTACACTTGGTGTTCCCTCGATTCTGTCTGCTCATGTCTTGGCTTCAAGGTTTTATCATGACTTGTAAGTAGTAGAAAGCTACAGAAACTAGAGTTCTCTGGCCGCCTTATAGTTGTTATACAGGTCTATTATGGCGATGTTCCCTATGGCACCCATGATGAAGCTTAGGTAGTATCCGACGTATGGAACAAGACCGAGCGCGACAGCCATTAACGCCAGCAGTAGGCCTAGCCCTATGTACGTCCAGAAGGAGCCCCGCGTGAACCTTATGGTCTTCCTCAGCGAAGGCACGAACCCTTCGTCTTCTCCTATCATCACGATGAAGGTGGGGGCAGCCAGGATGGCGACAACCATCATACCCACCATCAACAAGAAGAAGACGAGGGCCGCAGAGCCACCCCCCATGGGTTCGTTGAAGAACAAGATGGTTACCGCCACACCTGAGGCTAACATGAAAAACACCGTCATGAGGATGGACGCGTACACGAAGCGCAGGACGCGTCTCCCAACAAAGAGGAAGCTCTCCTGAAGCATGGGCTCCTCGCCACGGACAGCCCTCCAGGAGGCTCTGATGGAGGTGAGAGAAGCTACCCACGAGAGCAGAGATACCAGTATCAAGGCAACTGGGACCCAGCTTATAAACCGCGTGTAGTCGAACTCGAAGCCTGTAGACACAAACGAGACGGGCAATACTCCCATCTGAGAGTAAAAGTAGTCCAGTATCGCATCGATGAATTCGTTGTATACGGCCCAAGACTCCAGTATCCTCTGGTTTATGAAGGCCAAAATAAGTTCTACGAGGGAGGGGCCGAAGACCATGGGCTTTTCTCCTGCGAGGCTCACGGCGTACTTCAGGTGCGCTACCGCCCCCCGCCGCTCCGGCTCAGCAGCGGTTTTACTGTAATGTATCTCGGAGCCGCATCGAGGACAGTAGACGACCTCCTCCGAGACCTCTAAGCCGCAGCGTGGACAGTAGGGCAGCTAGGACACCAAGCATAGATGTAATGCATAAAGAATTAAAACTTTCAACGCCTCTGCTCGGAGACGGCTCTCGCGGTCAGCATGACCGCCTCCTCGCTACTGTACTTCGGGACCCACCCTAGCTGACGCAGGGAAGCCGTGTCCAGCTGCATGAGCTTGACGTCTCCCTTCCACCCCCTCCCCCCGTCCACGCCGCCCGTAAGACGTATATTGGCATCGGGCTGCCTCGCCTCCTCCTTCACTATCTCGGCTATCCTGAGCACGCTGGTCCTATCCATGCTCCCCAGGTTGAACACCGCGACCTGATCGACCGACTCTATGCCTCTCAGGAAGCCTTCGACGCAGTCGTCGATGTACAGGTAAGACTTGGACTGGGTGCCGTCCCCCAGCACCTCAAGCTCGCCGGGGCTATCCCTGAGCTTCCAGACGAAGTCCCAGATTACACCGTGGTTGCTCCTGGGCCCCACGACATTCGCCAGCCTATATATTGCGGCCTTAAAACCGTGCATGGACGCGTAGGCGCTTATAAGGGCCTCGCATGCCAGCTTGGAGGCCCCGTACATGGATATAGGCTTCGTCGGCCCATACTCCTCAGGGGTCGGCAGTACCGTTGCCTCGCCGTAGACGGTGCTCGTGGACGCGAAGACGAGAATCTCGACGCACCCCTGTAGGGCGACGGCCTCGAGGAGGCTGTACGTCGCCTCGATGTTCTGGCGGAAATGCTCCTCGGGGCTGGCCTTGTTAGCTTGGACTTCCGGGTTCGCCGCGAGGTGGAACACCTGGCTACACCCTTCAACAGCCTCCAGGGAAGCGTCTCTTTCGAGGAGGTCTCCCTCGATGAACTCGAAATCTGGGTGAGCCACCCATCGGTCGAGGTTCCCGAGTGAGCCTGAGGCTAGATTGTCGATGACCCTTACTTGGTTTCCCGTCTCCATGAGCCTGTCCACAAGGTGGCTGCCTATGAAGCCGGCTCCGCCTGTCACAAGGACCTTCATGTGTGTTCAAATGAGAAGCGCGGGGTCATCATAAGAAGATTATCTTCGCAGCATGGATGGGAAGATGAACGCCGATAATACGA
>WOR8_10008738_pt1 | contig 12679 bp, 8 predicted proteins | sample DeeMarSeWOR38_10_FD_19890 | JGI IMG/M metagenome (IMG submission 19890) | reverse complement strand
CCCGTCAGCTCCGGCTAAGAGATTTGGGCGGCCTCATTGTCATTGATTTCATTGATATGAAAGAGCCAAAGCACCGTTCAGAAGTTGAACGCCGGTTGCGCAGCGTTGCCAACGAAGACAAAGCCAAGACAAAAGTGGGTAAGATTTCAAGGTTTGGGTTGCTGGAAATGTCCCGCCAACGGATCCGGCCCTCGATCGAATTCGGCAGTTATCAACCCTGTCTCTACTGCCAGGGTAAAGGACTGGTTGCATCCACCGAGACCCTCGCTGTCGGCTTTCTTAGAAAACTCAGTTTAGAAACCCTCAAACCGGGAATTGCCGCTGTAAAAGTGGTGGTACCGCTAAATGTCGCCGACTATCTTTTAAACAAAAAACGCAAAGAAATTGCTGAGCTGGAGGAACGGCGTAACCTCAGTGTCAAAATTGAAGGCGACCAATCAATGACACCGGGAGACAGCAAGATTGCATATAGCGACCAAAAGAATTCTCAGGGGTCAAAAGTTCGATATTGACAGCATTTTTATATTGCTGTATTTATCCTCATTTTGCTTCGCGATAGCGCTTTGCGAATGAAAACCAGATTTATCGTATCTTAAATGAAGGAGGCTTTATTTTGATTGATATTGCATATGCAATGGGTGGAGCCGGCGGAGAGGGTGCCGCAGGATTTAGCGGGTTTATTCCGATCATTCTGATGTTTGTTATTTTTTATTTTCTGCTGATCCGGCCCCAGCAAAAAAGGCAGAAGGAACACCGCACGATGATATCGAGTCTGAAAAAGGGAGACCGCATCATCACCAGCGGTGGCTTGCACGGTCGCATAACCGGAATAGACGACACGACTTTGACCGTAGAAATAGCAGACAAAGTACGGGTAAAAGTGGCCCGTTCCAATGTTTCGGCAATGTCTCAGCCGGGTTCACAACCGCAACCGGAAAAAAAATAGTCTGCAAATCTGCAGTCGGTTTTATGCGAAGTGGCGTTATGGTTTGTAAAATGGTTGAATGGTTAAACGGTTTGTTGAAATGGCTGTTTAAACGTTCAACCATTTGTCTATTTGGAGATTAATTTGCGGTGCCGCGTGCAGATCCGGTTTGGCACCGCTGGCCCGTTAATAAAATATCGCCCCAAAAAGGAAGGCACCGTTGAAAAATTTTTCATGGAAACTGATTTTGGTTTTTACGGTTATTGTCGCAGCCGTTGTGTATGTGCTTCCGACATTTGAACCCGGTTTATGGCCGCACAAACAGATAAACCTCGGTCTTGATCTTCAAGGCGGAATGCACCTGGTCCTGGAAGTCGACACTGCCAAAGCCATAGAGGGCCAGGTTGAGCGCATCGCACAGGAAATCCGAGACCAGCTCAGAAAAGAGCGGCTTCGCAGGGTTTCCCTGAATCGCATTGATGGAAATAAAATATCCGCAACGATTCAAGATCCGCAAACGCTCGAAAAATTTGATGCGCTGTTAACAAAAGATTTTGATTTTCTGAAGCGCTCCCCGCGGACGGAAGGCGACGCCTCAATCATTATTCTTGAGCTACCTGAATCGGAAGCCGAAAATACGAAAAAACTGGCGGTCGATCAAGCGCTGGAAACGATTCGCAATCGCATCGACCAGTTCGGCGTGGCGGAGCCCGATATCCGCCGCCAGGGCGAAAAGCGGATCCTTATTCAGCTGCCGGGTATCAAAGATCCGGACCGGGCCAAAGATTTGATCGGACGAACAGCCCTTTTAGAGTTCAAACTGCTAGATGACACCGGTGATGTCAATACGGCAGTGAAAGGCAATGTGCCGGCCGGCAGGGAAATTCTCTATCAGGTAAAGGAGGATAAGGACACCGGCAAAGTTACCAAATTGCCTTTTCTGCTGAAAAAACGAACCCTTTTGACCGGTGCCAATCTGACCAATGCACGTGTCGACTTTGACCAGTTCAATATCCCGTTTGTGTCCATTAATTTTGATAAAAAAGGGGCGCGGGATTTTGAACGCATCACGGGCGATAACGTAAACAAACGCCTGGCGATTGTTCTGGACGATACTGTTGCATCAGCGCCGGTCATCCAGGAAAAGATTGCCGGCGGCCAGGCCCGCATTACCGGAGACTTCACGCTGGAAGAGGCCAAAGATCTGGCCATTGTATTGCGGGCAGGTGCCCTGCCGGCTCCGGTCAACGTATTGGAAGAACGTACCGTCGGTCCTTCCCTTGGAGCGGACTCCATCCGTAAGGGTCTGATATCCATGTTGATCGGAGGTGTTCTGGTTGTTCTGTTTATGATCGTTTACTACAAGGGCGCCGGGCTGATTGCCGATATCGCCCTGATACTGAACATCATCCTGATTGCCGGCGGTCTGGCGGCTGCCAGTGCCACCTTAACCCTTCCGGGAATTGCCGGCATTATCTTAACCATCGGTATGGCGGTAGATGCCAATGTGATCATCTTTGAACGCATCCGGGAAGAACTGGCATTGGGGCGAACCGCGCGTGCTGCTGTAGATGCCGGCTATAATCGCGCCACCTTGACGATTCTCGACGCCAACGTTACCACACTGATCGCCGCGGTCGTGCTTTTTCAATTCGGAACCGGTCCGGTTAAAGGATTTGCCGTCACCCTGAGCCTGGGCGTAATTGCAAGCCTGTTCACGGCTTTGGTGCTCTCCCGCCTGGTATTTGATTACATCCTGGGGGGACGCAAGGTTAAAACACTCAGCATATGAGGAGTTTTCATGCGGTTTATAAGACCTGACATTAATATCGACTTTGTTGGCAGAAAAAAAATCGCCTTTATCCTGTCGATTGCCTGCATCGCCATCAGCTTTCTGTCGCTTATTATTCACAAAGGCCCCCGTCTCGGCATTGATTTCGCCGGCGGCACGCTGGTGCAGATTAGATTTGCTTCGCCGGTGCCTATCGACGACATTAAATCCGGGCTAGCAACCATCGGCGTGAGCAAATCATCCGTGCAGCAATTCGGCCAGCAAACCGACAATGAATTCCTCGTCCGTACGGAGATCTCCCATGGAAGCGACGAGGGATTTGCAATAGGTGTCAAAAAAGCCTTGGATTCAATCAACGCAGGTGAGGTGGAAATTCGGCGCGTGGAAATGGTGGGCCCCCAGGTGGGAGAAGATTTAAGGAAGAAGGCATTGTTCGCCATGTTTTATGCCCTGCTTTTTATTACGATCTACATATCCGGCCGCTTTGAACTCAAGTGGATGTTGAGCGGTGTGGTGGCCGCCGCTCTTATCGGCGCGGTTTACGTCTTTAATCTGTTTAATGTCAGCATCCCCTTTCTGATCGGTGCGGCGTTGATCGTTAGTCTGGTCGTTTTCTGGTTTCTGGAGTTAAAATATGCCATGGGCGCCATCGTTGCACTGATACACGACGTCATTATCACCGTCGGTATTTTTTCCATATTCGGCAAAGAATTTACGCTGCCGATTATTGCTGCGCTGCTGACAATTATTGGATATTCGCTCAACGATACCATCATCGTCTTTGACCGCATCCGGGAAAATCTGAAAAAATATCATAAAAAACCGCTGTCATTTATCATCAATCGAAGCATTAATGAAACGCTGGGTAGAACGGTCCTGACCTCTCTGACAACCCTGATGGTCGTGGTGGCGCTTTTTGTGCTGGGCGGCGGCATCATTCACGATTTCGCCTTCGCTTTAATCATCGGCATCGCTGTGGGAACCTATTCATCCATTTACGTGGCCAGTCCCATATTGCTCGCCTGGCAGAACCGCGGCAAGAAATAACCTTCAATCTTTAAGTTGTTGCAAATAAAACCACTAACGTATCGAGACCTAAAATAATCGAGCACGGGTTCAGCGGTTCAAGGGTTCAGGGTTCGGACAACCTTGAACGCTGAACCCTGAACCTTTCAACGTTAATGAGAGAAAGCAACCTTGACCGGTGAACCCTGAACCGTGAACGCCTGTATGAGAGATGGATAACCTGCACTCTTGGTTTTGTTTGAAAAACGTTCCGGGAATCGGCAATCACTTATATAAACGCTTAATCGACCGATTCCATTTACCGGAGGTCGTTTTTCAAGCGTCGCAGCAGGAGTTGCTTGAGGTCGAAGGCATATCCGAGCGCCAATCGGCTGCGATATTGAACTATGTACCACCTCAGAGCATCAAAGCCGAACTCGAACAGGTAAATCAAAAAGGATTTAAGATTACAACCCTGACAGATTCATCGTATCCAAGACTTTTAAGGCAAATACCGGATCCGCCGCCATTTTTGTATGTCTCCGGCAGCCTGGATGGATCGCCGAAAAATATTGCGGTCGTCGGTTCACGCAATCCAACCGCTTACGGCATTTCAACCACGCAGAAACTGTGCGCCGATCTGTCCGCACACGGCATTACCATCGTCAGCGGGATGGCTGTCGGGATTGACACAGCCGCTCATCAAGGCGCTCTGGCTGGCAAGGGAAAAACCGTCGCTGTTCTGGGCAGCGGCTTTAACAAGATTTATCCATCGCAAAACCGGAGTTTGTTTAAACGCATTTCATCGGAAGGTGCTGTCATTTCGGAATTTGCGCTGAACACAGAACCTGAAGCACATCATTTTCCAATTCGCAACAGAATCATCAGCGGCATGAGCATGGGGACTGTCGTCGTCGAAGCCACGCGCAAAAGCGGATCCCTCATCACCGCACGGCTTGCGGCCGATCAGAACCGAGAAGTATTTGCGGTTCCGGGAAGCATTCAATCATTTAAAAGCACCGGAACCCACGCTCTCATTAAACAGGGGGCTAAATTGGTGGAAAATGCACAGGACGTTATCGAAGAGCTGGTCGCCTATCTGGACATGGCCCCGCGGGATTTGCAGGAAGATCGGGTTCGAAATCATACTGCCGGGAGACAACCATTGCTACCGCCGGAAGAATTGGCCGTTTATCATAATCTCAGTCCGTATCCGGAGCATATTGACACCCTTATCCGTAAAACCCATATTGAGTCTGGCAAACTATTAAGCCTGCTGTTACAATTAGAGCTTAAAGGAATCGTGCAACAGCTGCCGGGAAAATATTTTGCCCTTTCTGAAACCACTTCTGGGCAGAAGGAGAGATCGTGACCAAACCGCTTGTAGTTGTGGAGTCGCCAACGAAGGTCAGAACCATAAAAAAATACCTGGGCAAAGATTATAATGTGGCCGCAACCGTCGGGCACATTAAAGATCTCCCGAGCAAGGAAATGGGGATCGATATCGAAAGCGGGTTTAAACCCAAGTATAAAAATATTCCAGGAAAGCAAAAAATAATACAGACCTTAAAACAGGCTGCCGGAGACGCCACCGATATTTACCTGGCGCCCGACCCGGATCGCGAAGGGGAAGCCATCGCATGGCACACATCCGAAATCCTTAAAAAAAAGGGCCGCAAATTTTACCGGGTCCTTTTCCATGAATTAACCAAAGATGCGATCAACAAAGCAATGGTTTCACCACAAAGCCTGGACGCTGCGAAATATGAGGCGCAGCAGGCCCGCCGAATCCTCGATCGACTGGTCGGTTACCAGATCTCGCCATTGCTGTGGCGCAAGGTCAAGGGCGGCTTGAGTGCCGGCCGCGTCCAATCTGTTGCCCTCCGAATCATTTGTGAAAGAGAACGGGCCATCCACGCGTTTGAATCCCGTGAATACTGGTCTATCACCGCCCACCTTGAAGGTGACGCGCCGCCCCCGTTTGCTGCGAAACTGGTCAAAAAAAATAATGACAAAATTGAAATTCCAAATGAGGAACAAACCAATGCGATCTTAACGGAACTTGAAGGCCAGAATTTTGTTGTCAAAAAAATCGCGAAAAAAACAATTCGCAAAAACCCGCTGCCGCCCTTTACCACCAGTAAACTTCAGCAGGATGCCATTCGCAAGCTCGGATTTTCTGCCAAAAAGACGATGCGGGTCGCCCAGCAGCTTTATGAGGGTATCGAACTGGGTCCGGGAGGACCCGTCGGGCTTATCACCTATATGCGCACCGATTCCACCCGCATCGCCAAAGAAGCCGCCGATGAGGCCCTGGAGTTCATCCGTGGAAAATTTGGTGGTGATTATGCGCTGGAAAGGCCGCGTTTTTTTAAAAATCGAAAAAAAGCTCAGGATGCCCATGAAGCCATCCGCCCCACGGCGGTCGCCAAGACCCCTGAGGAAATCGCCCCGTATTTATCAAAAGATCAACTGTCTTTATACCGGCTTATCTGGCAACGATTTGTGGCTTCTCAGATGCAACAGGCACTCATCAATCAAGTGTCGGTGACAGTTGAAGCCGGCCCTTATCAGTTTGCCGCCAGCGGCTCAACCGTTAAATTCCCGGGCTTTATGGCACTTTACATGTCGGTCGACGATGAAATCGCAGATAAGGACCAGAAGAAAACACCGGCCCTGCCAGAACTGTCGGAAGGGTTGATCCTAAAGCTACTGCAGTTGGAGCCCAAACAGCATTTCACCCAGCCGCCGCCGAGATTTTCAGAAGCTTCACTGGTAAAAGAGCTCGAAGAAAACGGGATTGGTCGCCCCAGTACCTACGCCAGCATATTGTCGACCATTCGAGAAAAAGAATATGCAGAGTTGCAAAACAGATATTTCAGACCGACCGAACTGGGCTTTATCGTAAACGACCTTCTGGTCGAAAATTTTCCTGATATCTTTGATGTGGAATTTACGGCCCGAATGGAAGAAAATCTTGACCGGATCGAATCCTCGGAGGATGAGTTATCAAAAATTTTATCCCAATTTTATCAGCCTTTTAAAAAGGATCTGGAAGCCGCCGCTGAAGATATGCTCAGCGTTAAAGGTGTTGGATTTTCCACCGATCTCGATTGCCCGGAATGTGAAAAGCCGTTGCATATTAAGGTCGGAAAAAACGGGCCGTTCTTAGCGTGCAGTGGCTATCCGGATTGCAGCTACTCCAATGACTACACGCGTGATGAGAAAGGAAACATCCGGGCTGTTGAAATATCTTCCGAGGAAGTGGTTGATAAGTCTTGCGATAAATGTGGCAGCCCGATGGTTATCAAACGCGGCCGCTACGGCGAATTTTTAGCTTGCAGCGCTTATCCGGATTGCAAAAATACACAATCCTTAAATTCCAATGGCGCCAATTCTAAAATCGGCATCAAATGTCCAGCAAACGGCTGCGATGGGGATATCGTCGAAAGAAAGTCAAGGCGCGGGAAAATATTTTACGGCTGCAGCCGATTCCCGAAATGCGAATTTGCCAGTTGGGACAAGCCGATCCTGCAGGATTGCCCGCAATGCGGCGCGAAGATATTGGCAGAGAAGACCACCAAAAAGCAAGGGGCTTTTTTGATCTGCCTGTCCAAAGAATGCGGTTTTAAAGAGCGTATTTAAAAAAGCTTGACAATAAGATACCGTCCTGCTACAAGGTAGCATAAATTCAAACGCTTTTCGACATCATGAAAAAAATAATCGCCATTACCAACCTTATTAACCTGATTCTGGTACTCGTCGGCGGCATTATTATTGTCCGCTGGGAGGCATGGGGTTGATAATGGCCTGACTTAATCGTCCAAGAAAAAAAATCCGTTATCAGCTCCAAAGCTGATAACGGATTTTTTTTTGCGTGGATATTGGCCTATTCATACAGCCGAACATTAACGCTAAAGAAGTTTAAAGAGGGAAACAAAAATGGAACTAACCGGTGCACAAATTATGATGGAAGTACTCAAAGAAGAGGGAGTGGACACCATCTTCGGGTTCCCGGGCGGCGTCGTAATCGATTTATTTGACGAATTGGCCAAAACGGATATCCGACGCATACTGGTCAGACATGAACAGGGAGCCGTGCATGCAGCCGACGGTTATGCCCGCGCCAGTGGTAAAACAGGCGTTTGCCTGGTGACCTCGGGGCCAGGGGCAACCAACACCGTTACCGGTATTGCAACGGCCTACATGGACTCCATCCCCCTGGTTGTTTTTACCGGTCAGGTACCCACTCAGCTAATTGGCAATGACGCCTTCCAGGAAGTTGACATCGTCGGCATCACCCGCCCCTGCACCAAGCATAATTACCTGGTGCAATCCGCAGAAGAATTTCCCCGGATCATCAAAGAAGCATTTTACCTGGCCCGCTCCGGTCGCCCGGGACCGGTGCTCGTTGATATCCCCAAAGATGTCACCAAAGAAACATTTGACTACACCCCCATAAAAGAGGTCCGGCTAAAATCATACAACCCGACCTATAACCCGAACATGAAACAATTGCGAAAAGCGGTTGGCCTGATCAAAGAATCAGAGCGACCGGTAATTTTTGCCGGAGGCGGTATTATTCTTTCCCGGGCTGCCGCCGAACTGACCGAATTTGCCCGCAAAACCCAGATCCCGGTCACGACCTCTCTGATGGGTTTGGGCGCATTTCCGGGCACAGACTGGTACCTATCGGGCAAATATGAGCACCGGCGCCTGCGACCTTATCGTTTCGATCGGTGTCCGATTTGATGACCGCGTCACCGGAAAAACAGATGCATTTGCTTCCCAGGCAAAAATCGTTCACATCGATATTGATCCGACCTCGATCCGCAAAAACATACCGGTGACCATTCCGATTGTGGGAGATTGTAAAGCCAGCCTGCGCCTATTGAATGAACTCATCGATGAAGCCGGCCTGGAAGACATTGCCGCCAAACGTAAAAAATGGTTCGCACAAATTGAGGATTGGAAAAGCACCAAACCGCTGGCCTACAAGCAGGAGGATAAAATCAAACCCCAGTTTGTTGTCGAAAAACTCTACGAATTAACAAAAGGTGATGCCATTATCACGACCGAAGTGGGCCAAAACCAGATGTGGGCCGCCCAATATTATCATTTTAATCAGCCCAACCATTTTATCACATCCGGCGGCCTCGGCACGATGGGATTTGGTCTGCCGGCAGCCATCGGTGCTCAGATCGCCTGCCCCGATAAGCTGGTAGTCGATATTGCGGGTGATGGTAGCATTCAGATGAACATTCAAGAGATGGCCACGGCGGTCCAATGTTGCCTGCCGGTCAAGGTGGCTATTTTGAACAACGCCTATCTGGGGATGGTCCGCCAATGGCAGGAATTATTTTACGAAAAACGTTACGTCTGCACGGACATGGATTGTGCGCCCGATTTCGTAAAGCTCGCTGAGGCATTCGGGGCAGTCGGTTTACGGGCATCAAAACCGGAGGAGGTTGAAGCGGTACTCAGAGAAGGCCTCTCGGTTCCGCAACCCGTCATTATGGATTTTAGAGTCGATCGAGAGGAAAGTGTTTATCCCATGGTTCCCGCCGGCGCGCCCATAACGGAAATGCTGCTGGTGTAGCTCTGCGGGGGGGCGGGTTACGGGTTGCGGGCTATGCGTTGCGCGCAATTCGCAACACGCAACTCGTAACAAGGAATTCAGAGATGGAAGAAAAAAAACATACGATGACGATGCTGGTCGATAATCAGCCGGGGGTACTTTCAAGGGTTGCCGGATTATTCAGCGGCAAGGGATTCAATATTGAAAGTTTGTGCACCGCACCGACCATGGATCCCCGGGTTTCCAGAATCACCATCGTCACCAAGGCCAACCCGCCCCTCATCGAACAAATTGAAAAGCAGCTCAGAAAACTGATTAATGTGATAAAACTGCGCGATATGACCGGGCCCAAGTCGGTTAAACGCGAAATGGCCTTGATCTGTGTGCAGGCCAGACCGGAGCTGCGGGCAGAAATACTGCGGATCGTCGACATCTTCCGCTGCAAAGTCATCGACGTCGGCATCGAGCACTATATTATCGAAGTAACCGGCGATGAAGGAAAACTGGCCGCGCTGATTAATCTACTCAAACCCATGGGAATAAAGAAAATTGCCCGCAGCGGGACGCTGGCGCTTTACCGTGAACCCAAGTAGCGGTAAACGGTAGGCATTAAGAAGTAAGCAGCAGGCAGTCGGCAGTGCGGGGGGAGCAGCAGGTGCTATCGTGTTTTCTGCATACTGCGTATTGCTTGCACCTTAGCGATTACCGTACATGTCAACCAAAAATAAACAACGGAGAGGTAAAAAATGGCACAGTTCAATTTTGGCGGTGTGATCGAAGAAGTGATTACGGATGATGAATTTCCCCTGCAAAAAGCCAGAGAAATTCTTAAAGACGAAATTGTGGCGGTTCTGGGTTACGGGGTCCAGGGACCGGGGCAAGCCTTGAATATGAGAGACAACGGGATTAACGTTATCATCGGTCAGCGCGAAAACAGCGCCTCCTGGGACCGGGCAGTTGCCGACGGTTTTGTGCCCGGCAAAACGCTTTTTCCGGTCGTGGAGGCCGCCCGGCAGGCGACCATCATCCAGTATCTGCTTTCGGATGCCGGCCAGATGGCTGTGTGGCCCCAGCTAAAAGAATGTCTGGCCGAAGGAAACACGCTTTATTTTTCGCATGGATTTTCAATCGTGTTTCATGATCAAACCAATGTGATTCCACCGGAAAATGTGGATGTGGTTCTGGTTGCCCCCAAAGGATCGGGGCGTACGGTGAGAAGTAATTTTTTGGATGGCAGCGGTATCAACTCGAGTTTTGCAATCCATCAGGATTACAGCGGGAACGCCAGGGAAAAAACGCTGGCGCTGGGAATTGCCATCGGCTCCGGTTATCTGTTCCCCACCACCTTTGCCAATGAAGTCCACAGTGATTTAACCGGCGAGCGCGGTGTGCTGATGGGGTGTCTGGCCGGTGTGATGGAAGCGCAGTATACACTTTTGCGAAAACACGGACACAGCCCCAGTGAAGCCTTTAATGAGACGGTTGAAGAATTGACCCAGAGTCTTATCCGCCTGGTGGCTGCAAACGGCATGGATTGGATGTTTTCCAGTTGCTCGACCACAGCGCAGCGCGGCGCCCTGGACTGGGCACCGAAATTTCGAGATGCGGTAACGCCGGTGTTTGATGACCTGTATGAAAAAGTCATATCCGGAGAAGAGACCAAACGCGTACTGGAATCCAACAGCGCGCCGGATTATCGCCAAAAGCTTGAAGAAGAATTGGCGCACATTAAAGAATCTGAAATGTGGCGGACCGGCAAGACGGTACGCTCACTCAGACCGGAAAACCGTAAAAAATAACGAGCGTCCCGCCTGTGGCGGGACTTGAGGAGCGGCCTTTTAGGCCTTGAGGTCTAAATAAGCCTTGCATAGAGCGCAGCGCTCCTCAAACGAAGTGCTCATAGAGCGAAACGCTCAATCATGTTTGGAGAACCTAATGGACCCAATCTTGCTGTATGATACGACCCTAAGAGATGGAACCCAGGGAGAAAATGTCACGTTCTCGGCAGACGAAAAATTAAATATAGCGATGCGGCTCGATGATATCGGCATTCACTATATCGAAGGCGGCTGGCCCGGGTCCAACCCGAGAGATGTTGCCTTTTTTAAACTCGCCAAACGCGTAACATTTAATCAAGCTCGTCTGGCCGCATTTGGCTCAACCCGTAAGCCCGGCACCCGCCCGGATCGAGATAACAATCTCAATGCCCTGCTGGAAACCGAAACGCCGGCAGTCACGGTTTTTGGTAAAAGCTGGGACCTGCATGTAGAGAAAATCATGAACACTACCCTGCAAGAAAATTTGTCCATGATCAACGACAGTGTGGCCTTTTTAAAACAACATGGCCGCGAGGTCATCTACGACGCTGAGCACTTTTTTGACGGCTATACAGAAAACAGAGACTACGCCATGCAATCACTTGCAGCAGCGCTGGATGGTGGCGCGGATTTTATTGTTTTGTGCGATACCAATGGAGGCACCCTGCCATTTGAACTGGAATCGATCATTGCTGAGGTTCAACAACAGATGAATAACATCGGCACCGGCCCATCTCAAAACGCTTCCGTCAAACTCGGAATTCACAGTCACAACGACTGCGGGATGGCAGTGGCGAATACGATAACCGCCGTTCAAAACGGCGCGGTAATGGTGCATGGGACCATAAATGGGTATGGTGAGAGATGCGGCAATGCCGATCTGACATCAATCATTCCGATCCTGAGCATCAAAATGGACCGGGCGTGTGTCACGCCAGAAAATCTCAAAAAAATAAAAACCCTTTCAAGATATGTCAGCGAAACCGCCAATCTGGTTCCGCTAAATTCGCGGCCCTTTGTCGGTAAAAGTGCCTTCGCCCATAAGGGCGGCATCCATGTCAGCGCCATCATGAAAACGCCCAGGGCCTACGAACATATGGATCCTGCAATGGTCGGCAACAGCCGTCGGGTTCTGGTATCTGATCTTTCCGGCAAGAGCAACGTTGAATACAAGGCCAAAGAACTCGGTGTTGAGCTGGGCAAAAACGGTTTTGACAGCCGTCAGATCGCTTCGGAGATCAAACAAATGGAACAGGAAGGCTACCAGTTTGATACTGCCGACGGCACCTTTAAAATCCTGCTGGAAAAGTTTACCGATCAATTCAAACCTCATTTTGCGCTCGAATCCTTCCGGGTCACCATCGAAAAGGACAAAGATCAGCCCTGCAGCGCCCATGCCACCATTAAAATCAGCGTCGGTGACAAAAAAGAGATTACCGCCGGTGAGGGATACGGACCTGTCAGTGCCCTGGACAATGCCCTTCGAAAAGCGCTGGATAAATTTTATCCGGATCTGGATACGATGCGCCTGGTCGATTTTAAGGTGCGGGTAATTGATGGAA
>WOR8_10008318_pt1 | contig 12682 bp, 11 predicted proteins | sample DeeMarSeWOR38_10_FD_19890 | JGI IMG/M metagenome (IMG submission 19890) | reverse complement strand
GCGGCGATCTTTTGAGCGATGTGATGGGCAACGCCCCTATCGGTTGTATCTGGCTGACCGTTCAAACGCACCAAAATATAGTCGCCGTTGCCGTGTTGCGCGAGATGGCGGCCATCGTGCTGAGCGGTGGCCAGGAACCTGATCAGGAAACGGTCGAAAAAGCCAACGATGAGGGAATTCCCATCCTGCTGTGGCCGGACACGGCTTATGACCTTGCGGGCAAGGTGTTCCAGGCCGGCGTGGTCAATGCCTGAAAACCGTTATTTATTATTGGTTATTCGTTATCGGAATTGGATCAAGGCAGAGATCCAAGCATAGATTTCATTTCCTATCATACTGTTGACAGATAGCGAATACCAGATACCCCATATTTTTCGGGGTAATGCCATGCTCACGAAACTCGAAAAAAAAATTATTGGATCCATTCAGGAAGATATTGCGGTAACCGCAAGACCTTATCTGGCGATTGCCAACAAACTGGGGGTCTCCGAAGATACCCTGCTTGAAGCCCTTCAGGGTCTCTGCGACAGGGGGATCATCAGGCGCTATGGCGCGACCTTGCGCCATCAGAAGACCGGCTTTACCGCCAATGCCATGGCAGCCTGGCAGGTCGATGAAGATCGCATCGATGAAGTCGGCACCAAAATGGCATCTTTTAGCGAAGTATCCCATTGCTACCGGCGCAATCCGACAAGCCGGTGGCCCTATAATCTTTATACGATGATCCATGCCAGTGATGAGGCGGCCTGTCGGCAAACCGCTCAAAGAATGTCTGAAGCGGCATCGGTTGAAAACTACACCCTGCTTTTCAGCCGCAAGGAGCTGAAAAAAACATCGATGGTTTATTTTTCTGCGGAGGAATAACCGCGTGATACGGCCAAAGGTTACCTGGTTCAGGGCGAAGAGGAAATTTCCAGTGGGTTTCTATTCCGGGCAAACACTCGACCACCGGCTGACTCGAATGCAGCGGTGCCGGCGCTCGCCCTGCTGCCGGCGTTCGGCGCTCATTCTTCTTTCAGGACCCTCGTCTGCAAAGTAATCCGAATCATAGGCCTGTCGCCTTTCTTCCCCTGAACGGCGATCGACATAAGGGTCACCGACTCTGGAATCTTTAAGAAACAGCTCTTCTTGCATGTTTTTCTCCCTTGCATTGGCAACAGATACCTGCATCGGATCGGTAAAAAAATCCATTGTCAACTATTGGAAATGATGATCTCGCTCAATCGGGCCAAATTTTCTTATACATTATTTGGAAATTTCATGAACGCTGTGACACAACTTTAATAAGCATGGTTCGGTTATTCGTCAACATTGAATTGAAGCCGTTGCAGAAAAAGGTTTTTGGTTCAAGACTCCGTCTTCGCCTAAAGGCTGCGCCGGAACACGCGCGGCGGGCAATAGCTTGCCAGCCTGGCTGGGGACGCAACGATCTTATTTATCAGAGGTGCGCCGTTTGAGATGGCCTCTCGCCAGCGATGCGCAATGACAATGCCCGCTGACCGTCCTCATATTCTTTTGATCAATCCCTGGGTTCACGACTTTGCGGCCTATGATTTCTGGGCCAAACCCATGGGCCTGCTGTCGATTGCCTCTCTTCTGAGGTGCCATGGGATAGCGGTGTCCTATATTGACTGCCTGGATCGTTTTCATCCCAGCGCACCCAAAAGCAGGCCGGAAGCACGCCACGGCCGCGGCCCCTATTTGAAGCACCGGCTTCCAAAGCCTGCCGGGCTGGAAGATGTGCCGCGCCATTATTCGCGCTACGGCATCAGGCCGCAGTGGTTTGACGCCGATCTTCGCCGGCTGCAGCCGCCCGATCTGGTTCTCGTCACTTCGATGATGACCTACTGGTACCCCGGAATCCAAGAAACTATCAAGCTCATTCGGTCGGTTTGGGCGCACCCCCCCATTGTGCTGGGCGGTATTTACGCCCGGCTGTGCCCGGATCACGCCCGCCGGCATTCGGAAGCGGACCACGTCGCCATCCAACCGGCGGAAAAAAATTTGTTTGCAATCGTTCGAAAATTCACGGGATTCACAATCAACCCGAATTTTGATCCCGCCGACCTGGATTCATACCCGTATCCAGCCCTGGATCTTCAGCATCAGATCGGTTATGTCCCGCTGCTGACCTCACGGGGCTGTCCATTTAACTGTGCCTACTGCGCTTCCCAATTGCTGGAACCCCGGCGCAGGGTGCGCAGTCCCGCCGGTGTGGTCGAGGAAATTAAATTCTGGCAGACCGACTACGGCCAGAGAGATTTCATTTTATACGATGATGCCTTCCTGGTTAATGCCGAACAGCACGCCATTCCGATTCTGGAAAATATTATCAAAGCCAATTTTAGGGTTCGCTTTCATACGCCCAACGCCATTCACATCCGGGGCATCACCGCGCAAACCGCGCTGCTCATGCGCAGAGCTGGCTTTACCACCCTGCGGCTCGGTCTGGAAACAGTGGAATTTGATCACCGCCAGAGCTTCGATAAAAAAGTTACCGAGGCACAATTCAAACGGGCCGTCGGCCATCTCCAAACGGCCGGGTTTGAAAAAAAGCAGATCGGCGCCTATTTGCTGGTGGGGCTGCCCGGACAGGATTGGTCTTCCATCGAACATTCGATTTGCACGGTAAAGCAACTCGGCATAACGCCTGTTCTGGCCCATTACACCCCGATTCCACAGACGGCCCTTTGGCCTCGAGCGGTCGCCGCATCCCGCTATGATCTCGAATCAGATCCGGTTTTCACCAATAACGCCATCATGCCCTGCCGTAAAGAACCTTTTGTCTGGGATACGCTCACCCGCTTAAAAGAACTGGCGGCGGCATAGGACGGCAACCCTAATTCAGTCAAACAGGTGATTGACCGGCACGTCGAAGGTCTCAGCAAATGTTTGGTGAGGTTAAGTTGCTGGTATCGCCTCGAACTCAAGCGGTTTGAATATATCGTTGCAGGCGTCTTGACAATTGCCTGTTGGCGTGTGATCTTTTAATCCAACAGTGGTAACCGGCTTAATTGAAGTACCATTTTGAAAGGTTAACGCGGGGCCGGCCATATTGCGGCATAGCCAATATTCCAAATCCGGCGGGCATCCCGCTATGGAAGGACCCTACTTTCAAGCTACCGTAGATAGGAGACCTGAATTTATGCTGACGGTGACAACTGCTGATCTGAAGAAAATTAGACTTGACACATTGGCCGTACCGGTGTGCCAGGATAAGGCTATCTACAAAGATACTGCCTTGAAGGCTGCTGCTAAAAAGGCATTGGGCCTCAAGGAGTTTAACGGGAAAAAGGACGAAAGCCTGACCCTGTATGATTTACCTGGAATCAGCGCCAGACGGGTTATTTTTTGGGGTCTTGGCAAACATGCAAACATCGATCGCGAAACCCTGCGGGTGATGGCCGGTAAAATCGTAAAAGGCTGTCTTCAAAAAGAGCCGGCCACTGTCTGGTTTGCGGTGCCCGAAATGAAAATCAATGGTCTGGAGACATCAACGCTGCTAGAGGCCATGCAGGAAGGTGCCTGTCTCGGAAATCACCTTTTCAGCAAATACAAGGGAGACCAAAAAATAAAGCCGCTCAAACAAATAAAATTTCGGGTCGCTGACGGGGCCGCCCGGAAACTGCGACCCATTTCTAAACGGGTAACTGCGGTCTGCGAAGGGACCATCCTGGCCCGGGAATGGATCAACGTCCCATCCAACGACAAGACGCCGGAAAAATTGACCCGTTCGATTGCCGGCCGTGCCAAAAAGCAGGGCCTAAAAGTTCGGATATTGAATGAAAGCCAGTTGAAACAAAAAAAATTTGGTGCCCTGCTGGCGGTGGCCGCCGGCAGTCAGAGCAAGCCCAGCCTCCTGATTCTGGAGCATAAAGTGCCGCACGCCCAAAAAACCATCGCCCTGGTAGGCAAAGGCGTGACCTTTGACTCCGGTGGCCTTAACATCAAAACCGGCAATTCCATGGCCAGCATGAAAGCAGATATGTCCGGTGCAGCTGCAGTTGCGGCCACCTTGATCAGTGCTGCAAAGATCAACCCCAAATTTAACCTCATCGGCGCCATTCCCATCGTAGAGAACATGCCTTCGGGTCGGGCAACCCGGCCCGGCGACATCGTCCGCAGTTATGCCGGGAAAACCATCGAAATTGGAAACACGGATGCCGAAGGGCGCTTGATATTAATCGACGCCATGTCATATGTTGTCAAAACCTATCAGCCCCACTATGTGATCGATGTGGCCACCCTGACGGGCGCCTGTGTCGTGGCGCTGGGTGAGAATATAGCCGGTGTATTCTCCAATGATGAGGATCTGGCAGGCGCCATTATAGCCGCCGGTGAAAAAACCCATGAACGCTGCTGGCGGATGCCCCTGCCCGAGGATTACAAGGATCTGCTAAAAAGTGACTTCGCAGACATGAGCAACATCGGCAGCACGCGCTGGGGCGGGGCGATCGCGGCTGCCTTGTTTCTTTCAGAGTTTACCGCCGATACGCCCTGGGCTCATATCGATATAGCCGGTCCGGCCTACCACGGCAAAGAAAGTGCCTATTGTGGTGCCGGGGGAACGGGTTTCGGTGTGAGGCTGTTGTTCGAGTTGTTTGATAAGTTAGAGAGTTAGGGCCTTTTATCGATAAAATGTTGCCGAGGGCCAAAGGTTTCACGCGTCAGGATTTATAGACTGCCCTCTTGCGCCGAACGGAACGACTGCCTGTAGACTGGCTCCTTAATAAAAATTAACGCCCCAGTTGTAACTGAAAAAATCAGTGGTTTTTTTCCAGAATTCTGTTATAAACTATCCTCACGCTTTTTGATTCTCCGCACTGCCGCTTATGCCTTCCCGTAATTTGAAAGGTGCCATCATGAAGACATTGCTCTTATATCCGTCCTTTCCTGACACTTTCTGGAGTTTTCGGTACTCGCTGAAATTTATCCATAAAAAAGCCGCCTTTCCCCCTTTGGGCCTGCTCACCGTGGGTTCGATGCTGCCTGAAAGTTGGCCCAAACGCCTGGTGGATCTCAATGTTGACAAGCTGACCGAAAAAGATCTGGCCTGGGCCGATGCCGCTTACATCAGCGCCATGGCTGTCCAGAGAAAATCGGCCCATCAAACCATCAAGCGCTGCAAAAAAGCAGGCCTGAAGGTAGTCGCCGGCGGCCCGCTTTTCACCAGCGAACATGAACAGTTCGGCGAAGTGGATCATTTTGTTCTCAATGAGGCCGAGCAGACACTGCCGCCCTTTCTGGCTGACCTGAAAAATGACGGTGCCCGGCCCCTCTATACGACCACAGAGTTTGCCGATATCCAGCGCACACCGATTCCCATGTGGGAATTGATCAACCTGAAGCGCTATGCCTCGATGAGCATCCAGTTTTCCCGCGGATGCCCCTTTAATTGCGATTTCTGCAATGTCACCGCCTTGTTTGGACACCGGCCGCGCATCAAAACGGCGACCCAGGTCATGGCTGAATTGGACGTCCTTTACAACCGCGGCTGGTACGGTCACGTTTTTTTTGTCGACGATAATTTTATCGGCAATAAAAAATACCTGATGAACCACCTGCTGCCGGCGCTCATTGAATGGCGCAAGGGCAAACGGGGATTTTTGTTCAATACCGAAGCCTCCATCAATCTGGCGGACAACGAAGATTTGATGAATATGATGGTCGAGGCCGGGTTTGACACTGTTTTTGTCGGGATCGAAACCCCCGAGGAAGAAAGCCTGGCTGAATGCAATAAAAAGCAAAACAAAAACCGCAACCTGATCGAAAGCGTCAAACGCATCCAGCGCACGGGACTGCAAGTGCAGGGCGGATTTATTGTCGGCTTCGACTCCGACGGCCCCTCCATTTTTCAAAGACAAATCGATTTCATCCAAAAAAGCGGCATTGTCACCGCCATGGTCGGATTGCTTCAGGCACCGCCGGGAACCAAACTGTATGAACGGCTGAAAAAAGAGGGCCGACTGCGCGGGTTGGTTTCCGGAGACAACGTCGACGGCACCACCAACATCATACCCAAGATGGATATGAAGCAGTTGCTGAAAGGATATGAGAATATCCTAAACAACATTTATCACCCGCGACCATATTATAAACGTATAAAAACATTTCTGCGTGAATATAAAGCGCCCAAAATTTCAATCCCGATTGATCTGCAGCGGTTTCTGGCCTTTTTTCGAACCTCTATCAGAATCGGGATATTCGGCAGGGAACGCATACAGTACTGGAACCTTATGGTGTGGACCCTTTTCCGCTGCCCGAAACTTCTGCCCCTGGCGGTTACGTTAGCCATCCATGGGCACCATTTCCGCAAGGTATGCAAATTATAAGGGCGATTTCACTCCAGTATAAATCGCTGGTACATTTCTTTCATTTAGCCAATTGGATTGGCTTCCTTAGGCAAACCCGCCCGCCCCGTCTTGCTCGCATGGCGGACGTGGGACACCAGGGCGCAAAGAAAATAAAAAAGCCCTGGCGCGGGGAAATATCTGTCCCGTCCTGATTCAATTAACCCAATTGGCAGTCCCTTTGTTGAATGGCAGCCTGGCTTGATTATTTTCAAGACTGTGTTAATATTAACATTATTATTTCAATTAAGGAGGATGTCACGATGGCCGACGGAGTTGTGAAATGGTTTAACAGCCGCAAAGGCTATGGCTTCATAGAGCAAGAAGATGGACCGGATGTTTTTGTACATTACAGTGGTATTACTTCAGAAGGCTTCAAGTCTCTCAATGAAGGTGATCGCGTTACCTTTGAGATCGAGGATGGCCAAAAAGGTCCGGCCGCGGTAAATGTAAAGATAACTTAAAACAGCCTTCGATCAAAATTAAAAGGGCATCCCGCCAAGTTGACGGGATGCCCTTTTTTATTAGGATTGGAGTAATGAAGTATCGGCGTGCTGGCGTAATGGACGATGAGCAGAGAATTGAAACCTATTTTCAAAACTCCAATACGCCATCACGCCAGTACCCCTGAGCGTTACTGGAAGGAACTTTTGATAGCCCGCAGATTACGCTTTAGGTACGAATTTTAACCGCCCTAACGTGACCATCCAGGCCTTCAAGCTCGGCCAGACGCATCACAGCGGCCGCTTCTTTTTTGAATGCGCTCCTGGAATAGTGGATAATACTGGTCTTTTTAATGAAATGATCCACGGAAAGCGCGGAGGCAAACCGGGCGGTGCCGGCGGTGGGCAGCACATGATTGGGCCCGGCAATATAATCCCCTACTGGTTCAGGCGTGTGGTGCCCCAGAAACACGGCACCGGCATTGCGAATTTGTCCGATGTGTTTAAAAGGCTCGTCGATTTGAAGCTCAAGGTGCTCCGGTGCGATCCGATTGGCCAGTTCAATGGCGGCATCAAGATTGTCAACCACCAACACGGCCCCAAATCGTCTAATAGATTCCCGGGCGATCTCTTGGCGGGTCATGGTGGATATCTGTTTGTCGATCTCGGCGGCCACCGCCTCGGCAACCCGGCTGGAATCGGTTACCAGTATGGCCGAGGAAAGCACATCATGCTCAGCCTGGGAGAGGAGGTCTGCAGCAGCATAGGCAGGGGTCGCCGTATGGTCGGCGATGACCAGCACCTCGCTGGGTCCGGCGATCATATCGATGCCGACGGTACCGGCAACAATTTTTTTGGCCAGCGTAACGTAGATGTTGCCGGGCCCAGCAATCACATCGACTTTGGGTATACTCTCCGTGCCGTAGGCCAAAGCGGCAATGGCCCAGGCGCTTCCCACCTTGTAGATATCGTTTATCCCGACCTTTCCGGCTGCCACCAGCAGATGGGGGCTGATGCCGCCTGCTTTGGTGGAAGGAGTTACCATAACAAGTTTTGGAACACCGGCAATTTTCGCCGGAATGGCCGTCATCAATACGGTGGAAATCAGCGGAGTTTTGCCGCCCGTCGCACCGGGTACATACACACCGGCGGCATCTACCGGATTGACCAATTGGCCCAGAATCGTGCCGGGCCGACGGGTATCGATCCATGACTGCTGTAGCTGCTGCCGGTGAAAGGTCTCTATCTGCGAGGCCGCGCGATTCAGGGCGCGAACAAAACTCCGATCCACTTTTTTGGCGGCAGCACCCATTTCCCGGGCGGTGACTTTAATCGAGCCGACGGTTAATTTAGGAGCATCGAAACGCTTGGCGTAATCAATAACGGCATTATCACCATTACGCCGGACATCATCTATAATCCGCGCGACCGCTTGATAATCTTTTTTCTTGAAATCAAGACCACGGTTGATGATGGCAGATAGCTTTTGGTCGGCCGCCCCGGACGGGTAGTGGTAGATTTTCATTATTTGTTTCCTTAAGTTCAAAGGTTCTGGGTTCTGGGTTCGGGGTTCAGCGTTCTGGATTTCCATCGAACCTCTGAACTACTGAATCCGGAACCATCAAACTAACTAAAGCCAACAGACCAGTTTGTCAATAACTGCCACAGAAATTATGAGCACCCTCTCAATATGGTTATTGACATGGCGGCCATGATCGGTGCATAAACAGGAGGTTTAGGGGTTCCGGGGTCATCGTTCAGGGTTACGGTTAGCCCACACCCAATCGTGGCTGCATTTCAACCTTGAACCCTGAACGCTGAACCCTGTAACTTGAACTTAGATTTAACTGCCCAACGAAATCAAATTTAGATGGAGGTTAGCATGGCAGCGAACAGAATCCACAATTTCAATCCGGGGCCGGCGACGCTTCCCCTCAGCGTGCTTGAAGAAATCCAGCAAAATTTTTTAGATTTTAAAGGAACCGGCATGTCGATTACCGAAATCAGTCACCGATCCCGCGAATTTGACGATGTCATCAACGACGCGGTGGCCCGAACCAGGCGGTTGTTGGGATTGGATGACAATTTTGAGGTCCTTTTTATCCAGGGCGGGGCCAGTTTGCAGTTTGCCATGATCCCGATGAACTTTTTAGCCGGGGGCCAATCAGCGGACTATGTGGATACCGGCACCTGGGCAACCAAAGCCATTAAAGAAGCACGGCTTCAGGGCAAAACCATTGCGGTGGTAGCCTCCTCTGAAGACGAAAATTATTCCTACATTCCCAAAAACATTGCCTTTAATGAAGATGCGGTCTACGTGCATCTCACCTCCAACAACACCATCAAAGGGACCCAATGGGCCCAATTCCCGGATACCAGGGGCATCCCCATCATATGCGACATGTCATCGGATATGATGAGCAGACCCCTTGATGTTCAAAAATTCGGCCTGTTATATGCCGGCGCCCAGAAGAATATTGGTCCGGCCGGTGCCTGCCTGGTTATCCTTCGCAGGGACTTGCTGGACAGAATACCGGAGACGGTACCCACCATGTTGAACTATTCCACCTTTGCCGCCAAAAATTCCCTCTACAACACACCGCCGTGTTTTGCGATCTATACCATCCAGCTCGTGTTAAAATGGCTGGAAGAAATCATCGGTGGCCTGGGTAAGATGGCCGCAATCAACCAGAGCAAGGCCCAACTGCTCTATGGCTTTATGGACAGCGGTGATTTTTACCGGGCAACGGCAAGGCCCGATAGCCGTTCGCTGATGAACGTCACCTTCCGCCTGCCCAGCGAAGAGCTGGAAAAGCAATTTGTGGAACAGGCTCTGGCAAATGGTCTGGGCGGTCTGAAGGGCCATCGATCCGTGGGAGGGTGCCGGGCATCGATTTACAATGCCATCACCCTGGAAGCTGTCCAGGCGCTGGTTGATTTTATGAAATCCTTTGAAAAAGAAAATGGGTGAGAAAGGTTTTCCTAACCGTTCAGGGTTCAGAGGTTCAAGGGCTGTCACCGTTGGCTTGTCAGAGCGGGCCAAGGCGGGCCACCCCCAACTTCCAATTAAAAACCCTGAACCTTTGAACCCTGAACCTTTCAACGGTCACTTTGAGTTTTACTTGACATTACGGATGAATACGAATAATGACAATGGGTGGGGATTTCAGGGTACCAAATTGCTCTAAACAGCCAGAGAATCCATCTGATCACTTACCGGACACCTTAATAATCACTATTGGAAAAGGAGGTATGTATGGACAAAATTTTAAGAATCAACATGAGCGCAGACGGCGGTCCAGAAGCAAAAACCGAACCATTGGGTGATTATGCAGGTTTGGGTGGACGCGCAATGACTTCGGGCATCGTCGCCAAGGAAGTTCCTCCGCTGTGTCATCCGCTGGGCGAAGAAAACAAATTGGTTATAGCTCCGGGAATGCTGAGCGGATCGGTGGCGGCCATGTCAGGTCGGATCTCGGTTGGCTGCAAAAGCCCGCTGACAGGCGGCATCAAAGAGGCCAACTCAGGCGGACAGCCTTCCCAGATGCTCGGCAGATTGGGTTATGCGGCGATCGTATTGGAAGGCAAACCCCAAAAAGAGGCCCTTTATAAAATTTTTATCAACAAAGATGGCGTGGAGATCAAAGAAGACAACAGCCTGTGCATGCTCGGCAATTATGATCTGGTGGATAAAATGAAAGCCGAATACGGCGAAAAGGTCCACTGCATATCCATCGGCCCCGCCGGTGAAATGAAAATGTCGGCGGCGTCGGTGGCGTTTACGGATATGGAGCAGCGCCCCACCCGGCATGCCGGACGCGGCGGCGTGGGAGCCGTTATGGGGTCCAAAGGCGTAAAGGTCATCGTGATCGACGATGCCGGCACATCTGCCAGGCAGCCGGCAGATCCTGAAAAATTCAAGGAAGCCAACAAAGCCTGGGTGGCCGGCCTGCGCAAACATCCGGTTACCGGAGAGGGATTACCCGCCTACGGCACCAACGTTTTGACCAATGTTATCAACGAAGCCGGGGCTTATCCTACTCGCAATTTTTCCACCGGCCAATTTGAGGGTGCCAGCAAGATCAGCGGCGAGACCCAGGCAGAATTGGAAAACGCCCGCGGCGGTGAAGGCTCGGCGACCCATGGGTGTCATCGCGGCTGCATTATCCGCTGCTCGGGAACATTTTACGACAAAAACGGCAACTTTTTGACCAAGCAGCCCGAATACGAGACCGTCTGGGCCCATGGCGGCAACTGCGGCATCGATGACCTGGATGCCATTGCCCAGATCGATCGGCTGGATGATGATTTCGGACTGGATACCATCGAAATGGGCGCCACCATCGGTGTTGCCATGGAAGCCGGTGTGGCTAAATTTGGTGATGCCGAGGCGGCCATAAACCTGATAAAGGAAGTCGGCAAGGGAACTGCCCTGGGAAGAATTCTCGGCAACGGTGCGGCCGTAACCGGCCAGGTGTACGGTGTGGAAAGGGTGCCCGTGGTCAAAAAACAGTCCATGCCGGCTTACGATCCACGCGCTGTAATGGGTATCGGAGTAACATATGCAACAACTCCCATGGGTGCGGACCACACCGCCGGGTATGCGGTTGGTGCCAATATCATGGGTGTCGGTGGTAGTGTGGATCCTTTAAAGCCCGAGGGACAGATGGAGCTTGCCAGAAACCTTCAGATAGCAACCGCCATCCTGACCGATTCAACCGGAATGTGCTTGTTCATCGCCTTTGCGATTCTGGATCAACCGGAAACCTTTGAGGCCCTGGTCGATTTGATAAACGCTTTCACCGGCGAGAGTTTCACGGGTGATGATCTTATGGCACAGGGAAAAGCAATTCTCAAATGTGAGCGAGACTTTAATTTCAGAGCGGGATTCACCGAAAAGGATGACAGGCTGCCGGAATATTTCAAGAAGGAGCCGTTGGCGCCGCACAATGTGACCTTTCAGGTATCGGACGAAGATCTGGATGAAGTCCATAATTTTTAAGCTAAGTAAAATGCTTTATTAAAGCAATGGGGAGTCCGCAATCAGGACTCTCCATTTTAATTTCCGGGGGTTGTAGATGGAAAAAAACGATGGAATTTCAAACTTGCGGATCTCTCTGACCACAAAGGACGAACTTGTAACGATTTTCTATCAATTACTGGGTCAGGGTTTTCGTGTGAACATCCAATCAGGATGCAGTGTGAAGGAACTTCTATGCAATCAGCTGGGTATTCACGAAGACTATCTGAATGAGAGAATTAAAACAATTTTTCTGAATGCCAAGGTTGTGGATGAAGTCGATTCAGCCTATGTTGATGACGATTCGGTATTAGCCCTGTCGGGCGCAATGCCGGGTCTCGTCGGCGCCATTTTGCGCAGCGGCGGCATGTATGCCGGTATGCGCAACCAAATATCGCATACGATAAACGAAGCATCTACGCACGGGGCTGACGCTCAAATTACCCTAAAGTTATGGAATCTGGTTGTTAGAGAACTGGGACCGACCTTCCTTCAAAATGGGATATTAATCAAAGGAAAAGATTTGCAGGATTTGATTACACTTCATTTGGAGGAACTAGAGGCTGGATGTCAAGCAATTCAACTTAACGACAAATCAGTCGAAGTGGCTGACCTGCGCCTGGCCGATTGGAAAAACAAAATGATATCTCTGCAGGTTAATTCCGGAAAGGCTGCTTGAACAGATAGTAAAAAGGCTGCCGTAATCGGCAGCCTGTTGAATTTAATCGTCACCAAAACCATCTGCTAGTCACAAAGTTCAAACAACGCCGCAGCTCCCATCCCGCCGCCGATACACATGGACTCCACGCCGTATTTCACGTTGCGCTGCTGCATATTGCTTAAGAGGGTGGCACACAGTTTGGCACCGG